>Ga0316604_10003120_pt1 | contig 11873 bp, 11 predicted proteins | sample OWC_soil_day20_C_FD_207650 | JGI IMG/M metagenome (GOLD analysis project Ga0316604, IMG submission 207650) | Wetland soil microbial communities from Old Woman Creek delta, Ohio, United States - OWC_soil_day20_CT | ecosystem: Environmental > Terrestrial > Soil > Wetlands | place: USA: Ohio... | reverse complement strand
GAAATCAGCAATTTTGCCCGGGCGATTTCAGACAGCGGTGCCACCTTGGGTGAAAAAAGCCCTTTGAGCCAGACAAAAATGCCTTTGTGCCGCTGCGATCCCATACACTTGCTTCTTCTGAAAGCGATAAGGATACATGGATGGGCCAGCCCAGGATTCCGGCAAGCAAAAATTCCTCGCCTCCACGCCGGCAAAAAGCCGCCCGGGGGTGCCTTTGAGCGAGCTGGTGATGAGTCGGGCGACGCTGGCCGAAGCCGATTTGCCGCCTTACCCGGGGATCGCCCTGGAGAACGTGACCTTGGTCGCTTCCGAAGCACAGGCAGCCGATGCGCTGGTGGCGTTGATGGCGGCCGAGGTGGTTGGCTTCGATACCGAGTCCAAGCCGACCTTCCTCAAGGGTGAGGTGTCGACCGGGCCGCATCTGGTGCAACTGGCGACCGATCGCCGGACCTACCTGTTTCCGCTCTCCCGCTCATCCGACGGCGCTGCCTTGAAGATCGTGCTGGAGGCGACGCAACTCCTGAAGGTCGGCTTTGGCCTGGGCAACGACCGCAGTGCGCTGAAATCCCGCTTTGGCATCGATCTGCGCAATGTCCTCGATCTCGGCGAAGTACTGCGCGGTCCCGGGCATAAAGGTACCGTTGGCGCCAAGGTGGCGGTGGCGCATTACTTTGGCCAGAAATTGCAGAAGTCCAAAAAAACCGGGACGAGCAATTGGGCCAGCCGCCAATTGAGTGAACGGCAATTGCTCTATGCGGCCAATGATGCCCATGTCGCGCTGCAGATTTATCATGTCTGGCGGCGTGAGCGCGACAAGCAAGCAGCGCTTTGAGCCGGCCTTTTCAACCTTCGATGCAAATAGCAAAAGAACTCAACATGCCTGACAGTTTTCCGATCCTCTCCATTGTTGAAACCCGGGTTCTCGCCACGCTGGTCGAGAAGCAGCGGACGGTGCCGGATACCTATCCGATGTCGCTGAATGCGCTGGCCGCCGGCTGCAACCAGAAGACGAGCCGCAACCCGGTGCTGGAACTCGGGGAATCCGACATCCTGCAAGCGATCGATAGCCTGAAAGAGGCCCGACTGGTTAGCGAAGTCAGCGGCAGCCGGGTGCCGCGTTTTGCCCACCAATTCGAGCGCGTGCTCGGCGTGCCGACCCAGGCTTCGGCCCTGATCACGGTGTTGATGCTGCGCGGGCCGCAAACGGCCGGTGAATTGCGGCTGAATTGCGAGCGCCTGCACAAATTCGCCGACATCTCGTCGGTCGAAGCCTTTCTCGAGGAACTGGCGAGCCGCCCCGAGGGCGGCTTGGTCCTTGAACTGCCACGCCTGCCCGGCGCCCGCGAGAACCGCTGGACGCACTTGCTGAGCGGCCAGCCGGCCATCGAGCAAGCGCCGGCCAGCGCTTCCGGTTCGCGTTCGGAAATCGAAGAACTGCGCACGCGCGTCGCGGCACTGGAAAACGAAGTGGGCGAATTGCGGGCGGCGCTTGAACGAGTGCTGGCTGCTTGAAGGCAACGTTGGATATCCATGCTGGCGATCAACAACACTCCTCGGTTTGCAGTCGGCGCGCCGCCGGCCCGTCGTCATGGTGACAAATAAGTGAGCGCGATCGATCCCTACGCCATTCTCGGCATTGCACCCGAAGCCGGTCCGGCCGAATGGAAGCGGGCCTATCGCCGGCTGGCCATGCGCTGGCATCCGGACCGCAGCGATCATCCGGAGGCGACCGAGCGTTTCAAGGAAATTCGCGCCGCCTACGACCAGCTTGCTGCGACCACAGAAACAACTGCTGGCCCTGCGGTCGACGTGCCGGAAGAGGCAAAAACCGAGGCCGACGAAACCGAGGCTGCCAGCCCGGAGCCTGAAGAAACGGTCGCCCGTGCCGCCGACATCCGTCTCAATCTGGAACTGGATCTGGAGGAGGCGGCCAGCGGTTGCCGCAAGACCATTCGCTATACCCGCGGCAAGGCCTGCCCGACCTGCGATGGCAGTGGCGAGTCCGGGTTTGCCCGTACCCGCTTTTGCGAAGCCTGCCACGGCAGCGGCCGGGTGCGCGATACGCAGCGTGTCCTGGCGTCGTGCGAGGCCTGTGCCGGCCGCGGTTTCTTCAGCGAGCGCATTTGTCCCGACTGTTCGGGCAGCGGTCGCGAACTGGCCGAGGTCAGCCTGGAAATCACCGTGCCGCCCGGCATGCTGGCCGGCGACGAGCTGCGCCTGGCCGGGCAGGGCGAGCCGGGCGATGGCGAACTGCAGCCGGGCGATCTCTACCTGACGCTGATTCTCCGTTCGCACCCGCTCTATCAGTTGCGCGGGCGCGATCTGCATTTCCGGATGCCGGTCAGTGCGCTGGCCTTGATTGCCGGTGGCGACGTCGAATTGCCGTCGCTGGCCGGGCCGTTCATTCAGGCGCTGGAGGCCGGTAGTGCCGAAATCCGAAGCCTGTGCCTGGCCGGCAAGGGCTATCCGGGACGAGGCAGGAATCCGGCCGGTGATCTGCAGGTCGAGCTGACCCCGGTGTTTCCCGCCCGGCTCAGTGTTCGCCAGCGCAAACTGCTGTTGCAGGCCAATGCTGCCCTGCTCGACGACATCGAGGCGGCGCTGCCGGAGATTCTGGCCTGGCGGCAGGCCAACGGGCTTGCCTAGTTAAGCGTGGTGAGACTGGCGTAGCAACCGGGGGTGGGTTTTCCCGAGGTCGCTGTCATGCCATTTGCCGCTATAGTGCCTTAGCGCCAGGGCATATCCGCACCCCATAAATTGCCGATCTCCCTGGCGTCGACCGGCCGTGCCGGTCTGTTTGCTTGCCCACCAAAGGAGATTCCAATGAACCAAAAGAACAAGCTGTTCGCCGCCGGCCTGCTGCTGGTCACCTCGCTGGCCGCCCAGGCCCAGTTGGTCGACAAGAAGGCGCTGACGCTGGCTGAAGCGCGCAAGGCGATGGCCGCGGCCACCGCCGAGGCCAAGAACAATGGCTGGAATGTGGTGATTGTCGTCGCCGACGATGCCGGTTATCCGCTGACCATCGATCGTCTCGACAATGCACAACGGCCCAGCGTCGATATTTCGATCGGCAAGGCAAAGACTGCGGCACTCTTCCGCCGTCCAAGCGGGGCGCTGGAAGAGGCCATCAACAAGGGGCGGCCGGCGTTGCTTTCAGCCGATGGCCACGTTTTCCTGCAGGGCGGGGTGCCGATCATCGTCAATGGCGATGTGATCGGCGCGGTCGGCGTTTCCGGTGTGCGGGCCGATCAGGACGAGCAGGTCGCGATGGCCGGGGCCAAAGCGGTCAGTCGTTAAGCGAAGGTGGCCGGCCGCATCTGGCCGGCCTAGGCTTCCTCGGCATCCTTCGGACGATGCTGGATGTCGTTTTCGCGCAGCCAGGCCTTCCCTGAATTGGCTGACTGCTTTTCCAGTCAATCAATAAGAAAGCCAGTCAGGCCTTGGGGGCGGGGTTGAATTTGTAGCGTTTGGGTAGGTCGACCGCAGCAATGCTCTGTATCGGCAGTCCTTGCCAGGCGATGTCGCCCTGGCCGGTTTCCAGCAGGGCGATGAAGGCCGGATCGTCCACTGGTTGGCCATCGAGCATCCGGCATTCGGCGAGAAACCGGGTCAGATCGCGGTCGTCGAGCAGGCCGATGCCGAGTTCCGTCTCCAGCAGCAGGTTGCCGCCCTCATCGAGATAAATGGCCTTCACCGTACCGGACGCCTCACCGGTGTGGCTGACCAAGCCGTCAGCTTCGCGACGAAAAATCCAGGGGGTGTAGGCCAGCGCAACGAAAACCCGTTGCGGGCCGTTCTGAACAAACCAGCAGCCTGATTCATCACAACCGTACTGTCGGTTGATGAATTGAATCAGGCCTCTGTGCGTGATGCGCTCTCCCTGCAAGCGCCAGGCGCCCCGCCGGTCGAGCGACAACCAGTCGTAACAGGCCGGGACGTTGGGCCACTTGGCGATGGCAGAGAGATCGACGGTCATCAGTCGGCGTACGCTTCCATCGGCGGGCAGGCGCAGTTCAGGTTGCGGTCGCCATAGACATCGTCGATGCGATTGACGCTTGGCCAGAACTTGTTGGCCGCCACCCAGGCGAGCGGGAAGACGGCCTGCTGGCGGCTGTACGGATGCTTCCAGTCGGCATCGATGACGTCCGCCTGGGAATGCGGGGCATTCTTTAGCGGATTGTTGTCGGCCGTCCAGACGCCGTTCTCGATCTGGCGGATTTCCTCGCGAATGCTGATCAGGGCCGCAATGAAGCGGTCCAGTTCGGCTTTCGATTCGGATTCCGTCGGCTCGACCATGATCGTGCCGGCGACGGGGAAGGACACCGTCGGCGCATGGAAACCGTAGTCCATCAGGCGCTTGGCGATGTCGATCTCGGCGATGCCGGTCGCCGCCTTGATCGGGCGAATGTCGAGGATGCACTCGTGGGCGACGCGGCCATTCTTGCCGGTATAGAGCACCGGGTAATGGGCATTCAGCTGCTGTGCGACGTAGTTGGCGTTGAGGATGGCCACTTGCGTCGCCTTCTTGACGCCGGCGCCGCCAAGCATCGCCATGTACATCCAGGAAATGGTCAGGATCGAGGCCGAACCGAAGGGGGCGGCGGACACCGCGCCCTGGCCGGCATTGACGCGGTTGGCGTCGCCGGTCGGCTGGACGGCGTGGTCGGCCATGAATGGAGCCAGATGCGCCTTGAGGCCGATCGGACCCATGCCCGGTCCGCCGCCGCCGTGCGGGATGGCGAAGGTCTTGTGCAGGTTCATGTGGCTGACGTCGGCGCCGATGAAGCCGGGCGAGGTCAGGCCAACCTGGGCGTTGAGGTTGGCGCCGTCCATGTACACCTGGCCGCCGTTGGCATGGACGATGGCGCAGATGTCTTTGACCGCTTCCTCGAACACGCCATGCGTGGACGGGTAGGTGATCATCAGGCAGGCCAGATCGTCCTTGTGTTCCTCGGCCTTGGCCTTGAGGTCGGCGACGTCCACATTGCCGTTCTCATCGCAATCGACGACGACGACCTTCATGTTGGCCATCTGGGCGGTCGCCGGGTTGGTGCCGTGTGCCGATTTCGGGATCAGGCAGACGTTGCGGTGTTCCTCGCCGCGACTGGCGTGGTAGCGGTCGATGGCGACCAGGCCAGCGTACTCGCCTTGGGCGCCGGAGTTCGGCTGCATGCAGATGGCGTCAAAACCGGTGACGGTCTTCAGCCATTCGGTCAGGCCGGCGATCATTTCCAGGTAGCCGACCGCCTGGTCACGCGGCGCGAAGGGGTGCAGGCCGCCGAATTCCGGCCAGGTGACCGGGATCATCTCGCTGGTCGCGTTCAGCTTCATGGTGCAGGAGCCGAGCGAGATCATCGAGTGGTCGAGGGCCAGGTCCTTGTTCTGCAGCGACTTCAGGTAGCGCAGCATCTCGTGTTCGGTGTGGTGCGTGTTGAACACCGGGTGCTGCAGCACGGCGTCGCTGCGGATCAGTTCGGCCGGCAGGGTCGGATCAGCCGCAGCCACCTGGGCGTCGATCAGGTCCAGGTCGAGCGTGACCTGGCTGATCAGCTTGAACAGCGTCGCGACGTCGTGGCGGCTGGTCGTTTCGTCGAAGGAAACACCGAGCACGCCGGCCGAGACGCGGCGCAGGTTGTAGCCGGCGGCCAGCGCATCGTGATAAACCGTTTCGGCACGGGCGCCGAGGTCGAAATGCACGGTGTCGTAGAACTGCTTGGTCAGCAGGCTGACCCCGGCCCGCTTGAGGCCTTCGGCCAGAATGGCGGTCAGGCGGTGGATGCGACCGGCGATGGTACGCAGGCCTTCAGCGCCGTGATAGACGGCGTACATGCCGGCCATGTTGGCGAGCAGGACCTGCGAGGTACAGATGTTGGAATTGGCCTTTTCGCGGCGGATGTGCTGCTCGCGGGTCTGCAGCGTCATGCGGTAGGCGGTATTGCCGCGCGCATCCTTGGAGACGCCGATGATACGGCCCGGCATCGAGCGGACGAAGGCTTCGCGGGTGGCGAAGAAGGCGGCGTGCGGGCCGCCGAAGCCCATCGGGATGCCGAAGCGCTGGCTGGAACCAAGCGCGATGTCGGCGCCCATGGTGCCGGGCGACTTGAGCAGGAGCAGGGCCATCAGGTCGCTGGCGACGGCCACCGTGGCGCCCTTGGCCTTGAGGCCGGCGATGATGGCGGTCAGGTCGCGGACTTCGCCGTTGTCGTTCGGGTACTGGAGCAGGGCGCCGAAGAATTCTTCGTCTTTGACGCTGTCGACCGCAGCAATCACCAGTTCGAAACCGAAATAGCCGGCCCGGGTCTTGACGACGTCGATAGTCTGCGGGAAACAGGCGGCATCGACCAGGAAGCGGTTGGATTTCGACTTCGATACGCGGCGGGCCATGGTCATCGCTTCGGCGGCGGCAGTGGCTTCGTCGAGCAGCGAGGCGTTGGCGATCTCCAGGCCGGTCAGGTCGACGACCATCTGCTGGAAATTCATCAAGGCTTCCAGGCGGCCCTGGGCGATCTCGGCCTGGTAGGGCGTGTAGGCGGTATACCAGCCCGGGTTTTCCATGACATTGCGCAGGATGACCTTGGGCGTCAACGTGTCGTAATAGCCCATGCCGATGCAGGATTTGTTGACGACGTTCTTGCTGGCGATGGTCTTCAGCGTCGCCAGCGCTTCGTGCTCGCGCTGCGGGGCGGGCAGCGCCAAGTCGGCCGGCAGGCGGATGGCGGCGGGCACGGTCTGGTCGATCAATTGTTCGAGGCTGTCGGCACCGATGGCGGCCAGCATGGCGGCCATTTCAGTCGCGCAGGGGCCGATGTGGCGGTCGATGAACTCGTCGTGCTGCTCCAGGGCTGAAAGGGGAAGATTCAACGGCATGGAAATCCTTGCATGAGAAATACGTGAAGACGTCATCCCCGCAGCGGCGGGGATCCAGTGGTTTGATCGTTCTGGGCTCCTGTTTTGCGCAGGAGCGACATGCAGCGCTTAGGCGGCGTCGGCGACGGCCTGGTAGGCAGCAGCGTCGAGCATCTTGTCGAGGTCGGCGACGTTGTCCGGCGTCATTTTGAACAGCCAGGCGGTGTAGGCGTCCTGATTGACCGACTCCGGCGCATCGGCGGCAGCCTGGTTCACTTCGGTGACGGTGCCGGCGATCGGCGCGTAAACGTCGGCGGCGGCCTTGACCGATTCGACGACGGCGATTTCCTTCTCGGCGTCAAAATGGGCGCCGACTTCCGGCAGCTCGACGAAAACCAAGTCGCCGAGGGCTTCCTGGGCGTGGTCGGTGATGCCGACGGTGACGCTGCCATCAGCGTTGAGCAGCATCCATTCGTGGGAGGCGGCGTACTTGAGGTTGGCGGGGACGTTGGACATGCTTTTCTCCTGAATGGGGGTAATTAAATGACTGCCTTGCCGTTGCGGGCGAATACGGGTTTGACGACCTTGGCCTTGAGCAGCTTGCCGCGGATGTCGACTTCGACCTCGTCGCCGACCTGCACGCCGAGCGGCAGACGGGCGAGGGCGATGGATTGCTGCAGGGTCGGCGAGAAGCTGCCGGAAGTGATTTCACCTTCACCCTGAGCGCTGATGACTTTCTGATGGCCGCGCAGCACGCCCTTGTCGAGCAGGACCAGGCCGAGGAACTGCTTTTGCTGGCCGGCTGCGGTCAACGCAGCTTTACCGACAAAATCACGCTCGGTATTGAGTGAAACGGTCCACGCCAGACCGGCGTCGAGCGGCGAAACCGTCTCGTCCATGTCCTGGCCATAGAGGTTCATGCCGGCTTCCAGGCGCAACGTGTCGCGGGCGCCGAGGCCACAGGGGGCGACGCCGGCAGCATTCAGCTTGTTCCACATGGCTTCGGCTTCGCCGGCCGGCAGCATGATTTCGTAGCCATCTTCACCGGTGTAGCCGGTGCTGGCGATGAAGTACTGGTCGACTTCGGCAGCAAAGAAAGGCTTCAGGTCGGCAATTGCGGCCTTGGCCTGGGGGAGGACTTCCCAGACCTTGGCGCGGGCATTCGGGCCCTGCACGGCGATGATGCCGAGGGCGTTTGCACCATCGCGGCGCTGGGTGATGGTCACGTCGAGCTTCCATTCGGCGACCTTGGCCTGCATCCAGGCCAGGTCCTTCTCGGCGGTGCCGGCATTGACGACGATGCGGAAGCGGGTTTCGGTCAGGAAATAGATGATCAGGTCGTCGATGACGCCGCCGGCCTCGTTGAGCATGGCGGCGTAGAGCGCCTTGCCGGAGACCTTGAGCTTGGCGACATCGTTGGCGACCAGGCGGGACAGGAAAGCACGGCAATCGGCGCCGACGACATCGACCGGGCACATGTGCGAGACATCGAACATGCCGCAGTTGGTACGCACCGCGTGGTGCTCCTCGATCTGCGAACCGTAATTGACCGGCATGTCCCAGCCGCCAAAATCGACCATCCGGGCGCCCATTGCGCGGTGGGCTGCGTTCAAAACCGTTTGCTTCAGCATATCAATCCTTTACTGACGTTTTATGACGTCGGTTCTAGAAACGGAAAAGGGGTGAAACGAAAGAACGAATCTTGCGTTTCACCCCTCTGTCCTCGATACCTGAGAGATTTGCCCCATCGGTGGGCGCTGTTTACGCCGCTCTCCAGAGTTTCGGCTGAATTTATGCAATTCGTCCGGTTCCATGGTCCTTTTACCTGAGCGTTTTCGGGTGAAATTGCGCCTTCGGCGGCAGACTTGATCTGCGCTCTCCCATGGAACGGAAGGCACTATAACGGGATGCCGGCATCTAATCAACCTGCTGCGCCGCACAATGGAAGCCGGGCGGCCAGGGCCTTCATGATAAACTCCGCATTTACCTTGCATTCAGTACCGTGACGCCAGTCAACTTTGATTTCCACTGTCATTCCACCGTCTCCGACGGGCTCCTGCCGCCCCATGAGGTGGCAAAAAGAGCCGCGGCCAATGGTGTCGACCTCTGGGCACTGACCGACCACGACGATCTGGGCGGCCTCACCGAGGCCAAGACAGTGGCCGAGGAAAGCGGCATGGCCTTCGTCAATGGCGTCGAGATTTCCATCGAATGGCAGGGCGTGCCGATCCACATCGTTGGTCTTGGCTTCGATGCCGAGCATCCGGGGCTGAAGAACGGCCTCGAGGAGTTGCGTGTTGGTCGCATCGAACGCGCCAAGCGGATGGGCGAGGCGCTGGCGGCAATCAATATTCCAGGTGTTTACGAAGGGGCGCTCTGTTATGCGACCAATCCCAGCCTGATTTCCCGGGCCCACTTCGCCCGCTACATGGTGTCGATCGGCATCGCCCGCGATGTGCCCGGGGTTTTTCAGTATTACCTGACGCCGGGTAAGCCGGGTTATGTCGACCACCGCTGGGCGACGCTGGCCGATGCCATCGGCTGGATCAATGCGGCCGGCGGCGTGGCGGTGGTGGCCCATCCCGGACGTTACAAGATGTCCGGTGGCGACATGCGCAAGTTTCTCGATGCTTTCAAGGAGTTGGGCGGGCAAGGGATCGAAGTGACCTGTGGCAGCCATTCGCCCGACCATGTAATGCATTTCGCCCGACTGGTTCGGCACTACGCCTTCCATGCTTCACGCGGTTCCGATTTCCACGGGCCGCAGGAAAGCTATGTCGATCTCGGCAAATTGCCGCAACTGCCGGAAGACCTGAAGCCGGTCTGGCGTCTGATTCGTTAAATTTTATGGCCCGCATCGTCAATATTCACCCGGATACGCCGCAACAGCGATTACTTGCGCAGGCTGCCGAATTCATTCGCAATGGCGCCATCGTCGCCTTGCCGACCGATTCCTGCTATGCGCTCTGCTGTCATCTTGGCGACCGGGAGGCGCTGGAGCGTATCCGCCAGATTCGCCAGGTGGATGATCGGCATCATCTGACGCTGATGGTGCGCGATCTCTCGGAAATCGCCCATTTCGCCCGCGTCGATAATGCCCAGTACAGGCTGCTTAAGGCGGTGACGCCGGGTAGTTATACCTTCATTCTTGAAGGCACCAAGGAGTTGCCGCGGCGGGTCATGCACCCCAAGCGCAAGACCATCGGCCTGCGTGTGCCCGACCACCCGGTGGTTCTGGCGCTGCTGGAAGAACTCAATGAACCGCTGCTGACGACGACATTGCAGTTGCCGGGCGATGAGTTGCCGCTGACCGAAGGCTGGGAAATTCAGGATCGCCTGGAAGACCAGCTAGAGTTGATTCTCGATGCGGGGGGCTGCGGTACCGAGCCGACTACCGTGATCGACCTGACCGGCCCTGCGCCGGAACTGGTTCGCGCCGGGCGCGGTTCGCTGACCCCGTTCGGACTCGATTGAAGCGATGCTCGAAAGCCTGATCCAGACGCTGGCGGTCGCCGCCTTGCCGGTGATATTTGCAATCACCTTGCATGAGGCGGCGCATGGCTACGCGGCCCGCCATTTTGGCGACCCGACTGCCTGGCAACTGGGGCGCATCAGCCTTAATCCACTGCGCCATATCGACCTGTGGGGCACCATTGTTATTCCAGTCGCCATTTTGCTTTTTTCTGGCGGTTCCTTTCTGTTCGGGTACGCCAAGCCGGTGCCGGTCGATTTCGGTCGCCTGCGCAGCCCGAAGCGCGACATGCTCTGGGTCGCGGCGGCCGGGCCGGGCGCCAACCTGTTCATGGCGTTGTGCTGGGCTGGCATGCTCAAGCTTGCCTGGCTGATGCCCGGCAACGATTTCACCTTGCCGCTTTCCGAGATGAGCAAGATCGGCATCATGGTCAATTGTGTGCTGATGGTGCTCAATCTGCTGCCGCTCCCACCACTCGACGGCGGACGGATTGCCGTCAGCCTGCTGCCGCACAAGCTGGCCTGGAAGTTCGCCCAGCTTGAGCCTTGGGGCTTCCCGATTTTGCTGGTGTTGTTGTTCACCGGTATCCTCGGCACCGTTATGAATCCGCTGGTGATTTTCGCCGCGCGGACTATCGAATCCATTTTTGGACTTTACTGATCGACTATGTACGCAGAACGTGTTCTCTCCGGCATGCGCCCCACCGGCGCTCTCCACCTTGGCCACTACCACGGGGTTCTCAAGAACTGGGTCAAACTCCAGCATGAATATCCCTGCCTGTTCTTCGTTGCCGACTGGCATGCCCTGACGACGCATTACGACAATCCGCTGGGTATCGAGCAGGCGACCTGGGACATGGTCATCGACTGGCTGGCGGCCGGTGTCGACCCGAATCAGGCAACGCTGTTCATCCAGTCCAAGGTGCCGGAGCACGCCGAACTGCATCTGCTGATGTCGATGATGACGCCGCTCGGCTGGCTGGAGCGCGTGCCGACCTACAAGGATCAGCAGGAAAAGCTGGCCGGCAAGGATCTGACGACCTATGGTTTCCTCGGCTATCCGTTGCTGATGAGTGCCGACATCCTGATCTACCGCGCCGACAAGGTGCCGGTGGGTGAAGATCAGATTCCGCACGTCGAATTTACCCGCGAACTGGCCCGTCGCTTCAATCACATGTATGGCCGTGAACCCGGCTTCGAGGACAAGGCGCGCGAAGCGGTCAAGAAGCTGGGCAGCAAGAAGGCGCGTCTCTACGAAGAGTTGCGGACCCGTTTCCAGCAGAACGGCGACAAGGAAGCCGTCGAGCAGGCCAAGGCCATGCTCAACGAAATCCAGCACATGTCGGCGATTGACCGTGAGCGCCTGTTCGGCTTCCTGGAAGGGACTGGCAAGATGATCCTGGTCGAGCCGGGCTACCTGCTGACCGAGGAATCGAAGATGCCCGGGCTGGATGGGCAGAAGATGTCCAAGTCGTATCACAACACGATCACCATGCGCGAATCCGAAGAGTCGGTGACCAAGAAGGTGCGCAGCATGCCGACCGACACCAATCGCG
>Ga0316604_10003119_pt1 | contig 11882 bp, 12 predicted proteins | sample OWC_soil_day20_C_FD_207650 | JGI IMG/M metagenome (GOLD analysis project Ga0316604, IMG submission 207650) | Wetland soil microbial communities from Old Woman Creek delta, Ohio, United States - OWC_soil_day20_CT | ecosystem: Environmental > Terrestrial > Soil > Wetlands | place: USA: Ohio... | reverse complement strand
TTACCATTTCCCATCAGCACGAAATCGGTACGCTGTACCCTCAAGTGCTGGAAACGCTGGTGCGCGGCGCTTGCAGACAGCTGTTTTAAGAAAGCTGCGGTTGTTTTTTTCCGCATGCGTTAGCAACCGCTAACCAGAATATTTCCTGATGACCTGCGCCGCAAAGCAAAAACCATATCATTTAGGAGGAAAAACATCATGAATCAACGAGCAACTCCCGATTATGCCAATTGGATACCAAAAAGACTCTTGACCTCTTTGAAACTTGCCGCGTCACTCCTGATACTTTTATTGGTGGCAAGCTTTTTCCTCCCTTTTAACACCTTCGTGGTGGCTTTACGAATTGCTCTGGGCGCACTGACCGTCGTGACGCTCGGTTTCTTCGGGTACATGGCACACGCTCACACGCTCCTTTCTTATGAGGGAGGCGGCGTGCAGGGAAAGATTCTGGACAACGTACTTCGGTATCTTGACTGGGATGGAAGCGGTACGCTGCTGGACATCGGCTGCGGAAGCGGCGCTTTAACGATCAAGGCAGCAAAGAAATATCCCAACGCTCTCTGCGTCGGGATGGATTATTGGGGCGCTGTGTGGGACTACGCAAAGGAGCAGTGCGAGCGGAACGCGGAGCTGGAGGGTATTTCGGCCCGCTCCAGTTTCCAAAAAGGGGATGCCGCACGGCTGGATTTTCCCGATGGAAGCTTCGATGCGGCGGTGAGTAATTTCGTCTTTCATGAGGTACATACCCAGCCGGATAAGCTGGCGCTGATCCGGGAAGCCCTGCGGGTGCTGAAGCCCGGCGCATCCTTTGCGTTTGAGGATATCTTTTTTTCTAAAAAGAACTATCCCGAGCTGGACACGCTTATTAAGACACTTTCGGAGGAAGTGAAAGATATCCGATTTGTAGACACCCGGAAAAATGATTTTGTGCCGGTTTTTTTGCGCACTCCTCTGATCGCGGGCGAAATGGGACTGATCTATGGCAAGAAATAGCTCACGCGCAATGGCTCAACGCAGGGAGTCCCTGCCGCATCGACGACGTTTAGCTGTAAAATCAATATCCAAATAAAAGCATGGAGGTAACGGCTATGGAAAAAATCACACTTCGCGTGGAAGGAATGGCCTGCGGGCATTGCGAAATTGCGGTTAAGGACGCGGTACGCAAGCTGCCGGGAATCAAGAAGGTAAAGGCCAGCAAACGAAAAAAAGAAGCTTCCGCAGAGTACGATCCGGAACAGGTCACGTTAGAGCAAATCAGGCAAGCAATTAACAACACCGGCTATCGGGTGGTGGAATAAACCAATCAACAGCATGACCGGGATCGACTCTAATACTTCCGTTTGAATTTGTAAGAACCGCTGTCTTCGTAATAGATTTGTCAGTCAAGTATTTACCAGGGTATTTTTGTGCAGGTGCACTGCACTATGAATATTCTTGTTGAAGAGAAAATTCCGTATCAAATAATGAAATCGAGTCGATATCCTTAATCATAATCGGGGCATGAACGTTAAAATCAGCATACATGGATAAGAACAGCCGGTATTCCCGTTCAATCACAGGGAATACCGGCTGTTCTCTTTTTGTTTGATCGTAGAACTGGTCAAATTTATGCATGTTCACCCACGATATAGATGTGTTACTTTGCTGATTGATACGTCTCGTTTTCTGTCCTGGGAAATACTTTAGCAAACAGAAAACGCACAATAGGACCTGCAATGAATAACTGAAGCGGCAGCGCCACAATAAAATTGGTTGGTATATTCTTGATCCAGGCAATCAATAGTCTGTCGGACAGGCCAACCGTTTGAAATGCTCCATACAGAGACATGCATAGTACCATTCCACACACCATGCATACAGAAATTGTTACGATCTTTCTTATGGATGATGACGCAGGCGCGATGAAATGAAACGCTAATTTTTTTGCAGGTCCAGCAATAATAAACCAATCACATAGTATCGCCACAACAAATGCAAGCGGGAATCCTAACCAAGCTTCCATGACCGCGTTCCAAGAAAATTCTGTATGTATACTTACATTATAGACACTCATACAAAAAACCATAAAAGTACACATTAAAACAGTATAAACCAAACTTTCATTTTTGCTTCTGGGCATCGGTATTCTCCATTCATTATCTTTGATTTCTATTTTCAAATTCGCCTGATATTTAATGTATCAAAAATATCAAATCCGTGTAAGTGTTTTTTTGCTGTACTGCTAATTTCTAATCTTATGCCAAAGAAGCATTCTTTTCTGTTGTCTTTTTTGTGTAAAAATGATGTTATAAAGCTTCATTTATAAGCTGGTTCCATTCCTCCAGAATCATTTGCCGGGGAGCCTGCATCCTCGCTCAATGTACCAGATGCGCCGCCCAAATCCCGCTCCATCTACGCTCTGGATATTTACAATCGGAATGTAGAATGGTAAACTGATAGACATATCCTCTATATTATCCATCATAATACTTCCTCCCGTTACATGTTCCAAAGAACAACGGTCTATCCTATTTTAATGAAATGAAGGCGGTTAATCATGCTTCAGGATATACAACCAAGAATATTTAATAATAGTTTCAAAAACAAAACGCCCGAACCTCAAGATTTGTTTCTTTCGTATGAAGGAGACGCTGTACTGGTCAGAGAAGATAAGGATAAACTTTGGTATCCGTCATTTTCTGATTTTGAGACAGAATACCCACATCTTATTGAATCTGCTCAGTTTCTTTTTACCATAGAAAACATTCACTACTACTTGGTGGATGAAAAAGGACTTGACTCAGCAGCTGGATGGATCTATGTAACAACCGGACGATTCAGAACCGAGTCAAAATACTGGCGTTCCTTTGCCGGCGCGGTGGGATGGCAGCTGAAGCGTTGGTACGGAACTCACTGTTATTGCAGCAAATGCGGTAAATCGATGAAACATTCAGAAAAGGAGCGGATGCTCTATTGCGAGGCCTGCGGATTTCATACCTATCCTACGATATCGCCATGCGTTATAGTAGCTGTTCATGATGGAAACCGCCTGCTGCTGACCAAGTATGCAGGACGAGCGTATACGAAATATGCCCTTATAGCCGGATTTACCGAGATCGGCGAGAGTCTGGAACAGACCGTCCACAGAGAAGTGAAGGAGGAAGTTGGCCTTAACGTGAAGAATATCAAGTTTTATAAGAGCCAGCCTTGGCCGTTTACCGATACAATCCTTGCAGGTTTTTTCGCTGAACTGGACGGTGATAATACCATCACACTTGAGGAAGAGGAATTGTCCCTGGGTGTGTGGGTAACCAGAGAAGATATCCCCCCTGAGGAGCTGAGTATCAGCCTGACAGGTGAGATGATGGAGGCCTTTAGAAGAGGCACCGTTGATCTATCATGAACAAGGCAAGTCAATCACGTTCAGGTGGTATGCGCGATGATTCCCATTTTTATTCAATTCAGAATGCCATAGGTCTACATAATCATGCCGCCGTGGTTCATTTTTTCTCTCGCTCAAGTCACAGGAGACTAATGAAGCAGTATTTTTTGAAGTTATCTTATTTACATTATTTATTTCTGCATATATAATTAAGCATACCAGTCTAGTTAGGGGCGTGTTTATGAAAGAAAAACAGAATAAAACAAACAATGAACGTCGTAAAAAGGGCTTACTTCAGAAAATTCTCTTATTTACAGTATTGCCTGTGATAATTGCTTTTGTCAGCGTTTATCTACTGGTCGTTCAAACCGCAAAATCAGCTGTTACCTCTGTTACAGACAGTCTGCTTCAGAGTAAGGCGGAACAAGTTTCGAACGATATCGACAGCATTTTTTCGGGCTACAAGTCCGAAGTTACGGCAATGCGACTCAACCCTTCCATTGAACGGATGATGGTAGAATGGGCCGGGGGCGATGTAAATTCCGGCATAGGAACCGCCGCGCTCGGTGCTTCTGATGCGGGTACCACGGAAACGGTCACGACCACCAGTGAATCCAATTCAGAAGGCTCGGTGTACGGATATCTAACAAATGTTTTCAGTGAGCATTCTGATGTTCTTTTGAATATTTGGCTTGCCGATCTGGCTACCGATACCTTGTCCAACATCGGCAATGTGGAGGAAGGCGTGGTGGAGGAATCCGGATACGATATGACGACACGCCCTTGGTATGAAAAAATGATCAACAGCGGCTCTGATGTCGTGATTACAGACCCTTATCAGGATATTGTGACCGGACAAACCGTGGTCAGTGTGATCGGCGCAGTATATCAAAGCGGAACAGATACCATGCTTGGCGTCATCGGCTTTGATGTTTCGTTGGATTTTCTGGAGACCTTAGGAAATACATATAGTGACGGAACAAGCTTTTTAATGATCACCTCTGGCGATTACATTCTGTATCATCCGGATGAGACATTACAAAACCAGGATGTATCTGATGCCAGCATTGATGAGAAATTGATTTCCACGATTGAGAATCAGGGCAGCCAGACCGGGGCGGAAGAGGAACCGCAGATCAATGAATTTTCCATGCAGAATAACAAGTCCATGGGCACGGCGGTGGTCGGAGAAACCACGGGTTGGACAATTGTATATGGTACCTACTACGATGAGTATATCGGCGATGTTCACAATATCGAGATTACGCTTCTCATTATCTTCATCGCAATAGGCGTTATTATGACCGGTCTGGTCATTTTCTTCGGCAGAAAAATTACCAAGCCAATCTCAGTGTTTGCACATACCGCCAACCGCATGGCAGAAGGCGAAGTTGATTTGGATATCCTCTGCAATACGAACGACGAAGTTGGACTTCTATCGGATGCTCTGAAGCGAATTGTGGAGCGCTTAAAGGAATACATGCGCTATATCGACGAGACATGCAACGCGCTGGATCATATTGCTCAGGGTGACTATTCCTTTGAGCTTACCTGTGAATATGTCGGCGAGTTTGCCCGCATTAAGAGTGCCCTTCTCAATACGCAGGCGAGTATGGGGCAATCCATTGTGAAGCTCGGACACAGTTCCCAGAATATTTCCAGCTATGCGGATCAGGTTGCGGAATCTTCCCAGATGCTGGCGCAAGGCTCCACTGAACAGGCCAGCGCAATCTCAGAACTGACCTCAACCATTGACGAAATTTCCTTTCAGGTGTCCCATACGGCGGAAAAGGCGTTGGATGCCAAAGAAAAGGCAAATCAAGTCAGTCAGAAAATCAATCAATCTTACCAGCAGATGCAGGAGCTTCAATCAGCAATGGGTGAAATATCCACAGCATCTAACCAAATCAGTAATATTATTGGAACTATTGATTCCATTGCGTTCCAAACAAATATTTTAGCACTGAACGCCGCTGTGGAAGCGGCCCGCGCCGGTTCCGCCGGCAAGGGCTTTGCTGTGGTAGCCGACGAGGTACGCAATCTTGCCACAAAGAGCGCCGAAGCCGCTAAGAATACCGCGGCCCTGATTCAGCAGGCACTTTCAGCTATTCAGGGCGGCAGCACAATGACCGCCGCTGTGGGCAGCGCACTGCACGACGTTGTCCTCAGTACCAATGAAGTTGCGGTAGCGGTAGATAGTATTTCAGACGCTTCCAGTCAGCAGGCTGAGGCGGTTTCTCAGGTGGTTCTTGGGATCGGTCAAATTTCCACTGTTGTTGAGAGCAATTCCTCCGCTGCGGAGGAATCTGCCGCGACAGGCGCTGAACTGGCTGGACAGGCAGAAACACTTCACCAGATTGTTGCTCAGTTTAAAATAAAATAAAAAGCAGTATATGTATTTTTACGTCTAAAGTGGCTTTAAAAAGCTATGACGTAACGCGAGGGCTTGTTGTCTGCAATTTGCAGACGGCAGGCCCTTTTCCCTGCCCTGCGATCGTTAACCCACGAGTGTATTTGGGTTACATTGCTACTTTGTTTGCTGCTCTATGAGTCGGTCCATCCCATAGAAAATGCGACGAGTCAAAATACTAATTCCGATCATAATCAATGCCGCCACATAAAACGGAAGATATATTCTGCTTTCTATCTTTTCAAAAATAATGCCATAAATGAACTGACCAAGAGGATTTGCGCACATACAAACACAGATAAAGCATGAAATGACTTTTCCAATGAGCGCTTTGGGCGTTAAAAGCTGCAAATATGTCAGCATTTGAATCTGAAATAATGTTGATAACGCCAATAACAGACCGCACCCAATCAACAAGATGATGTAAATTTCCATCGATTCTGTTAACGCTTGCAACGCAATTCCTGCTATCAGTACGGACAACGCGCACCCGATGAGGAGAATCGGGCTTGCCTTTGTGTTGAGTTTATTTGATAATATTCCGGCAAGCAAACCGCCCAATATAGCGCCTGCGGCCATAACACCTTGCGCGTAACCGTATAGCAGATTGGACGTGTGCAGGTCAAACCCCAACCGCTGTGTTACTAAAACGGGAACCGCGATTAAAATCAAAGAAGTTAATAATAAACTCATAGCGGCATATATGAAAGACACCTTCCACAGAACAGGCCGCTCTCTGAACATAAAGCGGAAGCTTATTTTAAGATCTTGAACGCCAATCACGAATATGCTTCCGGCAGATTTCTTTTGTTCAAATGGCATATGAATGAAAAGTTCCATGACCGCAGCCGCAAAGAAACAACCGATACTGACATATAGAATCGGTATTAATCCGAAAACAGAAAATAAAATACCCCCGATGACCGGCCCGGCCATACTAGCCACAGAGTTAATCAGATTAACAACTGAATTTGCTTTCATAATATGTTCCTGTTCCACCAGAACAGGTACGCTTGCCTGAACCGCCGGCTGATAAGCGCCTTGTATGCCATACAGCATCATCATGACGGTTGCCATCAGTGGAACAATCTCCATTTTTCCTATCAGCAAATAAAACAGAAAAATAAGTATTGCCGTGCTAAAATCCAAAATTACCATAATGTTTCTTTTATTAACCCGGTCGGCAATGATTCCTCCAATCGGGAACAATAAAATCATTGGAATAAAAGAAATCGCCAAAATCGTTCCAAATAGAACAGATGAGCCCGTTTCATTCAGTAGATAAAGCGGGAGGGCATACCTTAATATTTGATTACCAAATATCGAAATAATCTGTCCTATTACAACAAGTATAAAATCTTTTTGAACTATCGTCTTTCTATGCATGCACATTTGTTCTCCTTATAAAATTATTTTTGTGTCCTTGGACACATCTATAACATATCACTTTTTTGTTTCCTTGTCAACAAAATAACGGTAATAAAAAAGCAGCCCATCCTCAATGGAATTGGGCTGCCGGTAGTTTCATTTCCCTTATTCAATTGATGGCTCTTGCGGTTCAGCATTTGTCATACTAATGCCTCATTATTTCATATTTCAGCACATACTTCAAGAATTCTGAGACAATTATAATTTATCACAGCATCCTGATTTCATATCTACGCCCAGTTTCTTAATTTCTTCCTCTAGATGCTGATTATACAATTCCACAAAAGAAAGCATACTATCAAATTGCACCTCGGTTGTCTGCTCAAAGACAGCTTTATCACGCTCTTGAGACTCTTTATGCAGTTCCTCATGGATTTTGTTCACTGCTTTCCCGTGCTCAGTGAGTCTAAAATAAATTTCTTTTTTGTTCTCTGGCCTCTGATAGCTCTCAATGAGACCTTTTTCAATGAGCTTCTTCGTGATTTTGCTAATGGCACTTCTGGTCATATAAAAGAATTCTGCAAGTTTTGTCACGTTGGAATCTATATTTTTTTCAATGTATTCCATACAGTGTAATTCAGAAGGCTTATAACCTTTCAGACTATCTTTCATCTTAAGCCCATCAAGCAAAATCTTCTTGTTAAACAAATCCCAAAAACCCATCATGACCTGTTCTTCTTTGTTCATGATCTGTCCTCCCACCCAGTCGCATATTAACAATATTATATAAAATTTTGCTTCTATTTCAACAATATTAAAATAATTATTTTGTAATCGAGCTGCGAACCAGTTTTTTGATATCTAATTGAATGAAAATTGCACAAAAACGAAGAATAATTTGACACCAAAATGGTCAATATGATATAATATGTATGGTAAGTAACAGGAGGCCCTAGACTACGATGAAAGAAAGGCTGGTCAACCATGGAACTGGAAGCGATTCAGGCAAAATTTCAATCAATGATTGCAGAAATGAAGATTGGCAGCCATTTTCCACCCGCAATGGGAAAAGAGGAAGGGACGGATCTTCTGATTTCATCTAAGGGTGACGGTAAGATTCAAATCGTACTCAGATTAGACCGTCCCTACCAAAGTAAAATTTTGGCCTATCGGATGCAGGAGCTGGAATATCGCCTGTTTTTTGAGAATGATATGATGTTTTTGTTGCTGAGACCCGCCCGCTACAATTGGGCCGCGATTCCGTTTGAACCGCGCTTGTTTGACACATTTGAATTGGAATACCAAAAGTATTACTTTTTCTCTCTCATTCTTACCTCCGCTCCTTACGGGACGGTGCTGTGCGTACGCCCGGAACTATTTTATCCGCCTTTTTCAGAACTGTTTTATACCATTATTACGGAACTGAATGAAAAAAGAGACGGTTTTTCTGCTGAGGAGTACGCCCGGAAGCTACAGCAAATACGTGTTAACTATACACCAGAGGAAATGGCAAAACGAGCTTTATATTCCTGCAAGCTCTGTTAACATGAACGTGTCCTTGTTTGAGGGAAGGAAACCCTTGCTTGATAAAATAAAACTGAGACAGCCGCTATACCTGGTATAGCGGCTGTTCGCATACTTGAAAAAATCGGCCGCTGCAAGGAACTGACTTCCACTGTTATGTACCGCTCCAGCCCTTTCGTTTTCCCAACTGCAATGTGCCCGAGCAGAAGCCTTCATACTGTGTCAATATTATATGTGACGGGTCGCCCTCGCGAATACGCATAGTCCTTCTGATTTCTTTAGGAATTACCACGCGTCCGAGGTCGTCAATACGGCGCACGATGCCAGTTGCTTTCATATATAAACGACTCCTTATTCTTACAATTTCTGATTTCCTGGGGTTCTTTGCCTCAATATTGTTTGTGGTTTATTATGATTTATGCAGGAATGGATGAAATTATTAGCCCTGCTTCCATGGAAAAAGCTGCAAACTATGTTCTTCTCGGCGGCAGCTGAGGTCACGTGATTTCCGCTTCCGCGCATGCAAGACGGGATCTGCGTTTATTTTTATAAAAAAATATCCCTTCTGATGGAAGCAGCACGTCGGCGCTCCATCGAAGGGACATTTTCTGTATCATGGTGCTAAAGCCGGATAGCGGTTACATTTCATCAGTCTGCAGATGGTAACCCACCTTACGTACCGTCCCGATATTAACGCAGGAGCCAAGAAATGCAATTTTCTTCCGGAGGAAGGAGATGTACACCTCAACGTTATTATCCTCCGCCTCGGAATCACTGCCCCAAACCTTTGAAATGATATCGTCCTTGGGCACGACCTGCTTCGGGTTGGACATCAGCAAACGCAAAACCTGATATTCCTTATGCCCCAGATGTACGGATTTTCCACTGCGTGACAATGCGTGGGTGGAGAGGTTCAAGGTCAGATCACTGAACGTCAGCTCCTCCAGAATCACATCTCCCTGACGGCGTGACAGCGCACGAACGCGGGCCAGCAGCTCCACCGTGTCAAAGGGCTTCGTCATGTAGTCATCCGCTCCGCAGTCAAGTCCCGTAACTTTATCGCTGACGCCCTCACGGGCGGTGAGCAGCAGGACGGGAGTGGCAACCTTCCCGCCGCGCAAAGCGCGAACCACCTCAAAGCCGTCCATTTTGGGAAGCATAACATCCAGGATAATGACGTCATACATTCCGCTCATGGCATAATCCAACCCATCTGCGCCGTCGTGAACCACATCTACATTATACTTTTGCTCGGTCATGATCTGTTTGAGAGATTCTGCCAGGCTGACCTCGTCTTCTACGATTAATACTTGCATGTCTTTCATTCCTTTCACATGATATTCGGCACCGCCGTTCTGTGCTCCAGAGACGAATGAAATTGGTCAACTGTCGGCACTCAGGCCGATCAGAGTTGTTACGGTATCCTCGGACATGGTAAAAATAGTTGCGGAGTGATTCAGAACCGCGTAATAATCTCCGGCCGAGTCGGTGCTGCCAACAGCCAGGGTCATGGTCTGAACCGCATCCTGGTCGTCGGTATACGAAACAGTAAGTGTAAGCACCGGAGAGTCAACTCCGTATTCCTCCCGCACGCCCTCTGTTGTGCCGTAGGCGGCACACGCCGTAAACTCCAGCGAACTCAAGGTGCTCAGCAGCGAAGAAAGATTGGTATTTTCCGAGGACAGGGCACTTCCATCCATTCCGGACCATTCATAGGTGACGGTATCGGTGTCTGTTTCCGTATCAGTGTCCGTTTCCGTATCGCTTGCGGCGGTATCGGTAGAGTCGTCTGTCGTTGATTCGGTGGTAGCAGTGCTTTTTTGCAGATTTAAAACGGTTTCGCCCGCCGCCAGGGAGACGGACTGGATATTCGTTTCAGAGAGTGTGGGGAAGGTATCGATCTCCGCCATATCCAAGAGGTTTTTCTGAAGCTCGGTGATCAGAGTGGAACTGATGGTATAGATCGCGTCCTGCCCGTCAATTTTAGCATAATAATTTGCACCGCTGGCCGCGCCAATCATCAGGCTGATGCTCTGATCTCCGGAAACGGCGGTCAGCGTATACGCGGGCTGCTCCAGGCCGTAAGCGGACAGGCTGTCCGCCGGCTCGTCCATCTTGCGCACCGCCGTCAGAGATCCCAGATCCGATGCCACCGCTTCCGGGTACGAGGTATCTAGGGGGAATGCGGGATCGGAGTAGGTCCAGGTATCGTCACTTTTGGTAAAGGTCATGGTTTCCGTTCCATTGTTCCAGGTCAGCTCGTTGATGTCGCTCATGGCGATCACGGTGACGGTGGCGGCGGATGCCTCGTCCGATTCCTTTTGATCCAGGTAGCTGTTATACATCCTCGCTCCAATATAGAGACCGATACAGATCGCCAGCACGGCGAGCAGCGCGATGAGTGTGCGGGCTTTTTTCATCTTAGTTTTTCCTCCGTCTGATCCAGTACACAAGTCCTCCGATCAGGGTAGCGGCAGGTATGACCACGACAAAAACTGCGCTCCACAGCCCTATATTTGAAACGGTATTATATGTGGTTTCCAAACTCTTCGCCTCAATGGAAACATTGGAAACATCGTCCATCCCGCCGGTCAGCGCATTCATAAATACCTTTGTGTTGTAGAGATTCGTGAATTTGCTTAAAATATCGGAATCAATCATGGCGGAGCTGCCGATGACAGTCAGCCGGCCGCCGCCTTCCTCCGTGGAAACCGCACCGACAATATAGGTTCCCTGCACCTGCTCGGTCCCCACCGCCACGCCGCTGGTGGAGGTCTGAAGGAAGGTCTCCACGGTAATGCTATCGCGGGCGGGAGTCACCTCAGTCATGCCCCGTGAATTATAGAGCAGAGTCAGGTCATTCTGGTCGTCAAGGGAGGAAACCAGCGAGGAGCTGCTGTTGTATTCGGGGAAAATGGCGTAATAGCTGTTTTGATAGTGCCGCGACGTATCCGCAATATAGCCGTCTGCCAACTGTAACCCATACTCCGTCAGCAATGCGTCAAAATTCGGCAGATCGGCGTCAGTTTCGCCCAGGAGAAGCATCAGCTGTCCGCCGCCCGCCAGATAATCATCCAGTGTGGTGAGCTCGTCGCTGGAGAGATCGACAGTGGGACCGTTGCAGATCAGCAGGGTGCAGTCGTCCGGGATGGAAGCATCCAGCAGAAGATTGAGAGAATCGCCAATGCTGATGTTGCTCTTTCCAATACTGTCGGTAAT
>Ga0316604_10003117_pt1 | contig 11888 bp, 7 predicted proteins | sample OWC_soil_day20_C_FD_207650 | JGI IMG/M metagenome (GOLD analysis project Ga0316604, IMG submission 207650) | Wetland soil microbial communities from Old Woman Creek delta, Ohio, United States - OWC_soil_day20_CT | ecosystem: Environmental > Terrestrial > Soil > Wetlands | place: USA: Ohio... | reverse complement strand
GAAATTTTATTGATCAGCCTTCATCATCACCCTGTTATATACTAACCATCGAATAAGGTCCATTCCTAATAATTGGATGCCTTCTTTAGCGGTTCGCCTGTCTAAGAGATGAACCATGTCTACTACCGGCTTTTCATTCACATATACAAAAGGTGCTTCATGACCAGGTATCCTGATGCCTTGTTCATACTGAATGAACTCTTTTCCTAATACAGGGATTTGTTCTACTATAGCAGCAGGGTTTGTTATCAACAGATCATCTACACTTATTTTCAATACCTGATCCTGTTCAATAAAAAGCGCCTTGCTTCGTTTCTCCCAAAACGGACTGTCATAAATATTTTGTGACTGATAAAATTGCTGCGTCCATTTCACATGCTTACTCACCTCATCTGCCACCATGTTTTCATAAAACGCTATCCCCGCTGCAGTATCTCCTTTTAATATTGTATTTACGACTACCGCTCCCTGCACGGCAGTTTTTAATGCTTTTTGCACCCCTTGTGCTGATAAAGGGTCCATGGTAAATACCGCATCTCCTATTTTAATAAAATTCTTCCCTACAGGCGATTCATCTACATAAGCAGTAGCGGTACACATCTTTACTTCGCCAAAGTGGCCTGAATTTATCAATTGAGAATCCCTTATCAATTGAACATCATTCATCAATTTAGAATCCTTCATTAATTGAGAATCCTTCATTAATTGGATATCCCTCGTCAATTGAGAATCCTTCATTAATTGAACATCCTTCATCAATTGAGAATATCTAATCAATTGAACATCCTTCGTCAATTGAGACCTCCGCATCAATTGAGAATCCTTCAACAAAAACTTCCGCATCAATTGAGAACGTCCCATCTTATCCACAAAAAACGCTAGCACTGAATTATATCTCTGCACCTCACCCGGATCCGCAAATACAAACCCCATTCCCCCTCCACCCCAATACCAACAACTCTCCCCGGCTTCAATAAAAGTCTCAATAGATGAAGAACACCTCGCATACGCCGCCACCGTAACCGGCAATATAGCACGACGGCGCCCCTTTAACAGAGGTCGCCGTCCTGTAGCCACCACGAGAAATCTTGCTGAAAATGATTGTTCCTGTTCTATAAAAACATCCCACCCGCCATGTATGTTCTCTATCGGATACGCATTACCAAAAATCACACGCGCACCTGATGCATTCAATAATAACTGATCAAACCATCCCCTATCCACATGCCAACCGCCTTCTTTTTCCACCACCTCATTACTCTCCCATAATACTAAAGAACGGGGAGACAAACGCTTTTCCACACCCACACCTGCACCCATACCCACACCTACACCTACACCAACATCCACTCCCAACACCTTCAACCAATGCTCCACACCTGGCGATAAAGATATCCCTACATGTGGCCTTGGAAACGGCACCTTCTCAATCACCACCACACTATACCCAAACTCAATCAGCCGCTTTGCCATCGCACTCCCAGCCGGTCCTCCACCGAAAATACAAATGTCATACTTTGTCATAACCAGGCATCAATCTGTTTATCCTTTCATAAGACTGCAATGTATAATGCAGCCATCCCCTGATATAATCACAAGCACTTCTGCCTCTTTCCAATACCTCATGATGACAACCTCCTCCACATAAATACCTCGCCCAACAACCACTACATGGCTGTTGATGATGCACATGTCGCTCTGTCAACCATGCCTGTTGTAAAGCAGCATCCACACCTTTATCCACACTACCCATCTCCGCCCGGGAGTCATTCACGAACCTATGACAAGCCGCTAATTCCCCATTTGCAGATACACCCAAATACCCCGCACCAGCTCCACAAGGATAAGGTCGATGTGTAGACTTAGCAATTTCTTTATAAGCATTCACCATATTCAAAAACGGATATCGACGTCCATTCAACACCGCCTCTTCAAACTGTAATCCACATGCAATCATCTCCGCTAATAAATGTTCAAGATCATATGTACTCATTTCATTCGCCCCATTATCCGCCCGCAACAAAGGCGAAAATCCCACACTATGAAATCCCATATTAATAAACGTATCCAACGCTTTATGCAACTCCATATTCATGGGCGTAACAGTCACCCTTGCAGATACCTGCATGCGTTTCTGCAATGATAACAAAGGCGAGATATTCGCCATTACCTGGTCATAAGTACCCTTGCCATTTTTAAAAGTCCGTATCCGATCATGTTCCTCCTTCAACCCATCTAAACTAATCGTCACCGCAAAACCATACTCTTCAAAAAAAGAAGCATCTTCTTCCCTAATCAAAGTACCATTAGAAGTAATCGAAAATCCAATATCCACTCCACGCGCTAAAGCCTGCTTCGAAGCATACGCAGTAGCCATCCGAATCCCAGACCTATTCATCAGCGGCTCACCACCTAAAAAAGATAACTGTACCTTATCACCAGCAGTCTTATCCTTCAACAACAAATCGACCGCCTTAAAAGCCATCTCTGCATTCATACTACTCGCCGCGCCAGTTCCAAATTCACCCTGCCCCGCATAGCAATAACTACACCCCATATTACAACTCTGCGATATCGCCAATGACAATGCATGCAAAGGAGGATCGGGAATTGTATCATCTATCAAAACAGGTCCATCTATCTCCATACCTAATAGCCCTAAAGCAATAGAGGCATCATCTTTAGAAGATAATAATGAAGAGATAAAAGCCGTCTGCTCAGGGTTTCCCCTGAACAAACGGCTGCCATTTGGTAAAAAGATTAAAGGCTCACCACTACCTGGTATCATATGGACATGCGCAGATCCAGGAGCTGCATCTTTTGCAATCTTGGCCGCCAGCTTAGTGGCGAGCTTATTATATGTACCCATTATGCCTGTTTTTGTAGGATCTGTGTTCTTTGTATTCTCTCCGCTAAAGCTTATTCCCAAGCTCACCAGATATAACCATTATGCCTGTTTTTGTAGAACCTGTTTTCTTGTATTCTCCGCTAATGCTTATTATCAAGCTCACCAGATATACCCATTATGCCTGCTTTAGTACGATCAATTCCCTTTATACTCTCCACAATCTCCCCATCACGCCTGTTTTTTACCCCCATCAGAATCCAACGCATCATTCCCCTTCACCAAAAAATTCAACTCCCCTTCCCAATCCAAAAACAAATCATCATAAGTCAGCAAACGACTATCTGCCCGATTATCCGGAATATAATTCCCACTCCGCTTCTTCGCCATCCAGTTATCCCCACGACTAATACCATCCGGACCAGGCACCACATTCACATAATCAGGTCGTGACGCCGCCCAGTAATAACAAGCACACTCTCTATAATCATTCTGCCATGGCGCACATAACCCCTGTGTTAACTCACCAGCATTAATAATATCATTATTAATTGCCGTACTATTCTCCTCAAAGAAATTATTCACCGTCATCACCACGCGCACCAGGTTAGCATTACCAGTATTCAGATCAGCCGCACTCACCACCACCTCCGTATTCGACTCATCTTTCGTAAAGTAGCACTCCACTTCCGTACCCTGATGCTGTAATACATATGCCAGCCCGTTAGACCACTCCATAAAAGACACCCCGTTCGGATTGAAGGTATTGATCAAAGGCAAATTTCCGCTCCGTGGAAAAGTAGGTCCTTGTGTAGGCACCATAGTCGGTTTACCTGCCACGCCTACTAACCGATGATACAAGAGATGTGAAAATTCCTCCTCCGTTTCCACAATGAAGTTGTTATTCTCAATCAAAGTGATCCCTTTAAACGCACGTCTCCACAAGTTTCTAAAATCCATCTCCAACCCAGGAAAACAATTTGAAATCGCACTCCTTGCCATCACAGAATAAGGATTCCCATTCCCTTTATAATGTAACTGACCATATACATCCGCCACAGGAATACTAGTCGTCGTACTGGTATTCAACTTCGTCGCACCTGCCTGAAACATAGCCGACGCCGCACTCTGAATAATCGTATGAATCTGCCTGTAAGTAAAACACAACGCTCTACCATCCGCACCACGCATCATGGCTGGCATTTTACGTCTTTCCTCATTGGATAAGTTACCAATGGTATCCGGTCTGCGCAATGCACTGTCAAACCACGTACTCGTAGAAGGTGTACCAATACCATTAAACACCCTTTCATGAATCGCTCTCACCGCCAGGTTATCCACAATAGAAGGGGCCATGATCGGTTCATACATCCTGCCAAAGTCATTTGAATCCTGTGCAGGCATCATACTCGCAGGTCGTGGTCTGCCATAATAGTTATTCCCATTCATGATAGCCGTATTCATGAGGCGTACCGTTTCCAACGCTCTTCTTACGATCTCCTGCGCTTCTTCTATAGGCACTTCTTTATCCACATCCGGACCTAATAAGATTTGCTCTATCTCATCTGTCACCACACGTACCGGCAATGTATCCGGTGCATAAGCTGGTGGTCCTGCACATACATGCGCACTTGCTGTCAACAAAGTTCCATCTGAATTTTTCAACTCAATGGTGATTCTGCCATCACACTCATCATCCACATATCCCCAACTCACCCTGTTATTACCCTGATCATATCCCGCAAATATCCCCGCAGGATTAGTCAAAATCGGTCTTTCCTGATTACCTTCCACATAATTGAACCAATCTCCATCCTTACTATACAATAAGAAGTCATCTCCATATTTTAAATACAATGGATCTGGTTCCGGCGCACTACCGTCATCAGGAATCCTCGTGGTAGAACAACCATAGATCCTTCCAGGCCCAGGTGTGAACCTAAATCGAATTTGAGGAAAATCAGTCGTAGGCTGAATAAACTGTACATGGCCCAGTGGTAGTTTTCTACCCGAAACAAAGTTGGCACACTCCCCTTCCACGGGTATCAATTGATGCGACTGTATATAAGTGATCTCCGCATTGATCTTATCCTTCTCACTCTGTGTACGACGATACAATTTTATATTCGCCAGATGTACATGCCATGAAATACTATCCAGATTATAACCCGCTTTTGTCAACAGGTCTGTCGTCAGAGGAACCAACTGATCCGGATTGTCTGTTGTAATCGCAAACACTTCCAGGAAAGGTGCTACAGGCCGCACCGTACCATTTTTCACATCTATGTTAGTCGCATCTTTGAAGATGACTTTATCAGGAGTGAATTTTGTCATGATCCCTGTGGCAGGATCTACTTTATAAGATTCCTCTACTGTAATTTTTCTAAAATCAAGTGGATTTGTCGGGTCTACATCCAGCCTAAAAGCATCCATAGGCAATGAAGAGGAACCCAATCGCCCAATAGCGATAGGAGGCAAAATCCTTAAACCAGAAATTTGCATACAATATGTTTATGTGGGTGAATTAAATGGTTACAAGAATGATGACATTCGGAAATGCAATCAATCTTCCGGTAAAAAATAAACAGTTACGCCAGTGATGATATCGGTTACTTCCATCCATCTTCCAGTAAAAACTTAAACAGTTCTACCAGTGATGATGTCAGCCACTTCCATCCATCTTCCAGTAAAACTTAAACAGTTCTACCATTGATGATATCAGCTACTTCCATCCATCCTATCTTAAAAAATCAAACAGTTACGCAGAATCAATTCCTTCCTAATAAACTAAACAGCCTCCATCCCTACTTCATACACACCTTATCCCCCGCCAATATAGCATCCGCCACCTCCATCAACTTCCTATCCGCCGCCTGCAAGGAATACAAATAAGTACTATACTGCTGATCACTAAACGCCAGCAACGCTGATATAATCCCCAACGAAGCATCCAGCAAATCCTTATGCACCCGCCACCTATTCTTCTCCCCAAAAGGTAAATCCAACGTATAAGGCGACAAAAACGGTGGCCCCGCCTTCTTATCCGTTCCCCCACCCGCAGGCAAATTCATCAACACATTCGCCAGTGTCCGCAAATTATACATCTCCCCAAACGTCGCATGTATGATCATCCCCCTCGGTGAATTCACCATATCATTATACCCATCTCCCAACAAAAAACTATGCGTTAAAAAATTCAACAACATCCGATACCGCACATCAAATAAATTCGCCCAGAACTTCGTCTGAAAATCCGTAATCATACTCACCCCATCACTCGGTATCGCACTCTGCTCTGGAGATACATAAGGGTTCGTGAGAATATTCTTAGAAGGATTAAACGTTGCAGGCAATTTCCGCCATGCCTTATATATATTCAAAAACCGCTGGAAATGCGATTCATCTGCATCATCCGGATCCGGGTTCTCCCCCTGCTCTGCAATCGCCTTGACTGCAGCAACGGTATCTGTACGACAGGTTAATGGCACCACCAACACATTCGGTGTATTCGCCGGACTCGCATGCGTTGAATTCCCCCTCGCGCCATGATCATACCCACGCTGCCATTCATCCGGCTTCGCCTGAAAAGGATATGTTTCCACACCAAAGACATCATCTGGTATCATCTCTTCATTTTCCAACAATTCAATGATACTTTCAAACAACACACTAATCGGATCGCCTATATTCGTGGAAGGTAGCAACGCTTTAATCTCCTGCTTGATCGCCTTGGTCTCTGCATCATCACTATCCTGTACATTCAGCCACCCTGCTGGTGACTCTGCATACACATACTTGGCCAGGGAAGCTTTGGACAATGGCTCCAATGTAAAATCAAACGGGTACAAAGATGAATCATAAGGGAAATCCTGCCTGGCAAAATTCAATGGCGCACCAATCACCCGCAGTACATTTTGAATAGATACAAAATGCCCCATCTCTTCCTTTGCAATACCCATAATGACTTCCTGCCAACTCTTTACCAGGTCTTTCTGTGCATCAGGCACATGATCGCCCCCCAGGCTGTACGCGGCATACAAATATTGCACCATGAGACTGTGCTCTAACTCCGCATCCACATGGAGCATATAAGTTAACCAGTCTTTAGGATTGAACTCCGGCGGAATCAGCGGGCCTGCGGTAATACCTTCCGCACTAAATGTAGTGCTATCTCCCGCAATAAATCCGGAGATACCTTCGGCCGTACCTTCCGTACTAATAAAGGCTGCTGCTCTCAGGGCGGTGACACCCCTTCTTTCAGGACGTGCCTGATCCAGCAGAAATGACAAATGTCGCTGCATGCTACTTCTCATAGAATGAAATAGTTAGGGTCGTGGAGGTGATTGAGTTGTGGTTATAAAAATGTTATAAAATGCTGCCTTACATTGAAATTCGTCATTCAAATGAGGGCTTCCATAATCAGGATACTTAACGTCCCGAAAGAGAATATGTTCACCACACAGAAAAAATTATATTTTTCTAATTCATTTTGATAAATTTATCTCCACAGGTTTAAATTCATTCACACATTCCACTTCATGCACTTATGAATAAGCGAATCAGCCTTATTTTCTTAGCCCAGGCGCTCTGTCTTTCCCTTTCCGCGCAGATCCAGGTAAAACAACTGCTTACGGAAGGTTTAAAAGATCCACAAACTATTGATAATGCACATCCCCGCTTCAGCTGGAAACTCAGCACGGAGCAAAAGAACACCCTTCAATCGGCCTATGAAATCACCGTAATGGATGGAAAGAAGACCACATGGACGAGTGGTAAGATCACCTCCGACGAGTCATTGCATGCCCCCTATGAAGGTGACGCCCTCACGCCCGGCAAACGATATAGCTGGAAAGTAAAGGTGTGGGATAACCATGGTCATAACAGCACTTCTACCGAACCCGCTTACTTCCGAATGGGAATTACGGATTGGAAAGCAAAATGGATAGAACCCGGTTACACCGAACCAGCCACTAACCGCCCATGTCCTATTTTCAAAACCAGTTACCGTAATGGAAAGAAAGTAGCTTCGGCCATCGCGTACATCACCAGTCATGGTTTGTACGAAGCCCGTATCAATGATAAAAAAGTAGGTGACGGTTTCCTCACACCTGGTTTTACCAGCTATAACAAACGCCTGCAATACCAGGCATACGACGTTACCAACCTACTGCAACCAGGCGATAACAATATTGAAATCACCCTGGGTTCAGGTTGGTACAGGGGCACCATCGGCTGGGAAAGGAATAATAATAAATATGGTAAGACACTCGGCGTGTTATACCAAATGGAAGTCACCTATACCGACGGCACTAAAGAAACCATCATCTCCGACGAACACTGGAAATCTGGCACCGGCAAGATCACCTACTCCGAAATCTATAACGGCGAATGGCAGGATAACCGCAAAGAAACTACCTGGACGGGGGTGAAAGTGATCGACGTTCCCCTGAATAACCTCGTAGCAAGCGTGGCGCCTCCTGTTACCAAACACGAGGTGTTCAGCAATATCAAAATGATCAAAACGCCTGCCGGAGAAAATGTGATCGACTTTGGCCAGAACCTCTCCGGCTTTGTTCACTTCAAAGCCAGCGGCCAACCCGGCGACAGCATCATCCTGGAACATGGCGAGATCCTGGACAAAAAAGGCAACTTCTACAATGCCAACCTGCGCACTGCTGCTGCTAAAGACATCTTCGTTCTCAGCGGCAAAGGCGAAGAATTCTTCGAACCACATTTTACCTTCCATGGTTTCAGATACGTAAGAGTGAAGACCAAAGCGAAAATGACCGGCATCGAAGCGGTGGCCATTTATTCTAACACCCCTACTACCGGCACTTTCGAGTGTTCTAACGCTATGATCAACCAACTCCAGCATAATATTCAATGGAGCCAGGTGGACAACTTCGTAGACATCCCGACCGATTGCCCACAGCGTGATGAACGTCTTGGGTGGACAGGCGATGCCCAGGCCTTTGTGCAAACTGCTACCTTCAATCACAACGTCAATACCTTCTTTACTAAATGGCTCCGTGACCTGGCAGCTGATCAGTTACAAAATGGTTCCGTGCCTTACGTGATTCCAAACGTACTGGGCAATGACGCCACGGGTTCTGCCGGCTGGGGAGATGCCGCCACCGTTGTGCCATGGACGATGTACCAGGTATACAGCGATAAACGGCTCTTAGAACAACAATATCCTTCCATGAAGGGATGGGTTGATTTCATCCAACTGCAATCTCCCAATAACATGTGGGCGAGTGGCTATCACTTTGGCGACTGGTTATCTTATAAATCAGAGAACCGCTATGCCGATACCTATACTTATATCACCACCCAATGTTACTATGCGTTATCCACACAACTCGTGATTAATGCCGCCAAAGTGCTCGGCAAACAGGATGATGTGGAAAAATATTCCGCCTTACTGAAAAAAATCAAAGACGCCTTTTGTGCAGAGTATGTGACCCCCAATGGTCGTATCATGTCGAATACCCAGACCTCTTATGTACTGGCGCTGGCATTTGACATGCTACCAGAAAACATCAGGGCGATGGCGGCAAAAAACCTTGTGGATGACATTGCCAGCTATAATAATCACCTGACCACCGGTTTCCTGGGCACTTATTTATTGTCAAACACGTTGACCAGGTTTGGCTATACCGATGTTGCCTACAAGCTCTTATTGCAAGAGACCTATCCGTCCTGGTTATACCCTGTAAAAATGGGTGCGACCACGATATGGGAGCGTTGGGATGGCATGAAGACTGACAGCACTTTACAGACAACAGATATGAACTCCTTTAACCACTACGCCTATGGCGCGATCGGAGATTGGATGTATAAGAACATCACTGGCATCAATATGGACTCCACCACCACCGGCTTTAAAAAGATCAAAATTATGCCAAGACCGGGTGGCAACCTGACTTATGCGAAGGCCAATTATGAGAGTGGATACGGCAAAATTGGCGTAGACTGGAAAATCCAGGACAATAAATTTATGATGGATGTAGAGATACCTGCTAACACCACTGCCGAAATCTATGTACCTGGAAAAGAAGGGAAAGAGGAAGTCGGAAGCGGTAAATACCACTATGAATCCACTATCAATACCACAAATAAGTAGACATTATCTCCGGATAATCATCGATTAATATTGGCAAGACAACGGTCAAAATCCTATATTTAGGCCCCGATTGCTTTTTTTAAAGGATGATAATATGGAAAATTCAAGGAGTCTAACAGAGTTTATCGCTGATTTTGAGCGGGCGCTTAGACGAATATTTTATGAACAAAATGATATTAATCAGTTAAGTCTTCAGCGGGGCTTACCCGATAATATATGGAAGGATATTATGGACATGGCGCCTCTTTCTGTAGCCATACCAACGGCATACGGAGGTAGAGGAGCGGTGGTAAAAGAATGTCTTTCATTATTGTCTGCCGCGGCTTATGAGTCTTTGCCGCTATCGCTGACCTTTGGGATTAATATCGCTTTGTTCCTGGAGCCGCTGGCCAAATACGGTAATGACAAAATAAAGAAGGAAGTATTTGACAACTTCCTCCACAACCAAAGTATGGGGGGCCTCATGATCACGGAGCCCGATTTTGGGAGTGATGCCTTGAATATGATGACGGCTTACAAGGAGCTGACTGACACTTTCGCCATCAAAGGTTCCAAGCACTGGCAAGGTCTGACCGGCCAGGCAAATTACTGGCTGATTGCCGCCAGGAAAGAACAGGAAGATGGCAGTTTGTCAAGAGACGTGGATTTCTTCATGGCAGACAACTGTAAGAAAGAGCAAAAGATCATCGTGGAATCATATTACAATAATCTTGGTTTGTACATGATTCCCTATGGACTGAATAAAATCGACATCCAGGTGCCTAAGGAACAGATATTGATTCCGGAAAGCACCGGTATTAAGATGATGCTGGACATCCTGCACAGAAGCAGGATGCAGTTCCCGGGAATGGGCATGGGCTTTATCAAACGAATGTTGGACGAAGCACTGGATCATACCAAGAACAGGATGGTAGGTGCGGGCAACCTCTACGCCATGGACTCCATTAAGTTCCAGCTGTCACGTATACAAACAGCCTTTACCATCTGCTCTGCGATGTGTTACAAAAGCAGCAAGATCAGCGGTATTGAAAATAACCTGGCTACAGAAGGACTGGAAGCGAACAGTATGAAGGCCCTCGTGACCGACCTGATGCACGAGTCCGCCCAGCTGTGTTTGCAGTTGTCCGGCGCCAACGGCTATAAGATCAGTCATATCGCGGGTAGAGGTATCGTAGACAGCCGGCCTTTCCAGATCTTTGAAGGTTCCAACGAGATGTTGTACACACAGATTGCGGATGTGGTGATGAAGAAGATGAAACGCCATCATACCAGCAGCCTGTACGACTTCCTGTCTACCTTCCCATTGACACAGCGATCTTCAGAATACTTTAAAGAACAGCTTGCCGTTGATGTATCCACTACCCTGACCCAACGTAAGATGGTGGACCTGGGTAAGATCATCAGCAGACTCATTTGTACAGATTATACACTGGAAATGGAGGATGCAGGGTTCAGGAAAGACCTGGTAGAGAACTGTATTGGCAACGTGCGGATGGAAATAGCGCACCTGGTATCCAATCTGGGGATTTCGAACCTGTCAGTTCCGGTAGACGACTATCGGGCAGACAGTGACTGGTTCTCCCTATAAGAACGATATTTAGTTAATATAAGCGCTGGCAACAGCGCTTATGTTTTTTATAGCCAAAAATAAACCGTACCTTTGCTGTAATTTAGCATCTGTCTGGCACTATTACACAATACTAAATATCCAACACTAACAGCGATCCAGACTAATACTACACCTTGCTATTACTTATCAATTGAGATGATAGTTAGCCTCGTATGGGGATGCCATTTTCTATTAATTTTATTACTAACATCGATCAATTCCTTTTGATCTATTCTATCACCAATTTTTTTTACTATGGCAATAAGCTGGAATAAAAAGACAAAAGAGAATAAAAAGAAGGTTGCAAA
>Ga0316604_10003115_pt1 | contig 11901 bp, 13 predicted proteins | sample OWC_soil_day20_C_FD_207650 | JGI IMG/M metagenome (GOLD analysis project Ga0316604, IMG submission 207650) | Wetland soil microbial communities from Old Woman Creek delta, Ohio, United States - OWC_soil_day20_CT | ecosystem: Environmental > Terrestrial > Soil > Wetlands | place: USA: Ohio... | reverse complement strand
CTGAGCAAGAATCGTTTTTCGAAATGACATACAGTTTAATCTGTATACCGGATAAAGATTCTTTAGCTAATTTAAGAAGTCAAACCTTTGATAATAAAATCAATTTTGAAAAACAAACTTTCACTTTTAAATGTTCTTTTAGCAAAAATAGCAATCAATGGAACCAAGATGGATCTGTTTGGCTAACTAATGATCAACTTTGGGGAGATTCCCCAGAAAAATGTTTGTATGAATCACATGGCAATATGCCCGGCGGAGCCTATTATGGAAACACCCCCGAAGCAGTCTTCAACAGAAATATTATTATCGCCGCTTACAATTATGTTATTGCCCATAATTTAATTGAATATTATTGATGCCAAAAAGCTCTAACGGGTCATTTTTAAAAAGTGGAACGGCTAACAATTGTTAACCATTCCACTTTTATTATTGCAAGAATACCATTCCATTCATTTCTCTGTTTCAGGATTTCCTAGTTGTGCAGGAATATCTAGTGTGAATTTTCCCAGCTTCCCAGAGCGAAAATCAGTAAGAATCATTCTTCTCGCCTTCTCATAGTCTACCGCACCGCCGCTCCGTAAACAGCCTCGTTTGGCACCGATTAAAGCAAGTAGCTCATTTGTATCTTCAGTTAACTGCTCTGGGGTTAGTTTATAGCGTTCACATAAGCGATCACGGTAACGTGAATTAAGTATTTCGAGTAAATTTAGGATAACTTTCTCCATATCATAGATATCATCTTTTATTGCACCAGTTACAGCCAATTTAACGGCAACTTCCTGATCATCCATCCTCGGCCATAGTACGCCCGGAGTGTCCAGTAGCTCAAGATTTTTACCAACTTTTAGCCATTGCTGTCCGCGTGTCACACCGGGTTTATCCCCTGTTTTCGCTGTCGCTGTACCTAATAGGCGATTGATAAGTGAAGATTTGCCTACGTTGGGAATGCCTAAAATCATAGCTCGTACAGCGCGTCCTTTTATCCCTTTGGCTGCTAGTTTAGCAATTTTTTCACTGGCCTCTTGTTCAACCTTATTCACCAGTTCTTTGGTTCCTTTACCACTGGCAGAATCAAGAGTTACAGTAGTAAAACCCAGATTGCGGAAATGGCTAACCCACTCGACTGTCCGTACTGGCTCCGCAAGGTCGACTTTATTTAGCGCCACTACTCTAGGTTTACCCTCCACAAGTTCAGCAATAATAGGATTCGCACTACTTGAAGGGATTCGGGCATCTACTAATTCTATTACAACATCAATCAGCTTCAGCTGCTCGCGAATCATACGTTGCGCTTTGGTCATATGACCGGGAAACCAGTGAATGTGCATTGTGTCACACTCCTTACTTGAAAAAACAGATATTATCTATAGTGTATAGTTACGGCAAGGTTTTTATGTGGTCAAGAGGCCAAAAAATAGTAACTGCTTTTCCCTTTATGAGCTCCAACGGTACAAAACCGACATCTTTAAATCGACTGTCTTCGGAGTTGTTGCGGTTATCGCCCATTACATAGATATGACCTTCGGGAACGGTTGCCGCAGGATAAGAACCCTTAATACGTTCTAATATGTAAGGCTCATTTAAAAGTTGCCCATTAAGAAATACTCTGCCGTCTTTTATCTCGATAGTATCCCCAGCTACTGCTATTACCCGCTTAATAAAATCGCGGCTGGGATCGCGGGGATAACGAAATACCAGTACTTCGCCTCTTTCAGGTGTCTTAAAACGGTAAATAAACTTATTGACAACAAGACGTTCACCATCTACCAACGTTGGCCGCATCGACGGTCCTTCGACCATATATAATTCTACAATAAAATACCGGATAAAAAACGCCAGCAATACGGCTATGAGAATAGATATTATCCAGTCTTTTATTTCCTCACCTAAATTCGTGTTACTCACAGCGTTCCTCCTTCGAAACAGGTATGGTCACTGTTACTCTGTGGGGATCTAAAACTTCTAATCGGAGAATTAAGAAAAGGGACTGAAATCAGTCCCTAGACACATTGAATTAGCGTTTTTCTTTGATACGTGCCGCTTTACCAGTAAGATTACGCAGATAGTATAACTTTGCTCTGCGAACAATACCGCGACGCATTACTTCAATTTTTTCAATACGAGGAGAATGTACTGGGAAGGTACGCTCTACACCAACATTATAGGAAACGCGTCTTACAATGAAGGTTTCTCGTACACCGCAGCCCTGACGGTTAATGACCACGCCTTCAAACACCTGAATACGTTCACGAGTACCCTCAACAACCTTTACATGTACGCGCACGGTGTCACCTGGCTTAAAGGACGGGATATCCTGACGCAATTGTTCTTGTTCCAAAATTTCAATAATATTCATTTGATTTTCCTCCTTATATCAGACGTTCGTACTTATAGGCAGAGGACCGTCCGTATTTCACAAAACGTATTATATCATATATTAACCGGCAACTCAAACTAAAATACTGTGATTTACGTGTTTTTCCACCAGTATTCACCTAACAGGCGGTCCAGAATGATTGCGACGGCTGCCCGAACAGGCAAGTGATTATAATTTCCTGGCCCATAAATAGGTTCTAATATATAATCAAATTGCTTCATTACTGAATTCTCTAGGCCCCAACCAGTACCGAACAAGAGTAAGCAAGGTCTATCGGTATCACTAAGTTGTTGGCGAAGTTTAGCATAGGAAACAGTATTGTCATATTTACGTGCATCGGTAGTAACAATTATGGGCGGCGTTCCTTCTTTTGCTGTAATATAATCAACTGCCGCTGCAATATCTGGAATAACTTCCACTATGCTTAGCGCTTCTTTACGGTCAGGATTATATTGTCCCCCATAACCCTCCTGCCAATAACTAATAATTTCTTCAGCTAACGCCTTTTGTGCTTCAAGGGGATGAATAATAAAATACTTTAGCACGTTATAAGTTCGAGCTGTACGGGCAATATCATGGATATCAAAATTAGTAATAGCAGTCGTAACTATCTCATTATTTTTATTATATATCGGGTAATGTACTAAACCTAAATATACAGGCATTGCCATATTCAGCCTCCCGCCTGTTCAGACTTTATTTCCTGCAAAAGTTTATCATCAAGAGGATTTAGCTCAACGTTATTCATTAAATCAGGTCGACGTTCAAGCGTTGCCCGCAGCGATTCTTTACGTCGCCATTTTTCAATTTTAGCATGATCTCCGGAAAGTAGTATTTCCGGTACTTCCCAACCGTTAAATTCACGTGGCCTTGTATAGTGCGGATATTCCAGCAAGCCATTATAAAAAGAATCGTGCTGCGCACTATCGTCAGCGCCAAGAACCCCTGGGATCATACGAGCCACTGCATCAGTAATTACCATAGCAGGCAATTCGCCACCTGTTAGTACATAATCACCAATGGAAATTGCTTCATCAACCACATGTTCACGAATCCTGGCATCAATACCTTCATAGTGACCGCAAAGAAATATCAGCTGTTCATACTCGGCAAGTTCCCGGGCTTTCACTTGGTCAAATGACTGTCCGCCTGGGCACATAAGAATTATCCGCCTGCGTAAAGCGCTATTGGCATTTACTACACTTTCCACTGCACGGAATATTGGCTCAGGCTTCATAACCATGCCTGCCCCACCACCAAACGGGGAATCGTCTACAATATGATGTTTATCATAAGTAAAATCCCGGGGATTCGTTACATGAATAGCGATAAGCCCACTGTCCTGCGCCCGTTTTAGAATACTATGACCTAGCGGACCTGTAAACATCTCGGGAAATAGTGAAATAATGTCAATACGCATAACTATCCTCTGTTTAGTCCATTTCTTCCTGCAGTTTTACTATCATCTGCTTATCTAAAATGTCAATTTTCTTAACAACGTCTTTAATGGCAGGGATTAACAGTTCACCCTTGCCTTGTTGCTTAACAACATAAACATCATTGCTGCCTGGTTGCAATACATCAGTTATTGTTCCCAGTAAATTGCCGTCTTCAGAAAATACATTGAGACCAATAATATCAAAAATATAATATCGGCCTTCAGGCAGTTTAACTACATCTTCACGCCTGATTTTAATCAATTTGCCACGTAAGTGCTCAATATCATTGATAGAATCAAGCCCAGCAAATTTGAGTAAAATAAACTTTTTGTGCTGTCTGGCCGACTCTAATTTAAGCTCACCAACATCATCAACAAACACATCATTAAGATCATAAAATCGGTCAGGAAAATCGGTCAGCGGTACTATACGAACGTCACCCCGCACACCGTGCGGGGCAACAATTTTACCGATGGTAATCAACTCGGTTTTAGGCATATTAGCTACGAAAAGCAATGATTTTGCCATCTTCAAGCAAAATTTCAGTTGCCATCAGTTTATGAAGATCATCGCCAACATTTATAGTAATGACTCTGTCCATAGTACCCTGAACAATTTCCGCACCGATTTCCAGTTGGGCTGTGTCTTTCAACTTATCCAACATATGGTTTTTAAATTCAAGGCGTTTTTGCCGCTCAGCATCAATCTGCTGGCGGAGACCAACAAGACCTTGAGCATCTTGCTTTGCTTGTTCGCTCATCATACGTTTAGCATGAAAATCAATTTGCTGGAGTTCTAGATCTGCCTTTTTAATGGCTTCTTGAATTTCTGCTGCCAATTGTGCTTTAAGATCTTCAGTTACTTTTGATTTAATGGTCACCGGACACTTAATTGTCAAGTTCTCGATATTAGCCATTTGCTCCACCTCTTCGGTCATCAGATTAACAGTTTACTTATAGTATTTCTACCATTACTCGTTTGTTTTCCCGGGTGGCAGCAGCTTTAACCACAGTGCGAATAGCTTTGGCGATACGTCCCTGCTTACCAATTATCTTTCCCATATCTTCAGAGGCCACATGCAGTTCATAGACTGTACCCGCATTATCATTTGTCTCGCTAACATTGACTTGTTCCGGGTTTTTCACTAATGCTTTGGCGATAACTTCGACTAGTTCCTTCATGTAGTTATCACGCCTCGTTTCTATGCTTCTTTCTTAGAGCGCTTTACTTCATCCCATTTTTTCAGGATGCCAGTTTGGCTGAATAGATTTTTAACAGTATCAGTAGGTTGAGCACCTTTTTGGAGCCATGCGATAGCTTTTTCCTCGTCAATCTTGATAACTGCTGGTTCAGTAGTCGAGTCGTAATGACCCAGATTTTCAATAAACCTTCCATCCCGCGGCGAACGAGAGTCAGATACTACTACACGATAGAAAGGACGTTTTTTTGCGCCCATACGCTTTAAGCGAATTTTAACTGCCATTATAAGTCACCTCCTTTACAGAATATCTAATTATTTTAAGAAAAATTATTGCATAAAGGGAAGTTTAAAACTTGGTTTTTTGCCACTTTTTTGCATATCTTTCAGCCGTTTCATCATCTTTCTAGCCTCAACAAATTGCTTTAACAAGCGATTGACGTCCTGAACCCTTGTGCCGCTGCCGATAGCAATGCGCTTGCGACGACTGCCATTAATAATAGCTGGATCACGACGTTCCTTAGCCGTCATAGAGTGAATAATAGCGATGATATGCTTGACTTCTTTATTATCGATATCCAATCCCTGCAGCCCTTTGAGCTTCCCCATGCCAGGCAACATCCCCAGGATTTGATCAAGTGGCCCCAATTTACGGACTTGTTCAATTTGCTCCAAGAAATCATCTAATGTAAATTCTTCTTTACGAAGTTTCTTTTGCATTTCTTGGGCTTTTTCTAAGTTAATGGTTGATTCAGCTTTTTCAATAAGGCTGAGAACATCGCCCATACCCAAAATTCGTGAAGCCATACGATCAGGATGAAATTGTTCCAACGCATCCAGCTTTTCACCCATACCAGCAAACTTGATTGGCTGACCGGTAACGGCCTTGATCGAGAGCGCAGCACCACCACGAGCATCACCATCAAGCTTAGTCAGGATAATACCATCAATACCCAGGTCATTGTTGAACGACTCAGCAACATTAACAGCGTCTTGACCAGTCATAGCGTCAACTACCAGCAGTATTTCGTGGGGCTTAACTGTTTGCTTAATGGATTTGAGTTCACCCATAAGTTCTTCATTAATATGTAGACGGCCTGCCGTATCAATAATTACTATATCACGAGCCATCATCAATGCCTGATCGACAGCTTTCTTAGCAATATTGACTGGATTGTCATGCCCCATAGTAAATACCGGAATCTCAAGTTGTTCGCCTAATACTTCCAGTTGCTTTATAGCGGCCGGGCGATAGACGTCGGCAGCTACCATAAGCGGCCGTTTACCTTGACGTTTTAGAAGATTTGCCAACTTGCCGGCGGTTGTCGTCTTACCTGCACCTTGCAAACCAACCAACATAATAACTGTCGGCGGCCGTGATGCAATAGCAATACGACTTTGCGTTCCCCCCATTAGATTAGTTAACTCTTCATTTACAATCTTTATCACATGTTGAGCAGGTGTCAGGCTTTCCAGCACTTCTTGGCCAATAGCCCGCTCTTTAATTTTAGCAACTAAATCTTTTACTACTTTAAAGTTTACGTCAGCCTCTAAGAGGGCCATCCGCACCTCTTTAAGTGCCTCTGCAACATCACTTTCTGATAATTTACCTTTACCTCGCAGCTTCTTAAAAGTCTGCTGAAGTTTGTCAGCCAAACTCTCAAAGACCATATATATGTCACACCTCCCGGGTGTCTTCTAACAAAGAATTTAACGTAATTATTGCTTGATTTAATTCAGGCAATGTTTTTATAGAATATGGCAATTGCTCTAAGCTACCAACAACTTCAACTAGTAGTTTTCGTTCTTGCCGGTAACGAGCAGCCAAGCCTAGCTTTTGTTCATATTCTTCCAAGGTTTGTTCCGCTCGCCTTAAGATATCATGTACTGCCTGCCTTGATACACTGAATTCTGCAGCGATTTCTGCCAGCGATAAGTCCTGTAGATAATGCATATTAAGACAGTCACGCTGTTTTTCCGTTAAAAGTGCATTGTAAAAATCGTACAACTGTCCCACTCGTAAAACTTTATTTAACATACGGTCCATACATTCACCTGCTTACCTGGCAAGTAAAAATCCTTTACACCGCAGATTATAGCAAAAACAAAAAGCTGTGTCAAGTAAAATTACTTGTCAGAAAATAACGCAGCGGCAAATTCAGCAGCAGCAAATGGCCGGAGGTCATTGACCCCTTCACCCACTCCTATCCATTTGACCGGCAGACTAAGTTCATTATTAATTGCAATTACTACTCCGCCCTTAGCGGTACCATCTAGTTTAGTTAGTACTACACCAGTAAGGGCAACCGCGTCACCGAACAGTTTTGCCTGGCTAATCGCATTTTGACCGGTAGTAGCATCTAGCACGAGTAGGGTTTCGTGTGGTGCCGCTGGTATCTCTTTTGCGATTACTCTATTGATTTTCTTCAGTTCTTCCATTAAGTTTGCTTTGGTATGCAAACGTCCGGCAGTATCAATCATTACAATATCAACTTTCCGAGCTTTAGCAGCCTGAACAGCATCAAAAGCCACGGCTGCCGGATCTGATCCTTCGGCATGCTTAATAATTTCAGTACTGGCCCGCTGTCCCCAGATTTCGAGTTGATCGATTGCTGCCGCCCTAAAGGTGTCTGCGGCAGCAATAAGTACCTTTTTCCCGGATTCATGATAATAGTTGGCCAATTTACCGATAGTTGTTGTTTTCCCAACTCCATTTACACCAACAATCAACATAACAGTCGGTGGATCATATTCTATTGGTTCAGCATGATGTTTGCTAAGCAACATAGCATTAATTTTATCTTGTAAAAATGGTTTTAAATCATCGGGAGAATTAATCTGTTTATTCCTAATTCCATTACGAATTTCTGTCATTAATTTGGTGGTGGTTGGCACACCAACATCTGCAGAAAGTAACACTGCTTCCAAATCATCTAGTAATTCGTCTTCAATGGTAGCATAACCGATAACCAATTGTTCTATTTTCTCCGTAAAACTTTTTCTTGTCTTTTCTAGCCCAGCTTTTAATTTGTCAAAAAAACCCATTTTATTTCCCCCAGACTAATAGTATATTTTATCCTGCTTTGTCAATAAATTTCACTGAAACTAATCGGGATATTCCGGATTCCTCCATGGTCACACCATGTAAAACACTTGCCACTTCCATAGTACCCTTGCGATGGGTAACAACAATAAATTGCGTACTTTGGGCATAGTCTTGCAAAAATTCACTGAACCGCTCTACATTGGCCTCATCAAGTGCTGCGTCAATTTCATCAACTACACAAAATGGGGCTGGGCGAACCGTTAAAATAGCAAATAGCAGCGCTATTACCGTAAGCGAACGCTCGCCACCTGACAAAAGTGCCAGGTTTTGCAACTTCTTTCCTGGCGGCTGCACAATAATATCAATGCCTGTACTGAGAATATTACCTGGCTCAATAAGCACAAGTTCTGCTCGTCCTCCACCAAACAACCGGACAAATACATCACCGAAAGATTGGCTAATGGCCTTAAATGCCTTATTAAACTGCCTAGACATAGTTGTATCAATATCGCTAATTATCGATGTCAAATACTCTTTAGCTCGCAGTAAATCACCTGTCTGCTCTTGTAAAAACGAATACCTTTCTTGAACCTTATTATATTCATTAATAGCTGCCGGATTAACAAAACCAAGAGCCGCAATTTGATTTTCCAAATAAGTTATTGCTTTCAATAGTTCGTCGATACTGTCTGTTTTCTTTAAAGCACGAGCCTCCTCAATAGTCAAAGCAAGTTGTCCAGCAAGCTGCTCCCGGCAATTCTCTGCTTCATAACCGTATTTGGCGATAAGTAGCTCTATTTCATGAAGTCGTGCCTGAAGCTCATTACTCTGACGGCGTAAATCTTTAATTTCTTTATCTAATTTTTGCATACCTGACAACAGCCCTAGTTTGGCAGCATACTGTGCCTGGCGAGTAGCAGTTAATTGACATTTATCATGCTGCAGCTTTTCCTTGCATTCTGCCAATGAGGTAAGCTCGGTTTGCGCTTGTCCAGCCTCAGCTTGAATTTGTTTTTTTTCATTTTGGAGACGAGACAATTGCGTAGTCAGCAATACTAGCGTATCTTTATGCTGTTGACAGGCTGAATCAGCAACTGCTATCTCTTGGGTAGCTGCACTCAGCTTAATCTTGGCATCAGTTAATTCTGTATTCAATACCTGTTGTTCATTTTTCATCGACTTAACTTGGTTTTGCCAATCAGCAACCTGAGACTTATGACTAATTTCCTGGTTTTCCAATAGAACAAGTACTGACTTACTTTGCGCAATTTTATCCTGAAATTCAGCAGCCTGCTGCTGACACTCGGCTATCTCGCTGCTGATTGTTTTAAGGGCCAACTCACATCTTTTTGCAGCAACTTGATTGCTATCAATATGAATTGCTAGTTCGGCTTGTCGAAGTTCTATTTCTTTTAGTCCAGCTTCAATGCAAGCAAGCTTGGAGTTGACTTCAGCTATCGCAGTACTACTAACGTTTTTATCCTGTTCAAACTTTATCCGTTTTTCTCTTAACCTTTCTAAGCTATGTTTAAGTGTATCTATTTCGTTAGTTCTAGCAATAAAACTGGCTTCTTTTTTTCCCCTGCTTCCCCCCGTCAATGACCCGCCGGGATTCACCAACTCACCATCCAAAGTTACAATTCTCACTGAAAAGCCACTATTACGAGCAATTTCTAGCGCCGCATTCATGGTTTGGGCAATAATTACCCGTCCCAGCAGATAGTTAACTACAGGCTTATATCGCTCATCAGTACTAACTACCTCTGCAGCAAAACCTAACGCGCCTGGTTGACTAGCCGCTAACAATTCCGCATCTCTGGGTTTTGTGATTCTAATTGTATTTAAAGGTAAAAACGTTGCCCTACCCCAATTTTGTGTTTTTAAAAGGGTAATCGCTTGTTTTGCTGTTTGGTCAGTATCGGTAACAATATGCTGTTGAGCACCGCCTAATGCAACTTCAATCGCATTGACATATTTATCAGGAACAGAGAATAACTGAGCAATCGCACCACAAATACCACTTTTCCAAGAATACTGGCTCTTTAGTATACCCTTAATGGCCCGCCCAAACCCCTCCAGCTCATACTGCATACTTGTCAAAATAGTTAACCTGGATGACTGCTCCTGAATGATACCGGCAATTTGGCGCTCCTTCTCGGTTATATTGGCAAGCTGGTTTTCCAACTGAGTTGCATCCTTACGTAGCAGCGCAGTCTGTTCTTGCAGTTCTTTTTGCTTTGCAGCCAAATATTCAGTCTCATTTTGCAGATGATTTGCCTTAGTGCTAAATTCAGTTTGTTGCTTTAAATAATCGGAATACTCTTTAGCGAGAATATCCTGTTTTCCCATCAACGCGCCTGTATCACGTTCAAACATGCGTAACGAATTGCGCGCATTGACTACCTGCTGTAAATGATCGAAGGTCTGCTCCTGTCCATCCTCTACTTGACTTTCCATTTGCTTAATACTGGTAAGCAGCTCATCATTATGAATATTCTTCTCAGTTACCCATCCCTGAATAATAAGAACTTGTTGCCGTTTGACCGCTAGAACGCTTTGCAAATCAACAAGTTTCGAACCTGCTGTCACATGTTCGTTTGTTATTCGGTCAACCTCACCAATAATTCTTGCTTCAGCCTTATGAGCCTGCTCAATTCGTTCTGTTAGTATTCCGCTGCGACTGTCTATACGCTCACTTTCGGTGGTCATTGCCGTTATTGCTTGGTCGCTAAAGATAAGCCGCTCTTCAGTTTGAGCAATTTGCAACGTCAACGACTCTTTCCCATTATCGGCTAAAGTTAGCCGGGTCGTAATGGCAATACTCTGATCGGTCAAATTGGTCTGCTCAAGATTAGCACTTTCAACCAACTTCTCAGCTTTTTCTAAACGTTCCAAAAGCACGGTCGCCTGACAGGCTGTTAGTTCTGCACTTAATTTATTAAAAGTAACAGTCCTGGCGGCGCTTTCTTTTAAGGGTTCAAGCTGGGTTTCCAACTCTGCAATAATATCTTGCACCCTGGTAAGGTTTTGTTCCGCATCCTCGAGTTTACGTAATGCATCCCGTTTACGTTGCTTATACCTAGTTATTCCTGCAGCCTCTTCAAATAGCAACCGTCGATCCTCTGGTTTACTACTCAATATTTCATCCACTTTATTCTGACCAATTACCGTCATTGACTCGCGGCCTAACCCTGTATCGGCCAGCATTTCATGAATATCCTTTAATCTGCAGGCAGTCTTATTGATATAATATTCGCTATCTCCTGATCTAAATACACGTCTGGTAATGATAACTTCATTAAAGTCTAGCGGTAATTGCCCATCGCTATTATCAAAAACCAAGGATACCTCGGCAACTCCCAATGGCCTGCGTTTAGTACTACCGGCAAAGATAACATCTTCCATTTTTGTGCCTCGTAAAGTACGCAAACTCTGCTCACCGAGTGCCCAACGAATAGCATCAGAAATATTGCTTTTTCCACTGCCATTCGGGCCTACGATGGCTGTAATTCCTCGCCCAAATTCCAATTCAATTTTCTCGGCGAACGATTTGAAGCCATAGGCCTCAAGTCTGCGCAATAGCACAATAATCACCCTTACCTGTTATTTAGGTCAATCAAAATTTTACCACGAGCAGTAGGGTAATACAAGTAATATAAAAAAGCCTGCTGCATTTGCAAACAGGCTTCTTCACATTAAAATTCCTTACTTATCGGGGCTCAACAATAAATTTAATAGCAGTACGCTCTTCCCCGTCAATCGTAATTTCCGCAAAAGCGGGTATGGCGACCAAATCAATGCCATTGGGAGCGACAAAACCACGTGAAATCGCAATAGCCTT
>Ga0316604_10003113_pt1 | contig 11903 bp, 9 predicted proteins | sample OWC_soil_day20_C_FD_207650 | JGI IMG/M metagenome (GOLD analysis project Ga0316604, IMG submission 207650) | Wetland soil microbial communities from Old Woman Creek delta, Ohio, United States - OWC_soil_day20_CT | ecosystem: Environmental > Terrestrial > Soil > Wetlands | place: USA: Ohio... | reverse complement strand
AAGAAGATAATTTGATATATAGAAGGATATATCCAGTCGTTCCCTCAAAGGTAGAATATGGTTTGACTGAGCGCGGTCAGAAGATAATTCCGATCCTTGAGATGATGCAACATTTTGGAGCTGGATATTTAAAAGAAGGTATTGGCGCTGAACCCAAAGGCCTAGAAGTTGACGATATTGATTGTCTATTATTTGACGGATAGAATGACAAGATAAAAAAAGGATAGTTCATTACATTTTAAATAACCTCAAAAGGTCACGATTTGACTATTCGCAAATCATCTTTTGAGGTTATTGATATTTGTCAACAGCAAGTTTCCTTTAATAGTATAGTCTATAGTATCGTTAAAGGTACTAGGTACTATAGACTATACTATACCACAATATAGTGCCTTCTTGTTTAATATACATGATGCTGATACTATTGAATTAAGAAAACAATGACTATTCTTTCCAAGGAGGGCTATCATCTACAACAATAAGGGAATATCAAAACAAAAACCGATAATAAAAAAAGAGGAGTGGATTATGTTGAATAAAAAATCGTATGGTTATTTTATGCCTCCAGTAAGTATTATGGGTGTTGGATGTTTGGAAGATATTGTGGACTATGTAAAGCCGATGGGCTTCAAAAAAGCGTTGATTGTTACTGATAAAATTCTTATACAAATCGGACTTGTTAAAAAGCTTACTGACACTCTTGATAAATCTGGTGCAGGTTACGTGATATATGACGGAGTTCATCCAAATCCAACTGTTGGCAATGTCAATTTGGGACTGAAAATGCTTAAAGATAACAAGTGTGATTTCGTTGTATCTTTTGGTGGCGGTTCATCTCATGACTGTGCTAAAGCCATTGCCCTTGTTGCTGCTAATGGTGGAAAGATTGAAGATTATGAAGGTGTCAACCAGTCAGCGAAACCGCAATTGCCTTTAATCGCCGTGAATACCACTTCCGGTACTGCTAGCCAAATGACTCGCTTCTGTATTATCACAGATGAAACTAGACAAGTTAAAATGGCTATTGTTGATTGGCATACAACGGCTATCATATGTGTTGATGATGCTGAGCTGATGCTTGCTATGCCTCCTTCACTAACGGCTGCTACTGGTATGGATGCTCTGACTCATGCAGTAGAAGCATACGTTTCCACTATCGCTACTCCGGTTACCGATTGCGCTGCTCTTAAAGCCATTCAACTAGTGTCTGATTTCTTAAGAAGAGCTGTTAAAGACGGCACGGACATTGAAGCTAGAGAAATGATGACTTATGCTGAATATCTTGGGGGCGTTGCCTTTAACAATGCAAGCCTCGGTTATGTGCATGCTATGGCTCATCAGCTTGGTGGATTCTATGATCTACCCCATGGCGTTTGTAATGCTATTCTGCTTCCCGTTGTTTCCGAATATAATGCAAAAGTTGTTCCCCAAAGATTTGCTGATATTGCCAAAGCAATGGGCAAAGATGTTACTGGACTTTCTCTTGAGGCAGCTGCTAAAGTTGCAATTGATGCGATTCGCCAACTTTCTGCCGATGTCAATATCCCTGCCGGCTTGAAAGATCTTAAAGCTTTCTCTGCGAAGGATATTCCAACTCTTTCTGTTAATGCCCTTAAAGATGCTTGTGGTGCCACTAACCCAAAACAAGCTACCCAAGAAGAAATTGAAGATATTTTCAAAGCTGCTATTTAAAATTGTCAACCTTTATTCGCCTTTAGTACTATAGACTATTGTAATATTAAGAATAATATAGTGGTATATAGTATCCTTAAAGGTACTAGGTACTATAGACCATACTATAATACAATAAAGTGCCTTCTTGTTCAAAATACATAAGGATGATACTATTGAAATGGAAAAAATATCATTCTTTTTAAGTAGTAATTCGTCCTTAATAACAATTAAATATCAAAACAAAAAACGGTAATTAAAAAAGAGGAGTGGATTATGTTGAATAAAAAATCGTATGGTTATTTTATGCCTCCAGTAAGTATTATGGGTGTTGGATGTTTGGAAGATATTGTGGACTATGTAAAGCCGATGGGCTTCAAAAAAGCGTTGATTGTTACTGATAAAATTCTTATACAAATCGGACTTGTTAAAAAGCTTACTGACACTCTTGATAAATCTGGTGCAGGTTACGTGATATATGACGGAGTTCATCCAAATCCAACTGTTGGCAATGTCAATTTGGGACTGAAAATGCTTAAAGATAACAAGTGTGATTTCGTTGTATCTTTTGGTGGCGGTTCATCTCATGACTGTGCTAAAGCCATTGCCCTTGTTGCTGCTAATGGTGGAAAGATTGAAGATTATGAAGGTGTCAACCAGTCAGCGAAACCGCAATTGCCTTTAATCGCCGTGAATACCACTTCCGGTACTGCTAGCCAAATGACTCGCTTCTGTATTATCACAGATGAAACTAGACAAGTTAAAATGGCTATTGTTGATTGGCATACAACGGCTATCATATGTGTTGATGATGCTGAGCTGATGCTTGCTATGCCTCCTTCACTAACGGCTGCTACTGGTATGGATGCTCTGACTCATGCAGTAGAAGCATACGTTTCCACTATCGCTACTCCGGTTACCGATTGCGCTGCTCTTAAAGCCATTCAACTAGTGTCTGATTTCTTAAGAAGAGCTGTTAAAGACGGCACGGACATTGAAGCTAGAGAAATGATGACTTATGCTGAATATCTTGGGGGCGTTGCCTTTAACAATGCAAGCCTCGGTTATGTGCATGCTATGGCTCATCAGCTTGGTGGATTCTATGATCTACCCCATGGCGTTTGTAATGCTATTCTGCTTCCCGTTGTTTCCGAATATAATGCAAAAGTTGTTCCCCAAAGATTTGCTGATATTGCCAAAGCAATGGGCAAAGATGTTACTGGACTTTCTCTTGAGGCAGCTGCTAAAGTTGCAATTGATGCGATTCGCCAACTTTCTGCCGATGTCAATATCCCTGCCGGCTTGAAAGATCTTAAAGCTTTCTCTGCGAAGGATATTCCAACTCTTTCTGTTAATGCCCTTAAAGATGCTTGTGGTGCCACTAACCCAAAACAAGCTACCCAAGAAGAAATTGAAGATATTTTCAAAGCTGCTATTTAAATTACAGCATTCCATATTCCATAGTGCAAATGCCGCCGTTCATTTTTGATGTTGGTGGCATTTGAGTTTTTCTCAGATCGATAATTGCAATAATAATAAGAAGAAAACCAAAAAAGCCTTGATCGATATAACCGGTTTTTTGTGAGAATATAAATGAGTAAGAGAGGGAAAATTGATGTTTTATCGTATAAACATGGCTACTTTAGTGATAAGTGAGGACAATGGTATACCATATGAAGGATTAGGTGGCCGCGCTTTGAGTTCGCGTATAATAGAGCAAGAGGTGGAGCCGAATTGCCATGCCCTCGGCGATGGTAATAAGCTTGCATTTGTAACGAGTTTGTTATCTGGAACAGGAGCCCCGAATGGGGGGAGGATGTCTTTAGGCGGGAAAAGTCCTCTCACTGGTACGATCAAAGAAAGCAATGTAGGCGGTCCAATGGGTCACAAACTAGGGAGGCTTGGTATCAGGGGTATCATTGTAGAGGGACTGCCCGAAGAAGAGAAAACTTATATTATAAAAGCTTCCACAGAGGGTGTATCATTAGAGGAAATGCCAGAAATAAAAGGCTTGAATATATATAATACGGTAGCTAAACTACAAGAAAAGTTTGGTTCTAAAATTGCTATTGGCTGTATTGGTACAGCAGGAGAACTCAAAATGGCATCGGCGTGTATCGGATTTACGGACATGGAAGGCAGTCCGACTCGTCAAGCTGGTCGGGGTGGTTTGGGCGCCGTCATGGGCAGCAAAGGGATAAAAGCTCTTATTGCTGATGATAGTGGTGCTAAGATGGTGCCACTTGTTGATGAAGTGGCTTTTAGAGCCGGTAGCAAAAAGTTGGCCAATGCATTATTAACTCATCCTGTGACCAGTCAGGCTTTACCTGCTTATGGTACTGCTGTGTTGGTTAATATTCTGAATGAAGCAGGAGGGTTACCGACTAGAAATTTTAGTGTTGGCCGATTTGAGGGTGCTAATGATATTGGTGGCGAAACAATGGCTGCTAACATTAAAGAGCGGGGCGGAAAAGTCGGCCATGGTTGTTCTCCGGGATGTATTATTCGTTGTTCCCAGATTTATAAAGATAAAAAGGGCGAGGTTCTGACTGGCGGTTTTGAATATGAAAGCTTATGGGCTTTTGGCTCTCACATAGGAAACGATAAGCTGGACGATATTGCGTTGATGAATCGTTTATGTGATGATTATGGTGTGGATAGCATTGAGATGGGAGTTGCAATCGGAGTTGCAATGGAGGCAGGAGTCATTCAGTTTGGTGATAGCCAGGGTGCCATCAATTTAATTCATGAAATGGGTAAGGCGACTCCCCTTGGCCGAATTCTGGGTGCTGGCACGGAAACAACTGGTAAGGTCTTCGGCGTGCGTCGTGTGCCAGTTGTCAAAGGTCAGGCTATTCCCGCTTATGATCCTAGGGCTGTCAAGGGTGTGGGCGTTACCTATGCTACGACCACTATGGGGGCTGACCATACGGCTGGTTATTCGGTAACAGCCAATATTCTGGGCGTAGGAGGTACTGTTGATCCGCTGAAACCAGATGGACAAGTAGACTTATCTCGTAATCTGCAAATTGCGACTGCTTTTGTTGACAGTACAGGTCTTTGTTTATTTGTTGCTTTTGCAATTTTGGATATGCCTGAAGGCTTGGAAGGTATTGTAGAAATGTGCAATGCCCGCTATGGATGGAATAAAACTGTTGGTGATTATTTGGAAATGGGGAAACAAGCACTCAAAGACGAACGATCCTTCAATAAAGCTGCTGGTATCAGCGATGGGGCTGATGACCTGCCTGACTTCTTTCGTAAAGAGGTTTTGTCTCCTCATAATGTAGTGTATGATGTACCGAAAGAAGAATTAGATTCAGTGTTCAATTTTTAATTACGTTTGATAAGACTGCCTGGCTAGATTAATCTAGTCAGGCATATTTTCGAATATGGTTGTTATAAGGATGAATGTGCTATAATAGTAGTATATGGTAATAGGGATGAGGGGTTGTCTATGGATTTTTTTCAATGTATGTCACTTAGTAAAGCACGGGAGTTGATTGTTGAGAGTCTTGCAGGGATTGCTGCTAACAGTGAAATAGTTCATTTGTCTGATGCTTTGGGGAGGGTTGTAGCCACGGATATCACGGCCAAAGAAGACTTGCCACCCTTTAGTCGCTCAACTGTGGATGGATTTGCTGTGCGTAGCTCGGATACCTTTGGTTCTAATGAATCTTCGCCGGCACTTTTTATGATTATCGGTGAAGTAGTCATGGGAAAAGAGTCAATGATAGAGCTGCAGCCTGGTCAGGCGGTAGCCATTCCAACTGGCGGTATGCTGCCAGCAGGGGCAGATGCTGTCGTTATGTTAGAATACACGGAGCAACATGACGCAAGTGCCCTAATGGTGCTAAAGATGGTTGCGCCTGGTGAGAACGTAGTAACTAAAGGTGATGATATTGAGGCTGGAGCCATCATTGTAGAACAAGGGCAGAAGCTTGCAGCGCAACATATCGGTGCCCTCGCTGCCTGTGGTTGGGCACATATCCCGGTGGTTAATAGGGTGAAAGTTGCCATTTTGTCTACTGGTGATGAATTGGTGGATATCCATGAACCCGTGCAGTGTGGACAAATAAGAAATGTGAATTCTTATGCGTTAGGTGCCATGTTAGCTGAGATAGGCTGTGTGGTAAAACTCATGGGAATCGTTAAAGATAGTTTTGAAGAGTTCTGCCATGCTTTATCAGCAGCAGTATCAACTTGTCAATTGGTGGTCATTTCTGGAGGCAGTTCAGTCGGTATAAGAGATTATGCTTCGACCGCTATTAACGCCCTCGGTGCTCCTGGGGTATTAATCCATGGGATCGCAGTAAAACCAGGGAAACCGACTATTTTTGGTATAGCAGGCAGTGTTCCAGTCTTTGGTTTGCCTGGACATCCTGTAGCCGCAATAACGATATGTGAGCAGTTAGTCAAAGTGGCTGCCCGCATCCTTATGGGGCAGAAACGATCCTTGGATACCTTTGGTATTCCAGCCTATCTTACGCGCAATTTGCCTTCAGTTCCTGGTCGGGACGATTTTATCAATGTGCGGCTCAGCAAGCAAGAGGGAAAATATACTGCAACCCCAATATTGGGGAAATCAGGACTGATTAGTACCATGTCTGAAGCTGACGGTATGATACATATTCCAACAGATAAAAGTGGCCTTTATCATGGGGAAATTGTAGAAGTATTATTTACTAAAAAGACTGAGTGAGAGGAGGGCGAGAATTCTGCGTAGTAATAAGGCATATTTACATTGTTTGCAAAGACAAGAGGCTCAAGAATTATGGCGGCAGAAAGTAGCGCAGTCTGGATTCTTTGAAAACCTTCCAGTGGAGACTGTAGCTGTGGAGGCATCACTGGGTCGGGTAACAGCTTATTCTATTTACGCGAAACAATCTGTACCTCATTATAATAGTGCGGCCATGGATGGGATTGCGGTTTTGGCCCAGGATACTTTTGGTGCTCAAGAGACTGAGCCGAAATGGCTTACCGTGTTACCGACAGAGAAGGAATTTGCTGTTGGCTGTTGCTATATGGTTGATACTGGTGATATATTGCCAGCAGGGACGAGTGCGGTGGTGATGATTGAAGATGTACATATTGTTGACGGCGTGGCGGAAATCATTGCCGCCGCTGCGCCATGGCAGCATGTTCGTATTATCGGTGAAGATATTGCCGCTAATGAGCTAGTCGTGCCTGAGCATCATGTCATTATCCCTGTAGATATTGCAGCCCTATTGGCCGCAGGACAGGAGTATATTGAGGTAGTGAAGAAACCTCAAGTAGGGATCATTCCTACTGGGGATGAAATTGTAGCGACTAGCCGGGAGTTAAAACCAGGAACTATTTTGGATGTTAATTCTCATATGTTAGCGGCATCGGTCAAAGATTGGGGAGGGCAGGCAGAACGGCTCGCGATTGTCAAGGATAATGCCCAAGACATCAGAGAAGCCATATGGTTCAGTCTGCAACGGAATGATATGGTCATTATAAATGCAGGTACATCTGCAGGGCGAGATGATTATACTGCTGATGTTTTGGCAGAACTCGGGGAAGTTTTAGTGCATGGTGTGGCGATAAAGCCTGGCAGGCCAGTGATTCTGGCTATATGTCAAGGAAAACCGGTGATCGGCTTACCTGGATATCCTGTATCTACCATGTTGACTGCTGAGTTATTTGTCCGTGATATTTTACGTGCCAGGCAAAAATTGCCTCAGTGGGAAGTCATTACAGTAGAGGCAACATTAGCCAAACAAGTCGCTTCGACCATTGGTGTTGAGGAATATATTCGTGTATCTGTTGGTAATGTTAAAGGTAAAATGGTAGTTGCTCCGATGAGTCGGGGTGCAGGATTGATCTCATCCTTAGTGAAGGCTCATGGTATTGTCAGTGTAGAGCAAAGCAGTGCTGGTTTTAGTGCAGGGGCTGTAGTGCCGGTGAAACTACTGCGTAAATCTCAGTCAACAAATACGATTCTAGCAGTGGGAAGTCATGATTTGGCCCTAGAATTGCTAGATGTATTTTTGCGGCGTAGGATAGATAATATTTCCTTGTCTTGCACAAATGTGGGCAGCATGGGGGGAGTTATGGCCATACGCAATAACGAGGCCCATATTGCAGGTATACATTTATTAGATGAAAAAACTGGAATATATAATGTTTCTTATGTAGAAAAATTCTTGCCTAACACCAACTGCCAGCTTGTACATTTGGCCATGCGTCAGCAAGGGCTTATGGTGATGCCAGGTAATACGAAAGGAATCACAGGGCTGGGTGATTTGCTTAGGGCAGATATTAGTTTTGTTAATCGGCAACGTGGTTCTGGTACCCGCATGCTGCTGGACTATGAGCTGGGGAAATGCAATATAGATGCAAAACAGATTGCTGGTTATGAGAAAGAAGTAGGAACTCATATGGCAGTTGCAGCTTCTATTGCGGCAGGTACTGCAGATACTGGTTTGGGCGTTCAGGCTGCAGCAGTGGCATTGGGATTGGAGTTTATCCCCGTGGCTCAGGAACAATATGATTTACTTTTGAATTTTGCTGCTGATGATGAACGATTACATGCAATTCTAGAAATTTTGCAGACTGCTGAATTTCGGCGTGAAGTGGAATCTTTAGGGGGCTATGACTTAAGCAATTCTGGTAATTTTATGTAGTCTAACCTGGAGGAGGCAATGATATGTCAAATACAATTGAACTCCGAGTGTTTATGGACCTTGTAAAGTTATTTAAGGAACGAAATTGGTCTATTCCAATGTTAGTTAATATAGAGAATAAACTAACAGGATCAGAATTAATTACCATGCTGAATATCCCAGAAAAACAAGTAGAAATCATTTTCATAAATGGTAAAGCTTTTTTGCCTTCTAATGCAGTGATTAAGCCTGGTGACCGTGTGGCGTTGGTACCGCCTGGCACACCGGGGCCGTATCGGGTATTGCTAGGATTCAAGAATAAAGAATAAAGAATAAAGAATGGGGGGATGTTCCATTGTTTATAGAAGTTCGACTGTACGCCACTTTGCGGCGATATGCTCCTGCTAGTTTGGCAGGGGTGTTTTCTGTTGAAGTGCCTATGGATTGCACTGTAGCTGAATTATTGAACATGATTAGCATAGATCCAACAGAGGTTCATATCATTATGATAAACGGTGTTAATAGTAAATCCACCTCTGCTTTGCATGAAGGCGATCGGCTAGGTCTATTTCCGCCAGTAGGTGGTGGTTAGATGATTTTGCAGAAGACTATCGAGCTGCTTGAGAAGGGTGAAGTGCCGCAAAGATATCTAAGGAATATTGGTACTATTGGGATTGAGGGACAATTATGTTTGTTAAATGCTAAAGTGGCAGTAGTCGGTGCCGGTGGATTGGGCGGAAATATTATTGAATCACTAACCCGCCAGGGTGTCGGTTATTTACGAATTATAGATGGAGATAATTTCACTGCTCATAATCTGAATCGACAGTTATTGGCAACAGAAGGAAATATAGGAGTTAATAAAGCCTTGGCCGCTGTTCGCCGTATTGCCGAAATCAATTCAGATGTATCTGGAGAAGCCATTCCCCAGATGCTGGATGAAGAAAATGCTGATCTGCTACTTTCCGGTATGGATGTAGTCGTAGATGCTTTGGACACCATTAGTAGTCGTCTGCTGGTGAGCAAAATAACAAAGAAACGTGGTATACCTTTAGTCCATGGCGCGATTGCTGGATTTACAGGTCAAGTCACCACATTGTTACCTGGTGACATCGGGCTGGAAAAAATCTATAAAGTCAGTGTTGGTTCAGATAAAGGTATTGAAATTTCACTTGGCAATCCAGCGGCTACACCTGCTTTAGCAGCAGCTATTCAGAGTCAAGAGGTGGTCAAGATTTTGACTGGCGTTGGTGAATTATTACATAAACGGCTACTTTATTTTGATACTGAACTCAACATTTTTGAAATTTTAACAATAGAGTAATAGGAAGATGATACGTAAGAAAGGCAGTAAGAACGGTTTCTTTGAAAGGGAGGATAATTCATGGCAGGGAAAGTAGTAGCTGTATGCATCAGTAAGCAAAAAGGAGTACGTAAAGAAAATATCGGTGAAGCTAAACTAATAGCAGGCTGGGGCATGGAAGGAGATGCCCATGCTGGCAAATGGCATAGACAATTAAGTTTACTCAGTGCCAGCAGCATTGAAAAAATGCGAGAAGAGGGCAAGAAAAAGGGACTTGATCTGGTGCCAGGGGATTTCGCTGAAAATCTGACAACAGAAGGGTTAGAACTATTTACCCTGCCTGTTGGTACATATCTTGAAATCGGTGAAACGCTGCTAGAAGTAACCCAGATCGGCAAAAGCTGCCATCATGACTGTGAAATTTTCAAACAAGTAGGTCACTGTGTTATGCCGAAAGAGGGCATATTTACTCGAGTGCTGGCTGGCGGCAGTGTAAAGGCAGAGGACAGTATTGAGTTTTGGCAGGGCATACCTGTCGGTATTATCACTGCTAGCGATAAAGGCTCGAGAGGTGAGCGAGAAGATAAAAGTGTTCAAGAAATTGAAACTCTTGTTAAGGATATACAGGGAAGGGTAATTGATTATCGGATGCTTCCTGATGATAAAGAAATCTTATCTCAGGCCATGATTGAGATGATTGATGAACTCGGTGTGGGGCTGCTCTTAACGACTGGCGGAACAGGATTTTCTCAAAGAGATGTAACCCCAGAAGCCACTCTGAGTGTGATTGAAAGAGCTGTTCCTGGTCTGTCTGAAGCCATGCGGCGGGAAAGCTTTGCCATATCTCCTCGCGCTATGCTAAGCCGAGGGGTGGCAGGTATACGTGGTAAATGCTTGATTGTTAATTTACCAGGCAGTCCTAAAGCAGTCAGAGAATGTTTGCAAATCATTCTGCCGCTGCTGACCCGCGCCTTAGAGATTTTACGTGGCACTGGTGATGAGTGTGGGCAAGACGCTAAATGGTGAATTCGTCCAGCTGAAACTGGCTATGGAGACTTCAGCAGGAGATTCTACTTCCACGTATAGAAGAGGGAGAATCTTGATTAGATAAATAGGAATAAACGATTAACATATAAATCGTGTATTGATATTTTGCTTTTTTCATGGCACTTTTCACGAATTTTAACGCTTGTCTAATTGCACTACAATATAAAATATAATTAAAATAAAACATAATTAAACCACAAATCAATAGCGAATTTATTGATATATAATAAGAAGAAGTCCAATTTACATATACATACAGGGGAAATATGGTAAAATGGAAATGCCAGCTATTTAACAATGATGAAAATCAATTTTTTTCTTGCAATTATGGGGGCGTTTGATCGATAGTATTAAAAATGATATCGTAAATAGTGGGGTGTGAAATAGTGGGATTTGAAATGGAGACATGCTTAATAAAACACGAAGAATGTTATATGAAGAAACAATGTCTTAAGTATGAGATATGTCCTATGGTTTTGGTGCAAGAAATATTATCTGGTAAGAGAAAAATATTAATTCTATGGTTCTTGAGTTATAAGAATCATAGATTCAGTGATATAAAAAAACGATTACCTGATGTTACACAAAAAATGCTTACAGCACAGCTGAGAAAATTAGAAGAAGATAATCTGATATACAGGAGGATATATCCAGTCGTTCCCCCAAAAGTAGAATATGGTTTGACTGAGCGAGGTAAAAAGATAATTCCAATCCTTGAGATGATGCATCATTTTGGAGCTGGATATTTAAAAGAGGGTATTGCCGCTGGACCCAAAGCCCTAGAAGTTGACGATGATGACGATGTTGACTGTCTATAATTTAACGGATATAGTGACAAGATAAAAAAGAAAGGATAGTTCATTATATTGAATTTAAAAAAACCTCAAATAGTCACGCTTTGCCTATTAGCAAGTCGTGACTATTTGAGGTTTTTCATTTACGGAATCAGAAAGTATAACACTTTCCGATTCCAAGTAAGGGCAACTAAGGCTTTAGCTTGCACTGAGGTTTGGCGAAAGCCAAGTTTTCTTTACTAACAACGAGTATCTGTTATTACTATAGCCGATAATATCATTGGAGGTACTATGTGCTATAGATTATGCTATGCCACAATATAGTGCCTTCTTGTTAAAAATAAATCATGCTGATAGTATTGAAATAGGAAAATAATTACTATTCTTTTTAAGGAGGCCTATCGTTTTAAACAAGAAGGGAATACCAAAACAAAAAACGATAATAAAAAATGAAGAGTG
>Ga0316604_10003112_pt1 | contig 11903 bp, 8 predicted proteins | sample OWC_soil_day20_C_FD_207650 | JGI IMG/M metagenome (GOLD analysis project Ga0316604, IMG submission 207650) | Wetland soil microbial communities from Old Woman Creek delta, Ohio, United States - OWC_soil_day20_CT | ecosystem: Environmental > Terrestrial > Soil > Wetlands | place: USA: Ohio... | reverse complement strand
GCTCATGCCGCCGGTGCATAAAATCATGTCAACGCCTTTTTGATGATACTCCATGACTGCGTTCGTAATCTTTTCCGTGTTGTCTCCCGGCCTGCATTGCTTGTCTCCTGACCTGACGGCGGAATTTCCGTGTCTGGTGGCAATCATCAGCTCCTCAATGGAATTCACTGCGGTCAAGCGGGGGATGTCGACGCAGAACAATCCGTCCATTTCGGCAAACAACTCGATTTTGCCCTCTTTGGCTTCCGATGCGCGCATCCATTGATTCCTGCAGATCTCGCACAGATACTCCGCCGCTTCATCCTCGTGGAGCATCCCCTCTACCTTTTCCCAGACATAGAGGTGTTCTTTCTCCATAGACAGTAGCACTGGGATATCCTCGTCACAGACCACATGTCCCTTGCAAAATCGGGCGCCTTTAAACTTTTCTGGAATAATCTGTGTCAGATCATGGCATAGCACATGCCCTATCGCATCTCTGGTCTCAATCAGCTTCATTACCAAACTCCCTCCCAAAAAGAAAACCGAAGGTCTTGTGAAAAGGCATAACAAGACCCCCGGTATCGGGCTATTTGAAGATTCCTTTTCAACACGGAAGGCACGGCCGTTTCCAACCCTACCCAGGGGCAGTGATGCCCGGCGCAGTATCATAGGTCTCCCCGTAGATACTTTTGCTCGGAACAGTATTCAATTATCGTATATGGCGTAAAACCCTTGCCTTTAGGCATGGGGAGTTGTCAATCGACGCCGTTGATCCAGCTATGATAACGCGCCTCAATGGTACAGGCTTCATTTTTTTCAATTTTACACATCAGCGCCCGAAGCTGATAAGCGCCGTTGAACGGATCGTGGGGTATGCCGCCCACGGTTAAAATATTGGCATTGGATTCCTCCCAGCCGTAACCCGGAGGGCCGGCCTCGGGATACCACCAGCCCATCTCGCAATTGACCACCTGGGGGTCCATCTCAGATACCAGCTTGGCTTTCTGTGTGATCCGCCCCCGCAGGGTCTCAATATAGACCCAGTCACCGTCCGCGATGCCATTTTGCGCCGCGGTGTCTGGATGGAGACGCACTAAAGGGAAGGGCGCAGCCCGCCTAAGGGAGCGGATTTGGCGGTTGTTGGAGATAAAATACTGCTGGATCCGGCCGCCGGTGGTGAGAATGAGGGGATAATGCTCCAGCAGGTCGGGGCGGCTGACCGGGCTTTCCGGCACCTCGGACCAGAAGGGCAGGGGGTCGCCGAACCCCTGCGCCACAGCCTGCGAATACAGTTCATATTTGCCAGAGGGCGTGTGGAAGCCTCTTCGCCGCTCATAGCCGCGGTACTCCCGCTTTGGTTCAATATAGTCGATGTCCTTTAAATCCTGAAAACGGATGCCCGCGTACTCCGGGCGGCGGCGGCCCATTTCCTCCAACTGTCCATCCAGAATCGACTCCAGGGTTTCAGCACCATAATCCAGCCCCATGCGGCGGGACAGCTCAAAAAAGAACTCTTCATCCGAGATGCACTCCCCTACCTGCACCACCTTTTTCTGGCAGAGCAGTGCCTGCTCGCCAAACTCCGGCATACAGTAAACCGTGTCAAGCTCAGGCCACATGGCTGCCGGCAATACCACATCTGCAAGCTCTGCGGTCGGGGTCATGAAAAAGTCCATATAGACGAAAAAATCCAGGCAAGAGAGCCCCTCAAAGACATGCTTGCTGTCCGGCATGGACAGCAGAGAATTGTTGGCGTGGGAAAACAGTCCCCGGATGGGGTAGGGTTTTCCGGTTCTCATAGCCTCAAATACCAGATGGGGATGGGCAAAAAGCTTTGGGCTGGCGCCGCCGCCGGTGAGAGGATAGCCACCGCTGATGCACTTGGCCGCCGCGTCGGGGGAGAGACGATCCAATAGAATATCCGGTGTTGGGGCAATCTCAAGGCTCTCTACGAAGCCGCCCGGAACATCGTAATTTCCTGTAACGGCCGGAATTATATAAATGGCCCGGCAGGTCTGGAAGGAGTTGGTGCTTTGCTCGATGGCGCAGCCCCATTCCAGGGACAGCGGCTTAATGGAGGCTATCATTCTGGCGGCCTGTACAATCTGGTCGGCGGGCACCCGCGTAATATTAGCCACCCGTTCCGTGCCGTACTCCGCGCACCGAGCCCGCAGCGCGTCGAAGCCAACGGTCCAGCGTTCCATAAAATCCCGGTCATACAGTTCTTCTGAGAAGATTATATTTAAAATGCCCAGAGCCAGCGCGCCGTCGGTACCGGGCCGCACCCGCAGCCAAAGCGCGGCTTTGCGAGCCAGCTCGGTTGGCTGCGGATCCACTACAATCAAAGGTGTTCCAGCCTTGACGGCGTCTTTTATATGGAATTGGAGCTCGCCGTCCGCTCCGCTGATAGCGGGGTTCGCGCCCCAGATCAGAATTCCGGCGGGCTTTACCGAGCCGTAATAATCTACGCCCCCAAATACGCCGGACGTGAACATGGCGGCATTAACCCGAGGGCCAAGGCAGACAAGCGCGCCGGAGGAGGTGACGTTTGGGGTGCCCAAAACATTGCCAAACCGCCAAAATTGGCTGAGGTGGTGCCGTCCGGTGCCAGTGGTCAGGGCCACGCACTCCGGACCATAATCCCGCATGAGACGGCCCATCTTCTCTGTAATTAGGTCATAGGCCGCATCCCAGGAGATGCGCTCCCAGGTTCCGCCGCCCCGCGTTCCCTTGCGGCGCATCGGATAGAGCAGTCGATCTGGATGGTACATCTGCTCCACAATGGACAGGCCCTTTACGCAGGCCCGGCCGCGGTTCAGAGGGGCATCCGGATCAGGTCGAACCTTGACCACCCTGCCGTTCTCAACGGTGAGGATTTGAACACAGCCCCCGTGACATCCCCGGCATGATGTTTTGACTGTCGTCATATGATTCCCTCCATATTATGATTGTGTTCCATTGTCGCAGGTTTTTTTTGGGGGGGGACATCCGCAGCCTCGTCTCGGACGAGCTATGGCTCAATTGGCTGCATAATCAGTCCAAGCGTGTTGACAGACTGTTATTGTTATTATAGCCGGAAACACAATGGGGTGCAATCGTGAGTTTGGAATAATTTTCGAAATTTTTCCCGTTTCATCGTTTGCTTACGAAGCCTGTGACCCATCTGTTTCTCCAACCATGGTCATGATCACGATTCTGCCCATGCGGTGGAAATACTTATCTTCTTGGAACCTTATCTTTGATTTTTTGGACTCTCACTATTTTGACCACCATCAAATATGTTCTTATTACATTAAGGGCTGACAATAATGGGGAAGGTGGAATTTTCTCTCTATTTACACTTGTAAGAAAAAAGTCTAAATGGTTAGTAATACCTGCGATGATTGGAGGTTCTGCTCTATTAGCTGATGGTATGCTTACCCCGGCGGTTACTGTTACTTCCGCCGTTGAAGGATTGAAACTAATTCCGGTTTTTAATGATATTTTTGGAAGTAGTCAAACAAATATTGTTATTCTTGTTATTGTTATAATCTTTACACTGTTTTTTATTCAGCATATTGGAACCGAAAAGATTGGAAAGCTGTTCGGTCCCATTATGTTATTATGGTTCAGCAGTTTGGCTCTTTTGGGAATCATTAATCTCGCTGGTAATCTGTCCTTGCTTCGTGCATTGTCACCACATTATGCTATAAATATCCTATTTAGTAGCGATAATAAAGCTGGATTTTTTATTTTGGGAAGCATCTTTTTATGTTCTACGGGTGCAGAAGCACTATACTCTGATCTTGGGCATGTCGGAAGGAGAAACATTTACTCTACATGGCCGTTTATTAAAATAAGTTTATTGCTTAACTATTTCGGTCAAGGAGCATGGATTTTATCAGTAAAAAACAACCCCTCACAGGCATTGCTTGAGGATATCAATCCATTTTATCAAATGATTCCACAGGAATTTTTGATTTATGGCATTATCATTTCAACATTGGCTGCCATCATAGCTTCGCAAGCTTTGATTTCAGGCTCTTTTACTCTTGTATCAGAAGCAATCAAACTTGATCTATTTCCAAAACTGCACACATTATATCCTTCCACTTTAAAAGGTCAACTCTACATTCCGGCAATTAATAGGATATTATGTATTGTTTGTATCGGAGTCGTTCTTTACTTTCAAAGTTCTGAGAAAATGGAGGCTGCGTATGGTCTGGCCATAACGGTCACCATGCTTATGACAACAATTCTTCTATTTAACTATATGCTAAAGAAAAAAACACCTATTGTATTAGCGGTTATCATGCTTGCATTCTTTATGACGTTTGAAATCTCTTTTTTTGCAAATATTGTAAAATTCTTTCATGGTGGATTTGTAGCCGTGATGATTGCAGCAGTTATATTTTTCATTATGTATCTGTGGTACAAATCTCATATTGTAAAGATGCGCTATCGCGAAACCGTACAAATAAAAAGTTATACAAAGCAGTTAGACAAATTGCGTAATGATCGTGAAATTGCAAAATACGCCAGCAATCTTGTATGTCTGTCAAACTGCTCAAATCTAAAGGAAATAGAACGTAAAATAATGTACTTCCTTTTAGATAAAAGGCCCAAAAAAGCTGATGCCTACTGGTTTGTTAATGTTACAGTGACTGATGAACCTTATCAAGCGGAATATTCGATTGATAATTTTGACACTTCTTATATTATGAAAATACAGTTAAAGCTTGGTTTTCGGATTGAACAAAATCTGAATGTATTTTTACGTCAAATATCGGCGGATTTATTAAAGAAAAAAGAGATTGAACCTCAAACCAATGTTTACTCCATTATACCAAACCGCAAACTGGGAGACTTCCGCTTTGTTTTTATTGAGGAGATTCTTTCTCATGAATCCTCACTATCAGGCTGGGAAGCAGAACTGTTAAAAATTAAATTTTTTATCCAGAAATTCACTGTCGCTCCATCGGATTGGTTTGGGCTTGATACCAGTGATGTTTATATTGATAAGGTTCCAATGTTTTCTAATCAGTCCAGTAACACTGGACTGATTAGAAAATAAATCAGTGTCTGTATGCTGAAGGGGCAAAGAATTGCATGTAAATGTATTTATACATGCGATAAGAGATTGTGGGTTGGTAGGATTTTATCATCCTTAATAAGCGATTGAACGTCATTAATGGTCAATAAAGAAAAAAGCTTTGATTCACAAATTAATGTGTCCCAAGGCTTTCTTGGATTTCCCACTAATTTGTGGGTTCACATGGTGGACGCGAGGAGCGTTGAATTCTCTGGATAAATTATGAGAGCCGCGCTTCTGAAGTGCACCCCCAAAGTTAGACAGTATGATATACTGTAAATTGGTCATGGTATAATAAACTGGACACCGAGTTAAGCGCGAAAGGTGGAACAGTTTATGAAAAGAGCAGTATATGACAAGCAATTTAAAATGGCAGCAGTAAAAATGTCACAGTCAAAGCATAAGTCTGTCCTTGAAACAGCAAAAGAACTGGGTATTAGTGCGAGCAGTCTGCGCCGTTGGATCAACGAATACGATGAATACGGAGAAAGTGCGTTCCCGGGTCATGGGAACGCACTGTTCAATTCCACCTATGAAATTAAGAAACTGCAAAAACAAAATGAAGAACTGAAATTGGAGAACGAACTTCTAAAAAACTCCAGGCCTTCTTGAAGCAAAAGAATGTGTGAGATTTCAATTTCTGAAAGAGAATCAGAAAAAGTATAATATCAAGAAGGCATATAAAGTATTAAGAATCTCACGCTCCGGTTACTACGATTATCTGCATCGTCGCAAAAGCAAAAGATCGATTGAAAACGAGGCACTCTCAGAGATAATTTCCGATATTTTCAAAGAAAACGAAGGCCGTTATGGTTCACGCCGCATTCAGAAAGTCCTTTTACAACGGAATATTAAAGTGAATGAAAAGCGGGTTTCACGTATTATGAGTGAACAAGGACTTATTGCCAAGGGCTCGCGAAAACCTTACCGATATTACCCGAACCGCACACAATACGAAGAACGGGAAAATATTTTGAACCAAGTGTTTACCGCAAATGAGAAAAATAAAGTCTGGGTTGGAGATATTACATACATTCCTACTAGACACGGTTTTCTTTATTTAGCAGTCTTTATTGATATTTTTTCTCGAAAGGTCACCGGATGGTCTATGGATACCAGAATAAAAGATAGTCTCGTCATGTCTGCATTTTATCAAGCAATTGGACGCGAACATCCTGAAGAAGGACTGGTTGTAATACTGACCGTGGCTCTCAATTACATCCCAGCGATTTCAGGCATTGCTGTTTCGGTATGGATGCCGTCAAAGCATGAGCCACAAAGGAACTCCTTACGACAACGCTGTCATGGAATCATTCTATCGAACGTTGAAAAGAGAGCTTGTTCAGGATGCCAATTATGACGATCCCGAACAAGCTCGAATGGATATTTTCAAGTATATTGAAACCTACTACAACACTAAGCGCATTCATTCTGCGCTGGGCTGGCTTAGTTCTGTTCAGTTCGAAGCAGAAAATTCTTAAATGCTTAACTTCATATCCAGTTTTTCTTGACCTTTCCAGCCGCTTAATAAAATTTTTGTCTAACTTTTTGGGGGTCATTTCATTCAAGCGCGGCTCTCAACCTATCCGTTATCACGTTGAATGATACATCCGAAAAGCCCACCTAAAAAAATGAACCTAATGTGTTCGGATAAGTCTACTATTGGTGGACCATCGGGGACTCGAACTCTATCGGTTCAAAATAAGTGAAAATTACAAACAAACTGTGAAACTCATTCCTGCAATTTATCGCCAAAGAAATAGGAAGTTCGTAAAGCCCTTGCTGCGGCTCAGTATGCTGATGATGAGCGTAAGACATTTTATTTATCCGCCAGCGCTTTTTGCAAATGCGTTATGATTCGATCTTTTCGGGACGGAACATACAATTGCTTTATTTCATTGGGCGTAATGCGTATTCAATTTGAAATGGAGCTCGTATACTGCAATAAGAGATATCTCAAGTTTTTTAAGAATGAAGATTATCTAGTCTAACCTTCAGCTCATTTAGCTTATACTCAGCGTCACTGATTTGTTTAATAATCTCGTAGGAATTATTTGTTAGGTAATTAATCCTGCTTTTTTTCAGATTATCTGATTTATTAAAACTGAAGATCATCCAAAATACAACCATTATAAATAGCGAAACGATAAATTTAAATAGATAAGCTTTGAAAGAACGTACATCTATAAGTAGATGGTACGCTATGTATAGTGTAGACAGCGTAGCAAAAATAGAAAGAATTAACAAGAGTAATCTAATTTTCTTTTTTCGTTTAATTTTATCAAGCGAAGATTTCCGATCTGCCAGTAAGGTTTGCAAATTTCCCAATTCCGACTGGACATTTTCTTTATCACGTTCAAGCTGTTCCTTCCCTTTATTTGCTTCGCTCTCTCGGCGTTTTTCAGGTAGCGCTTCCATAAAAGTGGAATATTCCTGTTCATACTCTTTTTCTTGTTCTGGAGACGCATGGATTTTAGCATTTTTTAAGTTATCTTCAAAAGCAGACATATTCCACTCCGGCTTTCCTGCAAAAAGAAAGATGGTTTCACTTTTTCCAAGCTGCCCCGAAAGAAGCATATCCGTGAAGTGAAATCTGCACTGAAGAAGCCCCCACCATGCATCAGTAGAGAGAGGATCTATACTGTCCAGAATTTTTTGATATACATTTTTTGCGCCTGAGTAATCACCGATATTCATCTGCCGTTCTGCTTTCAAAAGCCAGGTATCACAACTTGATATCGTATTTTCAGTAATCTTAAGATCAAGCATCTTTTGAATGCTTTCCTTCGAATATTTTACGCCGCATTGCTCACATTCAGCAACATTCCAGGATACATCCATAACAAGAGCGCCGCCGCACAACTGGCACTGTAGTTTTTTCAATGAAATTCCCTCTTTTTTAGTGTTCATTTTGACGTAGGATATGACTTAATTATATTATATGATATGAACCTAAAACGTTTCTGAAGGTCAAATCACTGGTGCTTTTTAAAAAATCACAATAGAAGCACTACACTTGAGATTTACGGTTATATCATTAAGAAAATCAAAGACTATAATAATGACTTCACCCCTCAGAGGCAACGGCATACTATTTAGGTATTTGCAGAAGCAGCCTTCTGTGAAACAATAATGCAATCGATTTAAAGAACTACAGACAAGGCAACAATTCCGATTGTAATCAATTTTTCGAATATTGAATTATGGTTAATATTTTAAGCTTCGGCTGTAATGCAGAATATCCCTGCCGGAAGATTAAAATGTAAAAAGCCACGCTGTGATAGCGTAGCTTTTTGACAGACTAATTTAAGTTGCATACCTTGAGCTACTTCAATTTTCTCTACCCTTTAATTCACCAGACCGATAATTAAGTTTCCCGATAGAACACACAACCAAATAGCCCATAAACAAAAACAAATTCGGGGTTCGTATACTTAATGGGTAGTGTCAACAATTATGCGCAAAAAGGTTTGCAGCCTCTGGGGGAATGAAATTAACCGGCTATGGAAGCGTCTTCAGAAACTGTCTCCAGATGTTTCATGTTCATGTATTTTTTGTTGCCCCATTGAGTACCGGCGACATGCCGGAGCCGGGCGCAGACGAGCATGAGCGCTGAGTTCCCATCTGGGAAGCAGCCTACCACACGAGTGCGTCTGCGAATCTCACGGTTGAGCCTCTCAATGACGTTGTTGGTGCGAATGCGCGTCCAGTGCTCAGACGGAAAATCCGCATAAGTAAGTGTCTCATCAATACTATCCTCAACTTTCTTAGCGGCTTCTTTTAGTTTCATTTCTCTCAACTGTGCTACCACAGCCGCTGCCTTTCCTCTGGCTGCGTTTTTGCTCTCCTGAGCATGGATTGCTTTGAGCATCTTGGCCACCAGCTTTACCTTGGATCGTGGTACTACGGAAAAAACATTCCGGTAGAAATGGACAACGCAACGCTGGTATTTGGCATCGGGGTAGACTTCTCCTACGGCTTCCAGCATGCCCAAGCACTTGTCTCCAACGATGATTTTTACCCCATCCAGACCGCGGCCTTTGAGCCACTGAAAGAAGCTGATCCAACTAGCCTTATCCTCCTTCATACCCTCGGCGGCACCCAATACCTCACGATATCCGTCCTCATTGACCGCAATTGCAACCAGAATAGCTACATTCTCATACTCGCCACCCCAGTTGCGGCGCAGATAGATACCGTCTACGTAGACATACGGGTAACGCCCACCCTGCAGGGGCCGGTTGCGCCAATCCTCAATATGAACGTAGGCTTTCTGATTCAGCTCACTGATGGTAGAGGGCGACACCTTGGTACCCCAGAGGGCCTCGGTGATGTCCTCAACCCGACGAACGGAAACCCCGGCCAGATACATCTCAATGAGCGCCTCTTCCACACTGCTTTCCCGGCGGCGATACCGCTCAATGATGGCAGTCTCAAATGAGATCCCCTTGAGGCGGGGCACATTGAGCTTGACCTCACCGGAAGTCGTGGTCAGATTCCTGCTGTAGTGGCCGTTGCGGCAGCCCTGACGTTCTTCACGGAGTTCGTACTGCGCCGCCCTGCGTCAGGTTCTCCGCCTCGGCCTCCAATAGTCTGTTGAGCGTCTCTTCCACACTCCCACGTACCAATTCCTTCAACTGCCCCTTGATTACTTCTTCGTTTAACTGTACAATTTTCTCGGACATGGTTTACTGTCTCCTTTCAGAATGGTGTGTCGCAACTTCATTCTGTTACAATTGATTTACGGGAAAAGGCGCGGCTGCCAGCCGTGCCTTTTGTCATCTTGTTGCCTAAGCTGTAGAATGAGGGAGCATTTGGCCTGACGTCTTCATTCTAGGCCTTACTACGTCCGCCTGATAGTCAGTCAGCCACCCTCTCATTTGCAGCGTTCGTTTTATGCAGGTAGGGCCACTATCACCAGTGCGTTCGCGTCACCAAACAGATAGAATCGGCAACGAGTAAGGATGGTCCGTCAAATTGTAAATCAATTGTAGGAGTGTATTTTATGAATTCTGTAGGAATCGACGTTTCCAAGGGGAAAAGCATGGTTTCCGTTACTCGTCCTTTCGGTAAGGTGGTCATGAAACCTATTGAGGTACGCCACACCACCAGTGAACTCAAGAGTTTAGCAGACTACTTGAAAAGTCTGGACGGCGAGACACGGGTCATCATGGAACATACCGGGCGGTACTATGAACCTGTCGCCCAGATGCTTCACGATTCCGGCCTCTTTGTCAGTGCGATTAATCCAAAGCTCATCAAGGACTACGGCAACAATTCGCTGCGCAAGCTTAAGACGGATAAGGCTGATTCCATGAAGATTGCCAGATACGGTCTCGACAACTGGATCAGACTGCGTCAACATACTTCGATGGATACGATTCGTTACCAACTGAAAACAATAAACCGACAGTATGGCCTGTACACTAGAAACAAGACGGCCCTGAAGAACAATCTGATATCACTTCTGGATCAGATCTTCCCTGGAGCAAACGCCCTTTTTGACAGCCGTGCTCGTTCAGATGGGAGCCAGAAGTGGGTTGACTTTGTTACGTCATTTTGGCATGTAGACTGTGTGCGAACTATGAGCCAGAATGCCTTCGCAGAACGCTACCACAAGTGGTGTGAGCGACATGGATATAACTTTAGTGCCCTAAAAGCGGCTGAGATCCATGTAGAAGCAAAGGATCTGATTGCAATGCTGCCGAAAGATGCCTTGACTAAGCTCCTGATTCAAGAGGCCATTATCCAGCTTAATGCAGCCTCCAGAACGGTTGAATTACTCCGTGCCGAGATGAAGCACCTTGCCGAGCAGTTACCTGAATATCCCGTTGTGATGTCTATGTATGGAGTTGGAGATTCTTTAGGGCCTCAGCTCATGGCTGAGATTGGCGATGTGATCCGATTTGCACACAAGGGTTCCTTGACGGCCTTTGCCGGTGTTGATCCAGGAGCAAGCCAGTCTGGTACCTATGAGGCCAAGAGCACACGGGCATCCAAGCACGGTTCCCCAGAACTGCGCAAAACGCTGTTTTTGGTTATGGATGTACTTATAAGAGAGCACCGCCTGATGATCCTGTGTTCTGCTTTATGGGAAAGAAACGTGCCGAGGGCAAGCCCTACTTCGTCTACATGACTGCTGGAGCCAACAAGTTCCTTCGCATCTACTATGGCAAAGTAAAAGAATACTTGGCTACATTGGACGCAACGAAATAACCCCTCTCTCTCACTTTTCAGGCCAGCACATTTTGCGGTGGCCAATTTGTGGTGCAAACTTTGCCGAGTCACATTTTCTTCATTTTATCCTTGACTTTTTATTTGCAGGCTATCAGAATTCTGCAAACCTTGTCTCTTTTTATCCCTTTTTCTTTCTGTGCAACTTATTCCACCTCGTATTATAAAGTAGTAGCTATTAGATCTGTTCTCCAAGGCTTTGTGCTACACTGTAGGGGATGCTGTGGATCGGTTTTATTCTACTACCGCATAGACGGTTCCGATAAGGCTCCGACCATAGCCCTTTGCAGGTTTGTTAATTAGTTAGATACCGCTTAGACGGTTTATTTACAAAGATCTTTTTGCACCATAGGCTTTAATCATATTAACCATAAGCAAACTTACCATCAACGCCTCCCGAGGTACATTCTGGACAAAGGTCGCAGACCAAGCGATATACCCAGAGACTGGGATTACCGCTTGGTCTGCATGATTGACTGTATGAAATTGGTTTATATGCTTTCCCCGAATGAACGTTTTAAGAATTTCGAGCGAGACCAGTTCATTAGATACATTTCAATATTCAGAGTTTTTTAGACAATTAAGGCTCGTTCAATGAACGCACCCCGCAATGCAT
>Ga0316604_10003111_pt1 | contig 11904 bp, 9 predicted proteins | sample OWC_soil_day20_C_FD_207650 | JGI IMG/M metagenome (GOLD analysis project Ga0316604, IMG submission 207650) | Wetland soil microbial communities from Old Woman Creek delta, Ohio, United States - OWC_soil_day20_CT | ecosystem: Environmental > Terrestrial > Soil > Wetlands | place: USA: Ohio... | reverse complement strand
CGGTGAGGAGATGGTTGGTATCAATGGTGTAAAATCCCACATCTTTAGTCTTGGAAAGCTGAATTTTTTGTACGGCACTGTAAAAACCAAAGCGACATTTCCCCGCGCCACACATGGTTACAAATGTATCTGCCCCCTTGTCAATACTCTCCAGAAAATTACCCATGTTCATTTTATAAGGCAAACATACACCTTCCGGCGAATACATTGAACCCAATTCAACCGTTTTCCTGGAAATTGCCGGCGCTTCAACAACTTCAACACCAAGGTTTGTCAGCATGTTGTAGACCGGTATACTAAGATAGCCCATCTGCGGGTAACTTACCTTCAAGCTTTAACCTCCTTGCTACCATATCCCAAAAGGCTTCAACTCGCGTAATAAGTCCAGCATTGCCGGTATGTTCGTCAATAGTAAGTACCATATGTGGTTTATTACTGGGCTTGAAAATATGATGCTCCTGATATTCGTTAACAAGCGAGTCAGGACCACAGCCAAAACTTGACACGATAATAACACCTGCAATATCGTCTTGTCCGCAGAAATACCGGGCAGCACCGGCGATTTTCATTGACAGCTGCCAATAAATATCCTGCTGAAAGGCTTTAGCTTCCTCATAAACTTTTTTGTTTGGCAAATCACTAGCGGTAATAATCGCTACCTTCTGGGACTTGAAAAAGTTTTCAATATCATTATTGAAGAAAATATCTTTTATTATGTAACTATGACCGATAATCGCAATTTTGGCCCTTGCCGGCTGGCCAGATTGGCTAGGGATAGTTTTTCTCCATTGTTTAACGGCCTGGCGGTAGGCCTGATGTCCGGTAAAATCAGACACCCCAAGCGGCTGACATATAGTGTGAACAGCCTTTGCTATTGTAGTAACGGAGCTATTTTCAATATTTGGACTAAGTAATTTCTCATTAGCCAACCTAAACGTATTTTGCACAATATCCGGCAAACCAGCAAGTTTTGCACAAAGATGATTATCCGGATAATACTGAGCGATGCGAGGTACGAAGATATGACTGCAGGTAGATAATAAGGATTCGACATGACCTAAGTAAACCTTCAAGGGTATACAAGATTCATCAATGGCAAGCGACATCCCCCGGTCTAAAATTTGTTTATTGGTCTTACCGGAAAGAGCCACTGGAACCCCGATGTTCTGAAAGAAGTCCAGCCATAAACTGCCGAACTCATGGTATAGCAAAGCTTCAGGAATTCCGACTTTAACACCCATTTGTCTCACCTTGTCATATCTTAATCTGGAGTAAAAAAGGAGGTAGTTCTACCTACCTCCTTTTTACTATTGTTGCTGATTACTTAATTTGGTTTCTGATGTAGTACTTACACGACTATTGAGTTGTGCAATATGGCGATCCATGTCTTGGGACATTTGCTCAAACATTGTCTGGGCACCTTGGTCGTCAGTAGATGCGGCAAAGGTTGCATATGTACCTTTGGCAGATTCAGCAGCAGCTAAAGCCTTTTCTAAGTCTTTTTTTACAGTCATAACTAACACTAGCCTCCTAATTGGTAGTTTCATGATCCGTTTACTATTATTTAACAGATTGCCTTTGATTATAAGTGGAAATGTTTTACATTGCGCAGTATGAAACACCAAACTATCCCAAAGAGGACAATAGAGTTAGAGCTACTAGTTTAAGTCCAGGGGCATATACTTTAAAAACAGATTGAGTGGAGGTTACCCTGTGATATTCTTATATGCCTTTCTTGCAGTTCTTTGCCTCGGTTTAGCGCCATTATTCGGTAAATCCGCCCTTGAAAATATTAATCCTGTCACTACTCTGGTAATCCGAACCTTCATCGCCACCGGTCTTGTCAGTATCTGGCTGCTGCTTACGAAAACCTATGTTGAATTTACTGCTTTATCCTTATTCAGCTGGTTAATGATCAGTATGGAAGCACTTTTAGCAGCTGTCTTAGGTGAATTAGCATATTACTACGCACTTGAAAAAGGCGATGTTTATGAGATTGCAGTCCTCATGTCCTGCGCTCCGCTCATCACAATCATTTTAGGCAATGTATTTCTGAGTCAACCGTTGTCCCTACGGCAGCTTATTGGTGCTTTTGTTGTAACAATCGGCCTGGTAATTTTATGTGGCGATTAAACCAGACAAGTTATTCGTCACTATTCTTGTTACTATAGTTTGAGGAAGTCTTGCGATTAACAAACAGTTTCCCTTTAGAGTCAATCCCGGCATAGGTTACCTCAGATATATCGTGGATGCTTCTCTCGCTTAATTGTTGTTCCAACCAGGCTTTAGAGTGGTTTTGTATATGTAAATTTCGCTCAATGATTACTCCATCCATGATTAATTCCACCGGAAACGTAGGATCAGGTAAATGAATATTAAAATCACTTTTCGTTAAAGGCTGATAATCAGTCTTTTTTATTACGCTCAACTTTCCTGTAGTCTCTAAAATAGCATATTGTACTTCGGCAGGATCTAAGACCCCTTGCTCGCGTAGTTGTCCATTCAACTCATCTAAATCGTAGCGCAGGTTATGCATGTTTTTTTCAACAATACTTCCGTTCTCTACCACGATTGTTGGTGATCCATCCATCAATTTCCGCAGCGGCCGACTTTTTAGCGTAACCACTGATACTGCGTAGGTAAGGGCAACAAATAAGATAAGGTCATAGAAATGGCTCCACACTTTATCGGCATCTGCTGCTGCAATGTTGGCAGCAAGCGAACCAATTGTAATACCACTAATGTACTCATAGAAGGTTAGTTGCCCGACCTGCGTTTTGCCAAGTATTCGAGTCAAAATTAGTAGACATATGAATACTAGTGAGGTCTGCCAAGTATCGCGAAGAAATTCCTGCAATTCCATAATTTTTCCTCCTTTGTGAACCCGTACGTAGTATAGGTTGCACTAAGCGCAAGGAAGATATGTTACTATTCTCATGAATTGATTAAGTAGAATATAATATTTCCATGAAAAACAAACAAGGCGCGTCACCACGTCAAGACATGACAACCACCCCTCTCAGCGAGGAATGGTTTCAAGTCTGACGCAAACGCGCCTTTATCTTCAAATAAGTGTACTCTCAAACCCTACTGTCGTTCCACGGCCAACTGCAATTTCTCGCCGTTAATATTTACCTCAGTATAGTTACGTTTCGCATTAAATACAATATCTACAGCAAGTGTTTCACTCATAATGTACTCTTTATATTGCTGTACAATTGTTTCGAGCAAATCGTTACCAGCCATATAGATTGTAATCTTGTCAATAACTTCAAATAAACTGTCTTTCCTCATGTTTTGCAGCTTGCTAATAATCTCTCGCGCGTACCCTTCGGTTTTTAATTCTTTCGAAATATGGGTGTCTAATACTACACCCACTTCACCCTCACTGGCAACTGCAAACCCTTCAAGGCCGTTCATAGTTACCAAGAGATTGTCACTGTTAAGTGCAATCGAAGTTCCATCGACATCAATTGTAATGCTTTGTCCTGCAGAAATTTTACGTGCCAGTTCCATCTGCTTGGCTTCGGCAATTGCTTTTTTGATACCTGCCAGCAATTTGCCGTAAGTCTTCCCCAACACCGGCAAATTGGGTTTGACTGTATAACTTACATAATCGGACATATTGGCATTTATCACTATTTCTTTGATATTGAGTTCTTCTTTAATGATGTCAATATAGTAGTCCGGCAGTTCATTTGTGCTGACAAGCATCTTAGAAAGCGGTTGTCTGTTTTTGATATTCGCAAGGTTTCTCGCGCTCCGGCCCAATCCACAAATCCGGTAAGCCAGTTCCATTTCTTTTTCCAGTTTGACATCAACCATCGTTTCATCATATTTCGGCCACAGGCATAAATGTACGCTTTCCGTTGCCTGGGAGTTGATGCCAAATACTAGATTTTGATAAATTTCTTCGGTAATGAACGGCACAAAGGGAGCGGCAACAATCACCAGATTTTTCAATACAGTGTGCAACGTGAAATAGGCATCAATTTTGTCTTCGGTCATTTCCATGGACCAGTATCTCGTTCTATTACGCCGCACATACCAATTGGATAGCTCATCGGTGAATTCTTCAATCAATTGCGCAGCACCGGTGATTTTATAAGCATTCAGGTACTCATCGACTTTGTTAATCAAGGTGTTCAGCTTGGAGGTAATCCATCTATCCATAACGTGACTGCTCTGTCTGCCCTGATATTTCATCGGATCAAACTGGTCAATTTCCGCGTATAGCACATAGAAAGAATAAACATTCCACAACGTATTGATAAATTTACGCTGCACCTCAATTACGGCCTCTTCATAAAAACGTGAAGGCAGCCAGGGAGCACTGGCAGTATAGAAGTACCAGCGCAAGGCATCAGCACCTTGATTGTCCAACACGGTAAACGGACTCAGGACATTACCTTTATGTTTAGACATTTTAAGACCACGCTTATCAAGCACATGCCCCAATACAACACAATTTTCAAACGAACTCTTACCAAAAACAGCAGTCGAAATCGCCAGCAGCGTATAGAACCAACCGCGCGTCTGGTCAACAGCCTCGGAAATAAATTGCGCCGGAAAGTTTTGTTCAAACAGTTCTTGGTTCTCAAACGGATAATGATGCTGGGCAAACGGCATCGACCCGGAATCGTACCAGCAGTCAATGACTTCGCTGACTCTCTGCAACCTTTTGCCGCAATGCGGGCAATTCATCTGCACTTTGTCAATATACGGCTTATGCAGGTCGATATCATCAGGCACATTCAGACCTTTTTCCTGGAGTTCCGCTAAACTGCCGATGCATTCCCTATGTCCGCATTCGCATTCCCAAATCGGCAAAGGTGTGCCCCAGTAACGTTCACGGCTGAGACCCCAGTCTATTACGTTTTCGAGGAAATTACCGAAACGTCCTTTTTTGATGTTATCCGGATACCAATTAATCTTGTCGTTATTTTCTAAGAGCTTATCCCGCAGCGACGACATTCTGACAAACCAGGATACGCGGGGATAATATAAAAGCGGGGTATCGCAGCGCCAACAAAATGGATAGGAATGGAGATATTTTTCTGCTTTATATAGAATACCGTTCTCTTTTAAGAATGCCAGTATTTTTTCATCCGCTTTCTTGACAAACATCCCCTGCCAGGGAGTCACTTCTTTCACAAAATTACCTTGCGCATCCACCAGATTTACGAGTGGTAAATCATGTTTTTGTCCAACCCGGTTATCATCTTCCCCATAAGCCGGGGCAATATGCACGATACCTGTACCATCACCCAAGGTAACAAAATCACCATGTACAACGTAATAGGCTTTTTTCTCCGGTTGAGCGAAACAGAACATAGGCTCATATTCCTTGCCCAACAGTTCTTCCCCTTTGAACTCGCGTACCAGCTCATATTCGCCTTCCAGACAATTTAACAGCTCTTTTGCCAGAATCAAATGCTCCTCTTTATTGATGACTTCAACATAATCATAGATCCGGTTAACAGCCAACGCCACATTGCTTGGCAACGTCCAGGGGGTAGTCGTCCAAACAAGAATAGCTGTTTTTTTCCCTTTAAGCCTAAACTTAACATAGGCCGAATTGTCTTTTACATCTTTATACCCCTGTGCTACTTCATGAGAAGACAAGGCAGTGCCGCAACGCGGGCAATACGGAACGATTTTGTGTCCTTTATACAACAGATCTTTATTCCAAAGTTGCTTTAATGACCACCAAACCGATTCAATATATTCTGTATGGTAGGTGACATACGGATTTTCCATGTCAATCCAAAATGCCACCCGCTCCGACATTTCCTTCCATTGTGTAGCATAGGTAAATACGCTTTCCTTGCACTTCTTTACAAAATCTTCAACACCATATTTTTCAATTTCCGGCTTACCGGAAATACCCAACTTTTTCTCCACTTCAAGCTCAACCGGCAGGCCATGTGTATCCCAGCCGGCTTTTCTCAAAACCCTATATCCCTTCATGACTTTATACCGTGGAATTAAATCTTTTATAACCCGAGTAACAACGTGACCGATGTGTGGAGTGCCATTCGCAGTCGGCGGACCATCATAAAACGTAAAATACTCCTTGCCCTCGTTCATGTTAAAACTTTTAGCAATGACCTCTTTCTCTTCCCACAGAGCCAGTATTGATTTTTCCATCTCCACAAAATTATTCTTTGGACTTACTTTCTTATACATGTTCTGCCACTTCCCTTTCATCGAACGCTTCAAAGTCCTGTATACTAGAGAATATCTATAAAAAGGATAAGAAAGGACTTGGCTTGTGCCAAGTCCTTTCGGACGCCGGCCCTTAGTCGTTCAATCCAGGGAAAGTTAACCTTTCCATCTGGACAAAAAAACTTCGTCCCTTAATCCGGACGAAGTTTACTTCGTTATACCACCTTCATATTTTCAGGTACTGCATACCTTATCCTTTAACGCAGGAATACGAATTAACCTACCGCTACTAAGCATTCAGTCATCAGCTCTCAGGTGATTTTCTTCCGGCAACTCCTGCAGGTTCTCAGCTTTCCCCGCTCTCTGTACGGTTTAATTCCCGTAATACTCTTCCTGTTCACAGCTTTTAAAAACCTATATTAGAATGTTATTCAAAATTATACTTCTTCAATTGTGAAATGTCAAACCTCATGAATTTTATCCTCAATGTCAACAAGCTAATTATTACTATCAGTTAAATAGCAGGAAACGCTAACGATTTAACAAAACAACCTTGAAATTCTGGTTGCAGGGAAAGTTCCACAATTTTAATCGTTTGTCCAATTTGTTGTACTTCATCACTCGCGTTACGGTTCAGCAACACTGCTTTCGCTCCCTCTTTGGCAGTGTTGCCGACAAAGCGAATTTTGTTTTGACAAAAGCGTGGCAATAATCCAATCCCTACCAGGGACGCTGGTTGCAAATGAAATCCAAAGGCACCGGCCACCAAGACTTCATCAAGCTCTTCAAAACTTATACCTAGTTCTTGTAGTAACAGGTTGATGGCTGCTGCAATAGCTCCCTTGGCTAATTGAACCTGGCGTATATCTTTTTGACTAAGGAAAACCTTTCTCTCTTTTGAAATTACAAAAACTTTCCGTCCGTCAATAGCAACCAGTCGGGATGCAAGTGCCGGAAGTATCTTTTCCGGGGTTGCGAAGCGCCCATTTGTCGTAATAACCCCACATCTTACAAGTTCTGAAACCAAATCAATCAGACCGCTGCCACAAATTCCTGTTGGTAGACCATTGCTGATAACCTGCAAATTCACTGTGCCGTCACTCGTGATGGCAACAGCCTCAATGGCCCCATTTTCAGCTCGGCAGCCACAGGCAATATTCATACCCTCAAGTGCAGGTCCGGCCGCGGAAGACGTGCCCACAAGCGAACCATTCTTACAAAGTACAATCTCGCCGTTCGTACCAATGTCAATAAACAACGCGGTTTTCGGATAATGATGTAATCCTACGGCTAGCAATCCTGCCACAATATCAGCACCGACAAAGGCCGCAGCCGATGGTAGGACTGTTACAACCCCCTGCTTCGACATCGTAATACTGAGCGTGATAGGAGATACTTCCACCTGTTGAGTAAACACTGGCCAGTAAGGAGCATGAGCCAACGAACTAGGCGACACCCCTAAAAGCAAATGCTGCATAGTTGTATTGCCCGCTACAACAACTTCATAAATATCCTGGCTGTCTAGCTGTTTGGCAGTAGTAAGTTGTTCAATTAGCCGATTAATTCCTGCAATAATTTTTTTTTGAAGGAGCTGTGTTCCGCCAGCTTGCTTAGCCGCAAATGATATTCTTGTCAGCACATCGCCGCCAAACTCGGTTTGGGGATTAAGACAAGAGGCCACACCCATAGTTTTGCCGCTTGCTAGATCGAAGAGTTCTGCTACAACACTTGTGGTCCCGATATCCAGTGCAATCCCATAGCAACTACGCTCAGGCTGAAACTGCCAGTCCAATAGTTTTCCGTTTTTAACAACAGCCGCTGGATCGTTGCTGCCAGTTTCATGGTTGGCGGCAATTTCCTGCAATAACTCTGGATACTTATTCGGAAACAACGGTACCAGTCCCAGATCTAACTCACGCTGCTCGTGCTCAGCACCAATCTTTCCAGGAATAATTTTATAAACAGGCGGATCCAACGGCCATTGCATACTTTGCCCTTGCTCTAGGGTCACAAAACTATTTGTCTGCTCAGATAATAGTTCCACCTGCACAGAGCCTGTCACTTTTGCCTGACAGGCTAATCGTATACCGTCAGCAAGCAGCTTACCTAAAGACATAGTCTCTATCTCAGTGGGAGCAGTTAGGTCCCCGGTGGCCTTAACCTGGCACTTTTTACATGTGCCACGGCCATCACAGGGAGTCTCCACAATCATTCCGGCAGTTCGCATAGCCTGCAGCAAGGTTGTTCCCTGCGCTACCGTAATCGTCTGCTCTGTTGGTAATAAAGTTAATTCAAATAAGGAAACCACTACTGCTCTACCTCCCGAACCTTTTCACTACCGTAGTAAGTGCCCTCAGATTGATCTGAGGGGTAGCCAGACTAATTCCACAGGCCGGAGCAATAATATCAATACCTTGTGTAAGCAAATTTTCGACATTGCGACTAATTCGCTGCGGCTCGCCGGTATGCAGCATTTGTGTATTAATATTTCCCATCACTGGTATATCTCCTAAAGCTACTTTGGCTTTGGGCAAATTCACAATCGAATCAAAGCTGAGCACAGCTCCTTTCATCTCCTGCAAGGAATCCAGCAATACTGTCGCATCACCGCAAATATGCACAATAACCCCGGCCCCGGCATTTTTGATTTCCCGCACTAAGCGCAGCAGCATCGGGGTTACAAACCGCTGAAAATTAACATTGCCAAGTATTTCGCCGGTAGCGGTGGGATCGGCAATCGCAATAACGTCCGCTCCCGCAGCAATTTGCGCCTGAGCGAAAGTCACCAGGTAATTAGTTACATAATCTAACGTAGCCGACACTTCTGCCGGTGCTTTGCGCATAAGGCGAAAAAAGCGCAAAGGATCAATGATCGAAGTAGTCAGACTTATTGGGCCGGTTATATTCCCAATAATCGGTATATCCTGATTTCGCGCCGCCAGTTCCTTAATCGCCGCCAGAATAACCGGTGCCCTGCCGGCAGTCAGCGGATCAGGCAAAGGACGAGCTATTATCGCCGCCAGTTCACTTGCCCCATATTCAGTAATGCACGGTTCAACACCGGCGTCCCCCAAGTCAACAGTACTGCCAAAAACCTCGGCCTCCACAGTCATGCAAAAGGGAACGCCCAGGTTCTCAAACCCGCTATTTAGTCGAATACGTTCCGCTACTTTTGTCATGATAACCGGGTCATTATGAAAATTATTGGTGAAATCGCTTAGTACTGCCGTCGTTGCCGCACTCATCATTCCCCCAGGACAAATTACCGGGGGCCGATCCGTTTTTTCCTTTGCCAGTACTGCCTTTAGTCGCACTTTTTCCGTCACATTCAAGTCATTACCTCCGTCTCTATAAACGAACACCATTTTCTTGCAGACAGGTTATGCTACTGCCGTCTGCCGGTTTCTCAATTTCCGTACAGCTACATTGGCATCTGTTGCGTAGATATCAGCTTTAATTTCATCGGCGAAAGCTTGTGATATTGGCCCGCCGCCAATCATAACAGTAACTTTGTCCCTGAGCCCGCGTTTTTCCAGTTCCTCGACAACAACCTGCATACCATCCATGGTCGTAGTCATTAGAGTAGCCATGGCAACTACTGTGGCGCCAACTTCTTCGGCTTTATCAGCAAAAGCCTGCAAGGGAACGTTGCGGCCCAAGTCATATACTTCAAAACCGCCTGTCTCCAGCATGATTTTCACAATATTTTTACCAATATCATGCGTATCTCCCTCGACAACGCCAATTACTACTTTTTCCGCATTCTGGTTGTAATCTTTAGGCAAATAAGGCTGGATGATTTCCAGTCCTGCCAGCATAGCATCAGAACAGAGTAAAACCTCAGGGATAAAATATTCCTGCTGCTCATACTTATCCCCAACAATATTCATGCCTTTAACCAATCCTTCGGTGATTGCCTCAAAAGCTCCCATGCCAGCGTCAATTGCAGCTTGTGCCGCTGCCTTCGCCCCATCCTCGTCCATCTCAACCACCGCAATTGACAACGCGTCCAAAATATTTTGATTTATCAAAATCGTACACCCCTCTATAGATAATTTATTGCTAATATAGGTTTTTTCTATTATTTTTAGTGAATTCCTGCTGTATTTAGGGAGGATTTTACTTTATATATCCATAATTACTATTACATATATATAATATTTCTTTATTTCAGCAGTCACCTGCCGGGATGAAGAAGCGGGGGGATAGTCATGAAAACCACCTGGAAAGATGAAATGACACCAAACGAAAGATTTAAGGCATTTGCCACTGGTAAGCCGCTTGACCGGATACCTTGTCTGCCTTTGGTTACAGATCAGGCTTTTAACCTGGCCGGCGGCTCAATGGCAAAGTATTATCATTCCGCCACCTTAATGGCCGAGGCGCAAATCTACGCTTTTGAAACTTACGAAACCGATTCGGTTGGCGCTGGTCCGGGACTATTCGGTATCGCTGAAGCCATCGGCAGTACATTAACATTTCCCGATAACAGCGTTCCCTATGTTTCCGCACCGGCGATTTCGAGTTATCAAGACCTTGAGAAAATGGGATTGATTGACCCGTACCATTCTGGAAGATTGCCCATCATCCTAGAAGCGCTCAAGATTATCCAGGAAACTGTTAAGGATCGCGTAGCAACAGGCTGCTCGGTTGGCGGTCCATTTACTACGGCTGCAGCTATCCGCGGAACCGATAAGTTTCTCAAAGAAATGTGCCGGCAGTCAGAGCAGGTACACCGTTTACTGCAATATGCTACAGACAATATCCTGCTCTTCATTGACACGCTCTGTGATATGGGTATTAAACCAAGTCTCGCTGAGCCTACAGCCTCTGGCACCTTAATCAGTGCCAAACATTTCCGTGAGTTTTCTCAACCCTACCTGCGTCAATGCGCGGATCGTATCTCACTACGTTGCGGGAGTGGTCCTTTTCTCCACATTTGTGGCGACACTATGAATATTTTGGATGACATGGTTAATGTTGGCGCTACTGTACTAAGTTTAGATAATCAAATTGACTTAACTGAAGCAAAAAATAAGGTAGGCCGCAAGATCTGTCTGGCCGGAAATGTCAAACCATACACCTTATGGCGGGGAACCCCCCAAGAGGTTTCGAATGAAGTTAAAGAATGTTTGCAAAAAGCCTATAGTAGTCCAAAGGGATTTATGCTATCAAGTGGCTGCGGACTATCGCTAGGCACCCCGACAGCGAATGTTCTCGCCATGATGGACGCTTCCCGGAAATATGGCAAATGGCCAATCACGCCGGAACAACTAGCATAAAAATAAAATGAGGCTGTAGAAAATGCAAATTACGTTTTCTACAGCCTCATTTTACTTTATAGCACAAACTAATAATCACATGTAACTATCTTGCCATCCATCTTTGGAATATCATGTTGTATTTGCTCAAGAACTTCCAAAAAGTATTCCGCTTCCCGAAGCACATGGTCTGCTAATAACGGTGGTATCAAAGATACTACTTTGCAAGCTGAGATTAAATCTCTCGCAGCCTCTTTAAAATCCCGGATTTGCACCGTTGCTTGGGTTACATCTTTCTCAAACCGAATAAGGTCATTATTTGGGCAGAAATGCCACAGCATACTATCAAGATCACGAGCTTGAAGTTGTAATTGCTCAAACTGAACTGCAAATGCATTAGCCTGTTCGACAAAACCTCGCTCAGAAGGATCAAGCAAACCTACAATAAATCTGGCATGATCCGCCATATGCCTGA
>Ga0316604_10003110_pt1 | contig 11907 bp, 13 predicted proteins | sample OWC_soil_day20_C_FD_207650 | JGI IMG/M metagenome (GOLD analysis project Ga0316604, IMG submission 207650) | Wetland soil microbial communities from Old Woman Creek delta, Ohio, United States - OWC_soil_day20_CT | ecosystem: Environmental > Terrestrial > Soil > Wetlands | place: USA: Ohio... | reverse complement strand
TGACGACACTGTTATAAATGACAAGGATTTATTAGATACTGATTTTGATGTTTTAATGGAGATTAGTAATGTTATTCTGAACGCAATTATGGGAGGATTGGGGAATTTTCTCGAATCTAAGCTAATATACTCGTTGCCAGAGATAGAAATGCTGTTCGTATCTGCAGAAGGGCAAAGGGTATTGCTGCAGGAGCAATTGTATGTGTTAGTATTGCAAGCAAAACTTAGTTTAGCGGATAAGCAGTTTGAAGGCACTATTTTGATTGCCTTAAGCTTGAATTCAGCGGCACAATTAATCCGCCGAATTGATCGATTGGTGGGGAATTTGAATGAATCAGTTTTTTAATCGCATTTTGGATCATCTGAATTTGGGAGTTATGCTTGTTGACAAAAACCATAATGTGATGGTCTGGAATCGTTGGTTGGAAGGAGTCAGTGGTATCCCTAAAGACGAAGCCATTGGTAATACACTTGCTGATATATGTCCCTGCTTTCAAAAGAATCGTTTTAAAGAGATGCTGGATAATGCTATCGTCAATGGAGAGCATCGATTTTGTTCGGGCATGTTACATAGCGCATTTGTTTATCCAAAGGACAGAAGTGATATCACTGAAAGAGGTCGGCAAAACATGCAGATTGAGGCATTTTATCAAGATGGGGAAGCTTTTGTATTGATCCAAATCAGCGATATCACCAGTCAATACCAACGCGTACATTTGTTGCAACATTTGGTCAAAGAACTTGAGGGAGATTATGAATCTGTCAAGGAATCGGAAGAGCATGCCAAACGTAATGCTTTATATGATCCCTTGACAGGGCTCTGTAATCGGAGTTTGTTTTACGACCGCCTCGGTTATACTTTTGATCAGGCACGCAGAAGTGGTCAACTTGTGGCTTTACTGTTTTTAGATTTGGATGGTTTTAAATCAGTAAATGATTTGATGGGACATTTTAGCGGTGATTTATTACTCAAAGAAGTGGCGGTCCGCTTAAATACGGTTGTACGAAAAACTGATACCGTTTGCCGATTAGGCGGCGATGAGTACACAATTATCCTCCCGAATATAAAATCGAAAAAAGACGTTGAAACGATAGCTAAAAATATTCTTAGTTTATTATCGGTTGAATTTAATCTGGATGGAAAAAGTATATTTATTACTGGCAGTATTGGAATTAGTCTGTTTCCTGTAGATGGAGATGATTCGGAAACTATGGTAAAGCATGCTGATAGTGCTATGTATTCAGTAAAGGCCACAGGTAAAAATGGGTATCAGTTTTATTCAATCACGCGAGAAGCACTCTGACGCTCTGCCCCTTCTGAAAAAATAGCCATAACTTACCATTCGGGTAAGTTATGGCTATTTTTACATAAAGGATAGTATCAGACGATGATAGCTGTTGTTAGGCACCGCGGAAGAGGCTGGTATCATGTACTTCCCTATTTGTCTTTTGGACCGAACTGGCATGGAGTTGTTGGAAAATCATAGTAGCAATGCGAGCCGAGCCATTATTCAGGGGTATCTTATCAGTTGAAAAGACGAAATCGCCGTCGGCGGCAAGATTATTAATGATGCGGCAGCCCTGGCGCGGGTCGGGGCAAAAGTAACCCAGCCGGTTATTAACGACGAAATCAATGTTGCCGGTTTCCTGGATACCGACAGCCTCAGTAATGATGAGTGGACGCCGCATTGCCACTGCTTCCATGATGGTGCCAGGACCTGCCTTACTAATGATGACGTCGCTTGCAGCCATCAGAGTTTCCATGTTGTCGATAAAACCGTAGACGTGAAGGTATTCAAACTGGCTTTTCAAGGCCTGTAACTGGTCATTAAGGGTTTGATTCCGCCCGGTGACTACCATCATTTGCTTGTCTGGACAGTTTTTCATAAATTCCCTAATCCACGCCGGCATGTTGCCGGCACCAACGCCGCCGCCTGTCAGAAGCACTGAGAACCGTTCTGGATCAATGCCTAACTCCTTTCGAATTTTTGGGCGGGGTGCTGATGAGCAACTAAATTTAGGATGAACGGGAAATCCGGTGAGGATAATCTGACTGGCCGCGATTCCGTGGCGAACGAGTGCATTAAAGGCTTCTTCTGTCGGTACCAGATACAAGTCGGCTCCGGGAGTTGCCCAAGAAGCGTGAAGGGTGGCCAGATCGGTTACGACCGTGAAAATCGGCCAGGAAGCACGAGTAGCCTTGCGACTGGCGACTAGCAGTCCAATGACCAGGGGGTGAACGGCCAACAACAGATCGGGATTGATTTGGCTAATTTCACATTCGAATTGCGGCGCAGCCTGTTGATATACAAACTTGGTCAGTAGGTTCATTCTTTTTATGCTGTTAGTTTTCTCGAAAAAAAAGTTATTCAGCCAGAGCTGCTTGCGAGAACAATAGTCATAGATTTCCGGAGCTTTTCTCAGGACAGGAAAGCCGGTGGCTTTGAGCAAGTCGGAAAGAGTACATTGGACATGTTCGCAGTTGTTCAAGGCAGCTACTATTGCGGTCGCGGCGCTGCGGTGGCCGCCGCCAGTGTCGGAGATGGCTAAAAGGATATTGTTGACGGTGCGAATCATAGATATCCTCCTCGTGTCAATTATTATCAAGGGTTTAACCTATGAACAGACATGGTTTTCCCTATCAATTTTATTTTACGAAATAATGTAAATGAATAAGGTTATTTTTTGGTAAAGCAGTTGTTAATTTTTTATTACAGCTAATTTTCATAAAAAAATAATATGATCTTAATAGAAATACTTGCGGAATATGCAATTATTATGGTAGTTAATTTCTGCACATTCTGCCACCTGATCATAATATCATTTCGTCTTACATCAGGAAGATCTTGAAATGTAGTAATTTTACAAGGAGGAAGAAAACAGTGATCCTGTTTTTCAAAGGTGCTGTTATCGGTTTTCTCATAGCAGCGCCCATAGGGCCAACTGGGCTAATGTGCATCCGGTATACCCTGGCCTGGGGAAGGATGGCGGGCTTGTCTTTCGGATTGGGAACGGTGCTGGCTGACGCGATTTATTGCGCAATAGCTATATTCGGGGTATCGGTGATTGCCGACTTGCTACAAGACAATCGGCATTACCTGGCTCTTGCCAGTAGTGTCTTCCTCCTTTTTGGGGGTTGGTATATTTTTCGGTCAAAACTGGGTGAACTTGCCCCGATGCCATCGAAAACTACTATGTTTGGCAGTTTTGTAGCAGCATTTTTCTTAGCGGTGGCTAATCCGTTGACAATCTTGGCTTTTACCATTGTATTTACTGGAATTGGCGTGGGGGCCAACGCAGATTACCGGGAGTTGATCCTGCTTATTGGCGGTGTTTGCAGCGGCTCTGTCATCGCCTGGTTGGCCTTGAGTCGGATTGTAGTCAGCATGCGGACTAATTTTTGCGATAGACAATTGCAAATGCTTAATCAGTTTTCGGGAATCATCATCGCCGGACTAGGGGTGTTTTCGCTAATTGATATTTTTATTAAATGAAACAGAGGATAACTTTATTAATTATGTAAATATTTTGGTATGACAAACATCAAAAATAAATGAGGTGCTGTACTGATGGAAATTCGGGAAGGCAAATTTTTTTTAAAACTTGCGGAAACTGCAGCGGAAAAAAAACAAATATACCTCCTTCGATATAGTGTTTATTGTCAAGAACTTAATTTTAACGAGAAGAAAAATGAGTATGAGGAAGAGAATGCTGGGGAAATTGATTATTTTGATGAATTATGTGATCACTTAATCATTCGCGATGTGGAACATAACCGTTGTGTCGGCACTTTCCGGTTTTTGCCGGGAAATAGGTTACCGCAAGGCGGTGGATTTTACTCTGAACAATGGTTTGATATTGGGAAGTTGAGTGATAAGAGGATACAGATTCTAGAGCTTGGGCGAGCCTGTATTGATGCTCAGTACAGAAATACCAGCGTTTTCAAACTGCTATTTGCCGGTTTAGGAGCCTACTTAAAGAACAATCCCCATGATTATTTAATTGGTCTTACAACGTTGCCGGCTGACGCTAAAAATGATATTGGCGTAATAGCAAAGTATTTGATCGGCAATAACGCTGTTAATGTTACTTTTGGGGTAAAACCCAAAAAGCAACTGGACCTTGCTGCTGTTCCTAATGAACTTGCTGTCACGGAAGTTAACCAGCGAGCAATTTTAAAGAAGATGTCAATACTTATGCAGGCTTATTATAAATATGGTGCTGAATTTATTAGTGAACCGTCGATGGATGTGGATTTTAATCCGCCGGTATTTGATTTTTTTACAATTTTTGATGCGCAAAAATTCCCCGCATGGGTAACCCAAGGTAAGGCCGGTTAGAGGCTTATATCCTGATAAGGAGCCAATATTGATGAAGTTCGATACTTTTAAAGCTGTTACGCGCATAAAACTCAAAATATTGGGATGGCTGCAGATAGCAGCGGCGTATGGTAGCGTATATTGGGTATTTAGAGGCAACGTGAGGTTCAACCGTAGCGGTATTAAAGACATAAAGCCGCCATTTATTGTTCTGGGAAATCATACATCATTTATTGATCCGGCTTTAGTACAATGTGCGATTGCGAGGTATCCCTGCTACTTTCTCACCACAAACTTTTACTTTCGCCAACTGGTTATCGGCAAAATACTGACTCTTTTTGGCGCAATTCCCAAAACACAATTTTTTCCGGACATTCGTTCCACACGGGGTGCGCTGTCAGTAATAGCCCGGGGGGGGGTTATCGGCGTTTTTCCGGAAGGACGTCGCTCTATTGACGGAAACTGTTGCGATATACCTGAATCAATCGCTCGGTTTATTAAAAAAATGAAAGTTCCCGTTGTCGCCGTTAAAACAAATGGCGGTTATCTTGCCTGGCCCCGCTGGTCTTCTTTTTGGCGTAGAGGTCGTGTAGAAACGGTGGCAAAGCAAATTCTTTCAGCAGCAGATATTGGCGTGCTGGATTCCAGGCAAATCTATGCTGTTGTTTGTCAGGCATTGACTTACAATGATTATGACTGGAATCGTTTGGCCAGGGAGCGTTATTACCATCGACATGCGGCCGAGCAGCTTCATCTTATTTTGCATCAGTGCCCGCGTTGCCTGGGCGAACAAAGGATGAGAAGTAAGGGAAGCAGACTATATTGCAGCGCATGTGGTAATACCGCGACTATTAACGAGTGTGGATTTTTACAACCTGTTGATCATACGTGCGTAGTGTTTGATGATCCGGTAAAATGGGCTGCTTGGCAACGTGAAACCATGAGCGAACGGGTGCGTGACGAAAAATTTCTAATCCAGGCTCTAGTAACAGATCTGCGGGTTGCAGATAAATTTTACGGATCATTTCGCAGTTGCGGCTGCGGGTATGTGAGCCTTTGCCGTGAGGGACTTTATTTTCATGGCCGGGTTGATGGACAAACAACTGATTTGTTTTTCCCGATTGAAAGGCTGCCAACAATATCAACCGAATTTAAACATGATTTTGAAATATGTGATAATAAACATGCTTGGTGGATTTTTCTGGATGAAGAGCAGCAAACCGTCCGGTTGGAGAGCGCCATATCATTGCTTTATCAGTTAAATGCTGGCAAATAGGAAACGTATCGGGTCTAACGGTGAAAAATGGTCTCGCCCTTTATAAATCAGGGGTTGAGGCTTTTCTTTCTATTAAGTCATATACTATCGAATTATAATCAGTGTTCTGTTCATTTAGCGCTAATCTAATCAATTAAAATTTTTGTTGAAACTTTTTGTGTTATTTGGTGTATTAAACTATATAAAAAGTAAATAATGTTTGAAAGGCAGCGATGCCAGTGCAAGTAATAGAAGGAAAAATTATAAAGCAGTGTAAGCAGAATGATCGTGATGGCTATAATGCACTTTTTAAAAAATACGAAGGATATATTTATACTATTTGTTATCATTATACAAATTCCAAAGAGGATGCACTTGATTTGGTGCAGGAGGTATTTATCAGGATTTACAAAGGGATGGCTAAGTTTGAAGAAGGAAAACCGCTACTGCCCTGGATTAAAAGAATAACGGTCAACACCTGCCTTAATTATGTAAGAAGTAATAAAATTGCTACTGTATCTTTAAATCAGTCAGCAAATCAAGAAGGAAACGCGATTGAAAATATGGTGGCTGATTCTACTGATGTAGAAAAAACTGTAATATTAGCTCTAACAAGAAGTGTGTTGGATGAGACAATAGCCACACTTCCGCCGGAAATGAAACTGGCCATTATATTGCGTCATATAGATGGAATGAGCTATGAAGAAATCGGTAATGCAATGTCAGCTCCTATTGGTACAATAAAAACCTACTTATATCGGGGCAGAAGCATTCTCAAAGCAAAATTACAGCAATATGATGTCTGGGAGGTGTAATAATGAGTTGTTTCAACGAAATAGAGCTGCAGGAGTATTTGGAGGGGAATCTGCAGTCCCTGGAAAAAGTGATTATGGAAGAGCATCTTAAAACCTGCAGCAACTGTAAAAGTGAGCTTTTGACACTTAAGCTTTTGCAGTGGGAGCTAAATGAAATAAAGAAAGTAAAGCCGGAAATACCGGCAGAAGTTTCGAAAGTTAGAGGAATGGTGCTCAACGAGCTATTTGAAGGCAATCAGGACACTATGGAATTAGCTAAAATACTGCACCTGCAGAGAAATAACTTTGCAAATGCCAGTACGTTTGTAAAGTTTATTCCAGGCGTACAAACAGGACAACATTTTCTGAGGCAGGGTTTGAATAAGGCGCCGTCAGCTGCATTTTCACTATCGGGCAGTGTTTTAAAGAGCGGCTTTAAAATGTTGCAAGCGAGGCTGTCTACATGATACTACTACTAATTTTTATTCTGATGCTAGCACTACTGCTTAGTGCACCAATAAAATATTGTATCATCGGACAAAAGCAAGAAATGTCTTACGGCAAAATCAAAGTAAGCTGGCTGTGGGGCTCTATAAAGGCAGTTTACATTTATGACAGCCAAACCGGCTTTAACCGCGATATAAAGCTTTTAGGTAAAAGTACTAGCTTTTCTAGACGTAAGGAGAACGCTGACGCAAGCAAAAAAAAGAGATTTGCTTTTGAATATTTAATGGATACGGCTCTTCTTAAAAAAATCATTCATTTTTTTAAAGAAGCAGTGAAACATATAAAACCACAAACTTTTGTAGTTGACGGAAAGATTGGGTTAGATAATCCATATGCTACGGCTATAGCTATTGGTATCATATCGATGATAAATTTACCCAGTGTAAATATACAGCCCATATTTGATGAGGAGATAATCGAAGGACATTTAAAAATCCAAGGGAAAATGATAATCGGTATGCTTCTTATGTTGTTTATTAAATTCCTGATAGCTAAACCTGTCAGAAATATAGTAATAAAATTAATTAAAAATAAGGGGGAAAAGAGTTATGTCCACTAATTCCGAGAATTTTGTTAAGGAAAATCTAAATGCTATCTTCGAAAATTTTGAGAAATTTATTTCTACCAAGACGGTTGTTGGCGAGCCTGTCAAAATCGGTGATACAACATTAGTGCCGTTAATTGATGTGTGCTTTGGCGCTGGTACTGGTGGAGGGGATGGCATTGATGAAAAAGGATGTAAGGGAATTGGCGGTGGCGGTGGCGGCGGCGCAAAAATATCTCCGGCAGCTGTACTTGTTATTAAAGGTGACAGTATAGAAATGCTGCCAGTAAAAAAAGGCGGCAGTTTTGAAAAACTGATTGATATGGTTCCGGAGATAGTTACAAAGTTTAACTGTTGTAAAAATGACAAAAACGATAATTTAGAAGAATAAATTGATGTGATTCATATCACCTAATTTATTTAAAGCTTTATCACCATCAACCGTATCAGGTCAAACGGCGAAAAATGGCCTCAACCCTTGCGGAATGCGGGGTTGAGGCTTGTTTTTATTTTTTCGACCCCTTAGATGCGTTAGTTAGACCATTGTCGCACAGGCTGACGTTCCAACTGTCTCCTGAGGGTGCAAAAAAATTAACCAAACAATAACATACAATTAACACAAAACTAAATGGCAAATGGTATGTTAAAACAGAGCACGACAGCAGTTAAGTAAAACTTAATACAAATTATAAAATTCTGCCATATTACAGCTGATTATCTGAAAAATTCTATTGGTTTATCTAACAACATTGCTATTAGTGTTCTTGTATTAAAAATAGTATGTTTACCACCTCATAAATACTTGAAAAGCTAGGCAAAGTCAAGCTTGCTAAATTTGGCAGGATACCTGCTAACGGAAAATATAATAATCCGCGTATTCGCTATGATGGAATTAACTGGTTTATATCGATAGGTATTGAAATATCTGACATGATTATAGATAAAACTGTGTCTGAGCCTATTGGCATTGACGTTGGCATTAAGGATTTAGAGATAGTCGTAACGGCAAGAGGTACACGAATATTAATAAGACCAAGGCTATAAAACAAGTTGATAAAAAGCTAAGACGCTTGCAAAGACGCGCAAGCCGGTCTTATCTGAAAATGAAGGAGTTGAAAAGCCGAGATAAGAGCGCGAACTTACTTAAACTCGAAAGACAAATAAACAAAACTTATAAACGGCTAACGAATATCCGGACTAATCATATTCATCAAGCAACTATGGAACTGGTGAAAAACAAGCCAGAATACATGGTAATTGGGGATTTGAATGTTTCGGGTATGAAGAAAAATAAGCATTTAGCTAAGTCAAAATCTGAACAAAAGCTAAGTGAGTTTAGACAGCAGCTTGAATATAAATGCTTATGGTACGGTACTCCGTTAATACTTGCAGATAAATTTTATCCAAGCAGTAAAAAATGCTGTAAATGAGGTCATAGCAAGAAAGAGTTAAAGTTATCAGACCGTATTTATGTATGTTTGGAATGTGGCAATGTGATAGATAGAGATTATCAAGCAAGTATTAACCTGAGAGAATACCCAAAATTAGCGTAATGTCACCTAAAAGATAACGCCTAATATGTACTGGTGCGTTAGCTAGGAAATTAAGCCCTTGGAGAACTATATCAAACGCGAGTAGCCACGGCAAAAGCGGGTTCAATGAATTGGGAAAGGAACATAAAATTTATAAGTTTTATTTGGATATTTATAGGTTTTTGTAAGTTTCTTGTAACGGGTAAGCATATGTCAAACAAAGTGGTGTACGGCTTGTTCCTGTTAGTAGTAATTCTTTATTTGGTCATGTACTTTTTTCAATTAAACATTCTTTCCGAAAGCACGGGAATGTTCGAGCTTCCTTCATCGTAAAGAACTAATAATATAGGGCGCCGATCAAGATTATTGATAGAACGAGCCGTTTGCATCGGTCCAAGGTTACAGTCATAACAGAATGTAGCAATTAGATAGCGTTCGCGCGGATTTACCTGTTTGGCATCATGACCAGAGAGCGGACTGAAAAACAGTATCCAGTTCAACCAATGTTCGGTGTTAGATAGCACACATGGCATTTATAGCGCCCTGAAAACGTCCTTTTTTAGGGCGCTATATCAGATAGATAGTCGGAAGTCATTGCCCCTCTGCGTCCGCACAACGTAAATGCTATTGAGAGAAAGATTATGGATATATTTATCGAACTATATCACATTCGCGAAAGAATAGGATATACTTATTTTCCTAGCGTTATTGCCACATCGACTAGTTTGGAAGCGCAGGAAACGCTGCAAAGTACCTCTCAAAACATCGCAGCAACAACTGAAGAAGTTGCATCTTCAGCGAGCGACTTGTCGAAAAATTTAGAACAGCTACAAGGAACGGTTGAAAGTGTTGTCAAAGAAATCGAGAAAACAGAAAATATTGCGCTTTGTTAGTGAAGTAGCGGCAAATTCAAACTTGCTCGGACTTAATGCAGCGATTGAAGCAGCTCGGGCGGGGGAACATGGGCGAGGGTTTGCGGTTGTAGCGGAAGAAATTCGTAAAATGGCGGATAATAGTGCAAGTTCTGTTAAGGAAATTCGAGAAATTTTACGGAATATACAGAAAGATCCGAGAATATGGAAAAAGTAATTTACAGCAACATCAATGCAAGCATTAGCGGCATCGGCCACACATATAGAAAAAATATCGCAGATTATCTAATGATATTAATAATTAGGCCCTTTCCCAAGGTGGGGTGTAGATGGTAGTTTTTCGACTTATTCTGGGGTTTAGTTTCAAATCAAGTATATATAGTTAAGAGATATTTGAAGTCTGAATTTAACTAAAAAACCAAGGCAAAGAGATGGTTCCTTTGTCTTGGTTTTTTACGCTGTAAAGCGGCGATCGTAAGAAAGCTTTTTGGTTACAAAATTGAGCAGCTGCATATGTGATCCTTTTTAATTTCCTCCTGTAAAATTCCCATTCATGGGTGATTACAGGAGGGCATAGAAGCCTCCAGATAAAATAAGGAGGGGTGGTAAGTTTGTTTGGAAGATACCTGGATTGTAAGAAACAAGAAACTGAGCTATATGATGAAATTAGGGAACTATCTGAAGAACTTGATCGGCAGTATAAAGAGGGAAAAGCTACAACGGATACTATCCAGAGATTTGGGGAGGTATTGGAAGAACTTTTGTTATTCAGGCAGCAGGGAGGCAAAGACTCGCTAGTTAAAGGCAAACTCTAAACCTGTCCGGCGCACAGGAACGTCCCAAGCGTTTTTTAATGAAGATAAGGGCAACTGAAACATTAGATGTATTGAATACTGATGCAAATTCGGCCATGGATGCCGTTTCACATAACTTAACGATATTTTTACATACTCTTAAAATACTTTTCCCTGTACTATGCTAAACTCAAACTGTAATCAATTGGTAAAATGAAAGTGAGGGTGATCTATGTCTTTGAAAGTTAGCGCTGAGTTAATGATGTACCGCTGGAATAGGAGTATTTTAGAAATGTTGCTCAGTCACCCGGGCGGTCCGCTGTACGTTAACAAGGACTATGGAGATTCCCAAGGCTGCATGCTGGGCTTTTCAAGGCGAATGCGACACAAGTCCGCCTGTCAAAGATATTTAAAAAAATATTTGGCAAACTTACTGAAAAGTAAGGACGCAAAGCTATGGGTCTAAGGATTATCGGTCTATGACTGCCAAGTTGCCCTTAAAATAGGTACTGAAACCCGGGCATTTGACTGGGTTTTTACTATTTATTCCCAAGAAATTTCTCAGTGGTAAGTAGGGTGATTGGGGAAGTCGGCACTACTCTATGCGTAAGTCAATAGCTATTCTAATTATGGCAATATATATTAGGAAAGCCTGTTTTATTTATCACACTTCTATAGGAGGCAACACAGCAATGAAGAAAAATATCATTATTTTACTTATGCTCATTAGTGGAATTCCTTTACTGGTATCGATATTTATTTCTCATTTTCTATTTACCAAGCCACTAGAGGCCGATTATTATGCGGTTAATGCTGGTAAAGTTGATGTTTTTAAAACCGAGACACAGTCTTATATCAACAAGCATATGGAGGTTATTAAGGCGATTTCCCGAACCGCTCCCGTAAAAAAATTCGATCTGCAGGCTGCTAAACAAGAACTTGCCGACGTTCAAAAAGTATATACCGATATCGGGATGGCACTTTCTGATGCTAAAGGTGTCCAAGTCGTAAGAGGTGATGACATTAAGCTTGGGAAAGTATCCGAGCGGGAGTTTTATAAAGAAGCGATGAGTGGTAAGGAAGAAGTTGCTTCAAAATGGCTTGTAAGCACAACAACTGGAAAGCCTATCGTGATACTCGCTACACCTGTACGTTCAGATAATGGAACCATTGCCGGTGTATTACAGGCAACAATGAACCTCGACGCTTTTAAAGACTTCGTTACGAAAAGATCAGTCAATGGTATCACAGCGTACATACTGGATCAGGAGGGGAACATTATTGTTCATC
>Ga0316604_10003106_pt1 | contig 11924 bp, 10 predicted proteins | sample OWC_soil_day20_C_FD_207650 | JGI IMG/M metagenome (GOLD analysis project Ga0316604, IMG submission 207650) | Wetland soil microbial communities from Old Woman Creek delta, Ohio, United States - OWC_soil_day20_CT | ecosystem: Environmental > Terrestrial > Soil > Wetlands | place: USA: Ohio... | reverse complement strand
CTACTCATAAATAGTAGAAAAATCCAGGGATTATAGTAAAACAGGACTCCTCCAAGCACAATTAATGTGATTAATGACATAAGTAGCGTGACTACCCAGTTAGTCAAAAAATCCTCTATACGCATATTATCGTTTACCCGCTGCATATTATCCGTGGAATTGCGGTTGTCAAAAAAAGATAAAGGAAGGCTTGTAAGTTTAAAAAGAAATACCTCCAATAATTGAAGGCTAATAGTAGCTCCTATTCTGTACAACCAGCGTGCACGAATAAAATCGCTGAACATCCGGCCCAAAAACAACATCAATTGCCCCATACATATCATCCAGACGATTGAGAGATTGCTGTTTTTAATCCCCTTGTCAAAAACTGATTGTGTTAAAAGCGGAATGATTAAAGAACAGATACTGGCAATCAGGACTGTAATTACCACGGGGATGAATTGAGCGCGTTTCGCATGCAAATAAGGCCATAATGACCATAGTGTAGTACGACCTTCTTCAATAACCTGCTTTTCATAAAATTCCTGTTGGGGCTCCATGAATAATGCTCTTCCCCGAAGTGAAGAGCGATCTGCTATCCAGTGAGCTTCAAACAGGTCTCTTCCATACCGAATAGGTTTACCAATAGCCGGATCTGCCACAACTGCGTAGGAGTCATTGATATCAGATAGCACTACAAAATGTTGTTTATCCCAATGCAATATGCATGGTGTAGGTGCTTTCTCTATCAATAAGCTTAATGGTAATTCGCTTGAAAAAGTTTTAAAGCCAATCTCCTTCGCGGCCTCTATAATACCAGCTACCGAAACACCCTGTCTTGTAATCTTACACAGTCGCCGCAAATGCTGCAATGGATAAGATTTGCCATAGTATTCAGCAATCATTTTAAGACAGGTTGGACCACAATCCATAGCATCGGATTGCTTGTAAACAGACAAAGGTTTTCTATTCGTAAAGAACATTTAGCAATAAATTTGGGTATAACAGATGCACGAATCTGTAGTTCCGTCTTCCTGGGTTAAGACGCGATCCACTTAAAATGACATTGGCAGAAGAATTAAAATATTGAAGGTGGTCCTTTGTTGGCTAAATGGCAGACAATTGGAGATACATAAAATTTATGATAACCAATAAACAGGATGGAATGTAATACTACGGCTACATACGGATGCGATAACGCATCATCAAGAAAGATGGAATATTTATGATTACATATTGAGCAAAAGGAATTATTTGAAATACCTGTTCCTTTTAAAACTACCTTTTGTCCGGATATAGGTTTGGGAATAGCAATTTTATCATCAGCATTTGAATGATGATGCCACAGCTGTACAGGAGTTATAAAAAAAGAATACAATCCTAAATGAACAGCCGCGATAATATGCCGGTATGGTTTGAGAGTGATCAACTAAACATTTGCAACATTATTGCAAATATAGCATTTTGAATTAAAACTCCATCAATTGATTTCCTGATTAATGTATGTGACAACATGTACGTTCAACAAATACTTCCAGCAGATTTCAAATTTGTCAATTAGCTGTTGTAATCATACATTTGCAACATTGTTGTAAATCATTGCTACTCCTTCTTAGAAAATATCGTCTGCAATTCGCAGTTATATTACTTGGTCTGTATTGCTTCATCGCAATGCCGGTTCAGGTCTGGCACAAACATGCCCATCCTGTAACAGGAAAAACCATTATTTCAAATAAGTCCGGAACGGCTATAATTTACACGAGTAAGAATTATGTAAAGGATTGTAAAGTTTGTGCTCATCAATATTCAGGGTATTATGATGATCAACAACGGATCCAAATTGATCCTGTAGTATCCTATCTATTCCTGCGCGCGGTTATTACCCCGTTCCTGTCAGAGCTCCCCTCCTATGGTTTATTAAATAAAGGTCCCCCCTCTTTCGGTATTTCCATATAAACCAATTATTGCTTCAAATTTTCAAAGGACTTCCTCTCCATTATCTGCGAGAAACAAGACCTATGTGAAACCATTATGTACCTATATTAACATACTAAAATGATCCAACGACTATTTTCGTTCATCATACTTCTTCTTATTTCAGGAAATATCTTTGCTCAACATGGAAAAATTCAGGGTCGGATCATAGGCCCGGATAAAAATCCATTGGCAGGTATTTCGATTAAACTGGAACCACACGGATCTGCTACGCAAACGGATGACAATGGTAATTTTGAATTCGGTAACATTCCTCGCGGCAGTTACGCCCTTATTGCCAGTGGCGTTGGATATCAGGCCAAAAGCAGCCAGGTTCAGATAAGCGATGGGAAGTTAATATTTCTAAGCCTTGAATTAGATATAGCAACGTCTACTTTGAAGGAAGTAAATATTAGTGCGGCCCAATCATTAGCTACTGCCAAAGTACTTACAAGAATGAATGTTCCCATGAGAGATATTCCTCAAAATATCCAGTCGGTCAACAGATCAGTCATTGATGACCAGCAGATTTTCCAACTCGACCAGGCTTTTAAAAATGTAGCTGGTATTACTTCCACCGACTATTACGGAGGTTTCAGTTCAAGGGGATATACATCCGGTGTTGGTGGGATCACTACCAACGGGATAAAAGGATCACCCTATCCCGAAGGACAAATTCCGTTACTTGGTAATATAGAAAGCATAGAAGTCATTCATGGGCCTAGCGCTATCCTTTTTGGCCCCGGGGGCATGGGCGGTAATATCAACCTGGTTACCAAACAACCTAGAAAAAATACAGTTGTAAATGCTTCTGTCGGTGCAGGTTCTTTTGACCTCATCCGGGCACAGGCAGATGTAAGTGGTAGCATTAACAAAAAAAAGAGCCTGTATTTTCTAGCGGGTGCCGCTTTGCAGAATGGAGGTAGTTTTACACGAGATTTTGACCGGAGAAATATACAGGTATATGGTGCTGTTAAATGGGAAATTGCGCCCCGCACTACCTGGCAGATCAATGGCAATTATATAAACGATGATGTAAGCAATAATTATCAACCCCGCGTTCCTATTTATAACAGCCCTGATAAAGACAGCATATTCCTTGTACCCCACGACTTTAATCCAGGAAAAGACAGCCGTTACAAAGGCAATAATATTCAGGCTCAATCCATCATGGAGCATAGCTTTTCAGACGATTGGAAAATTGGATTCCTGGTTGCCTATAACGAAGCAAGAGCAAATCGCAGACAATACACAGCCGCTGGCTTTGTAAATAAAATTGATAATACAGTGAGCCGCTCTTACACGTGGCAAAACATCAACTCTCCACAAACATCGATCAATCTTTATGGTGTTGGAAAGTTAAATACCTGGGGAATTCATCACCAATTTGCGATGGGTGGAGATGCTGTCCTTACCCGTAATAATTATCCTGATGGCATTACTCAATATTCAGCGTCAAAATTGTCCGTATTTTCTGCTGATGAGCAAACACATTATGACAGTACCGGAAATATAGTATATGCTAATACTTCCTTTGAGAAATTCACGTATAATATTCTGGGGGCGTATATATTGGATCAGATTGTGATTTTACCAAAACTAAAATCCCTTGTAGGATTAAGATATAACAACTATTTCCGCCGTTATCTTGCACTGAAGCAGGATGGTTCCATCTTATACGATGAAAAGCCGGAGCGTACTGAAAATTTCTCTCCCCGTCTTGGACTTGTCTACCAGCCTGTTAATACCGTCTCAGTTTATGTTGACTATAATGAGGGTTTTTCACCACAATATGGTAACTACGCTGAAAGCGGTGGCCCTTTTGATCCGGAGACCTCCAAACAGTATGAACTTGGAATAAAAGGGGAATTTTTCCATAGCACACTCCTTCCCTTCGTGACGGTTTATCAAAGCACTAAGAAAAATGTATTGCAGGCAGCACCACGCGATGGTTTTCCAAATTGGCGCGAAGCCATTGGAGCAGTTCAAAGCCGTGGTGTTGAACTGGGTGTGACAGGAACCGTATTCTCAAACCTGTTTATCAATTTAAATTATAATTATAACAGTACAAAAATCACCGAAAGCAAGAAACCAGAAGAGATTGGACAGATTCCTGCCAACTCACCGAAAAACTCATCTAATGGTTGGTTAAAATACTCCTTCCGTAATGGTCGGCTGAAAGGGTTATTCATCGGAGGTGGATTTCAGAATGTAGCCAACCGCTATTTCAGTGCTAAAAAGGTAGGAGCCACCGTATTGCAAATGCCATCTTATACTTTGTTTGATGCATTGATTGGATACCGGTATAAGCAATACAGTCTGCAGGTAAATGGAAACAACCTCGGTGATAAACGATATGCAGTCAGTGGGATTACGAACTCCTACACTCCGGGCATGCCGCGCAATCTGCTTGCCACCCTTAGTTGTTCATTTCGATAAATGGTGCTATCATGATAACAAGAAATTCAGTATTGACAATTATTAAAAAGGAATATCTCTCTGCCATTCGTGATAAAATTGTTTTGGTACTTGCCTGCATTGCATGGCTTCTAATAGGATTTGGCGCATTTACCGGATGGCTGCATTTGAAAAAAAGTGAAATACAGAAACAACGGGCAGCCTCCCTGTTTCAGCAAGAATGGGAAGAACAGCATGCTAATCCCCATTCCGCAGCCCATTTTGGAACCTATCTTTTTAAACCGGGCTCTTTACTGAGCATGTACGATAACGGGTTGAATAATTATCTTGGTAACAGCTACCGGGTGGAGGCACACATTCAACATGAGGTAAATCAGTCGGAAGCCGAGGCCTCCGATAGTCAACTTAGGTTTGGAGAATTGTCTGTTGCCCTGGTGTTCCAGCTGCTGATACCGCTATTAATTTTACTGATTACTTTCAACACTATTACCCATGAGCGGGAAGGAAATACACTCCGCGTATTATTGATCCAGGGTATAAGGCCCTCTCAAATTGTGTGGGGAAAAATTCTGGGTATTTACACCATTATACTTACTGTAATTTTTCCAGCACTATTATTAATGGCTTCCCCTTTCCTGTTTAAAATGCCAGGCAAAGATATCCTCCTTCGATTCCTGCTGTTCTCATTAAGTTACCTGTTGTTTTTCTTTATCGTTGTTTGTATAGGTGTTATTATTTCAACATGGAATAAAACATCTAATGGAGCGCTCGTAACAGCGCTCGGTTGCTGGCTGTTTTGGGCTGTACTAATGCCAAGGGGTGTGGCCCGTCTTATTGATGCTTCTGATCCCTTACCCTCCCGGTATGAACTGAGCCGTAATATCACCCGTGGAAATCAGTTGGGCATGGGAAACGATGGCTCCTCGCTTGAACGGTATAAAAAATATATGGAACAAACGCTCAAAAAATATGGCGTTGATAGCGCCTCTCAACTTCCTATAAATTTTGATGGCTTGTCAATGCAATATGGGGAAGATTATAATTCAAAGGTATACGAACGTTACGCCGGAAATGTAGAATCGATCATTAAAAAGCAACAATTCCATATGGAACAGGTAGGTCTGCTTAATCCATTTATGGCTATACAACAGTTTTCAATGGGAGTAACAGGCACTGATTATTTTCATCATCTTTATTTTCATCACCATGCAAAAAAATATCGCGACAATTTTATCCGAACATTAAATATGGAACTTGCCAATAGTGGTTCTAAATATCTTTCATACAATTACAAAGTAGGTCCTGATTTCTTCAAAAAGATGAAAACCTTCAGCTACACCCCACCGGCCTTTGAAAACGCAATATGCTGGCATATTTGGGCTATGATATCCTTATTACTTTGGCTGGTCATTTTAATAATAATAATTCCTCTTGTAGCAAAGAGATTAAAATAATAAACATGGATCTGTTAAAAACTATTTGTCGTCATGAATGGCGCCAGCTATGCAGACAACGCTGGATGCTGAGCGGTCTGATACTGTTTATTTTTATCGCATTGCTCGCAATAGGAGTTGGTAACCAGGCGGTGCATTCAAAGTTTACTCAGATTGATAGTATGAAGGTCAGTTTTGATCAGGATATCCGCAATACAATCCAAAAGTTGGGGGACACTTCAACGCCGAAAGGAAAAGGAGAAGCAAAAAATGCTGGTCTGGCAGCAATGATTAATTACCGGCTTTCACCAACTGCAATAAAAAAACCGCTGCCACTGTCTGCCCTATCCCTGGGACTTATGGATGTTCAACCATGGTATCAGCAGATAAAGTTCACCAGAAATTTTAATGATCAGAACTGGGCGCCTATAACAAATCCAATGATGATGCTGGCAGGTAATTTCGATTATAGCTTTGTATTAGTGTATTTATTGCCCATGCTAGTCCTTTCTTTCTGCTATTCTATATATTCAGCTGAAGTAGAAGCAGGCACATTGTCATTGCTTGCTATACAAGGAAGCAATGTAAAACTGGTAATACGGTTAAAGCTATTGTTCCGGTTCCTTTTATTAGGTTCTATCTTGACACTTTTGAATATAATCGGGTTTCTACTTGTAATACATAAGACGGACTACACATTAGGAATGCTAATTGGATGGATGTTGATTACCTGGCTTTATCTATTCTTTTGGATTGCAATTGCATATCTGGCGCTGTCCCTAAAAAAAGCAGCCATGGTTACAGCACTATATCTGGCTTCCACCTGGCTTCTGCTACTGATTGTTATTCCCTCTGTTGTTAATAGTTATATTCAGGTGAAATACCCTTTACCATTACAGGATGAGATTGCATCATTTCGAAGACATCAGTCAGAAGAAATATGGGCCGGTTCGCCAAAACTATTATCAGATAGTTTTAACAGATATAATCCTCAATATGCATCCAGTATTAATCCAGCAAAGGATACGCTTCCCCATAGTCTCCGTTATGTAGCAGGATATTACTATTTGCTCGAACGCCGCATGAATAGGAAAATGAAACCTTTTAATCAACAGGTTGATCTGCGAAATCGGACTGCACAAAAACTATTGCGATGGAATCCGGTTTTTTTATGCGAATCAGGATTAAATACAATCAGTGGGAATCAACTATACGCTTACCAGGACTTCAATGAACAGGCAAACAAATATCAGTTGCAATGGCAAGGCTTTTTATATCCTTTTCATTTTGCGGAAAAGAGGTTAACATCTGCTGATTTATCTGTCATTCCTGTTTTTAACTACAGGCCTCCAATGGTATTTGATATCAATGTTATCCTTGCTATAGTATATATTTTCATGCTTTCCTGTATAATACTGGTAATGGCAGTACTCATCGAAAGAAAACATTCTTTTATCAAGCTGTAAAAAATATTTGTTATGGTACATGCATTAGAAGCCGTTCAGTTAACTAAAAAGTATAATGAATACACGGCGTTGAATAACCTTAATCTTCAAATAGAACCCGGAGAGATCTTTTGTTTGTTAGGGCAAAATGGAGCGGGAAAAACAACTACTATAAATTTATTCCTTGGATTTGCAGAAGCTACCGCTGGTAGTGCATTAATTAAAGGAATAAAAGTTACTCCCGATACTGCTAAGATAAGGAGACACATTGCTTATATCCCGGAAATAGTTCAACTGTACGGTAATTTAAGTGGAGTTGAAAATCTTGACTTCTTTAGCAGACTGGCTGGCTTCCGTTACTCAGGCGACTCATTAAAAAGTTTTTTAAATAATGCAGGATTACAGGAAAAAGCACACCGGGAAAGACTTTCAACCTATTCTAAAGGTATGCGGCAAAAAGTTGGGATTGCCATTGCGCTGTCTAAGAACGCAGAGATTATACTGATGGATGAACCTACCAGTGGCTTAGACCCTAAAGCCACTGATGAATTCACTCAAATATGTAAAGAGTTGGCCAAAGAAGGCAGATCTATTTTGATGGCAACCCATGATATTTTCAATGCAGTAAATGTAGGTTCCAGAATAGGGATCATGAAACAGGGAAATCTTGTACACGTACTAAATACTAAAGACATTACTGCCAATGAATTACAGAAACTTTACCTTGAAATGATTTAAAGAAAAATCCATATAAGTCATTTATGGACAAAACAATGGTGAAATATGAAATCACGAAGATGCTTTTTATAATTGCAATGGTGATGTACTTGCTTTATTCATCAAAATTAAATGCTCAGTTTCTAAGTAGGAAGCAATCAATTATGGATAATGCAAAAAACCAGATAAACGATGGATTAAAGGAAGCAAGTAGAATAGGCTGCACTATATTCGCTCATTTTGGCCTAAATACCCCCTAAATCAACCCAATCCTACATAATCTGGTTCGAGGTTACGATACCTGGGGCCGCATAGTAACATCAAAAGGCTGTTAAATCATTGATTTTAACAGCCTTTTCTGTTTTGAATCCGCTCTTTAATGTTACTACTATTTTCTTTGCTTCCGTAAGTACACTTCAAAGCGCTGCTACTTCTTAAATAAGGACTCCCTATTTCTTCAAGAATTTATTTTCATCAATTCTGTTTATAGATTTCCTCTTAAAGCATCGTTAGTAATTGGCTGGTGATAATTCCTGTTAGAATAGCAATAAAAAAGCTAAGGAATGTTCCGATTACTACATATTCAGTGAGTTTTGTTTCTTTGGGTTCTTTTAAATCACCAAATCTGAATACAGATTTTGCCGCTAGTAAAAAACCAACTCCTTCCCATTTTCCTAATAGGATGAAGATCAGAATCAATAGCCTTTCAAGAAACCCAATCCATTCACCTGCATTTTTTAAAGATTCAAGTACGCCAATTGTGTGTGAACTGGAATTGGTACTAACACCTGGTGCCCATTTTGAGATTGCAAATTTGGTAATGAGGGATGCTGGTTTTAATACGAATAGAATAGCGGTACTAATTATAAGTGTTCCAGGGGTAGCTATAGCAATATAACTCCACGATACTTTTTCATGGAAAGACCATACGCAAAATAAAACGACTAAATGCGCGAGTTGATCTATAAAAAACCATGTTCTCTGGGTAGTGGGCTTTTGATATTGCAATTTTATCGCATCAATAAGTAAGTGCAAAATGCTAATTACTAATGCCACTCCCCACAAACCCAAATCCCAGGTCACTAATATAATAAGTATAAAATGTATGAATACGTGGACGTATAAATAGGGAGAACGCCATTTCTTTAACTCTTTACTGGCCAACCATTTGCTGCTTTGCAAAAAAAAGTCGCCAAGAATATGAGCTAAAAAGAATTGAAGTAGCAAGATCATATCAATTGATTTTTTCTGTGATGTTTTTTTCATAAAAGGAGACCAAATCCATTATTTCATCATAATGTGCTCGTTTCTGTGCCTCACTAATTGTGGATTGTGTTCGTTCCATTTTATCACCGAGTTCTTTTTGTGATAGTGTGCGGTTAGCAATTGATACTGCCACTATTTGTGCAGTAGCCGTACTCCATTTATCAAGTACTATTGATGCCAGACGAAACATTAAGTTCAGTTCATCATCCAACTGTGTCCAGGGACTTTTGATAGCAAGATTTTGCTTTAATTTTTTAAGCTCTTCAAATGTTTCTCCCGAATTAATAAATGCTTCTCCATTGGCTTCAGTTATCTTTTTGGCATCATAGTTTTTGTGCCCTATTCCTATTCCCATTCTCACATCCAATTTCTCTATAGATTTAATACAGGCCTTGATGCGAACTGCAGCTAACAGGGCATATTGAGGTTGGGTTATTTCTAACTGAAAGCTATCTCCTCTGTATATCTCCCACGTTTTTGGGGTTTTACCCCACTCTTTCATAAGATCCTTTAAAGGATTTAACCAAATAACCGGATCAACTTTCCTAGAATTGATAATATCTCCTGTAATAATACTAGTCATATTTCAAATATCGTTTATTGAGCCGATATTTCAAAATATCGTCAATTCAACCGATATAATGATTATTGAATGGATTTTATCGGTACTAAAAGCGATAATTCAAATTATCGCTTTTAGTACCGATAAATGTATTTAATTAAGCTTTTACTCCTAAATATCAGTCTCGTCAGAGGTTAAGATAGCTGGAACTCTTTATTCTTATGGCGACACAAGGGCTCTTGCTTTGTCTGACTATACATGGTAGTTATCACATTTGCTTCTAACCCTTTTCCTGATATAATTAACAGGACAATGCCCAATAAAGAACGAACATTATTTCCCGACAATTTTCTTTCGGTGTACTACTCCCCAATCTGCAAGATTACTGATAGTGGTTTGTAGCGTATTGCCATGTTCCGTAAGTTCATATTGAACCGTTATGGGTTGTGTGTTTAAAATGGTTCGTTTTACCAACTCATTTAATTCTAATTCCTTTAATTCTTTGCTCAACATTCTGTTGGAAATTCCGTCTACATCATTCAAAATATCGGAAAACCGTCTTTTACCATAACAGCAAATAGACGAAATAATAGCAATCTTCCATTTCCCGTTGAGCACGTCCATTGCATCCTGAACAGCTCTCATTCTTTTCTTTTGTTCCTTTCGGAACTCTTCTATTTTACATCCCATTGTTACTTGGTTACACCCATGTTACTGTTACTTTTCAGCACAAAGTTACTAAAAAGAACTTAGGTAGTCTACCTTTGACACTCAATCAATAAAAACGAAATAATGAATAGATTAAAAAATAAAGTAGCAGTTATTACAGGTGGTAATAGTGGCATTGGATTTGGCATTGCCCGGGAATTTAAAAATGAAGGTGCTAAAGGAGTCATTGTCGGCCGAAATCAGGAAACTTTAGATAGTTCTGTGGCTCAACTTGGAGATAATTTTATAGCCAAGAATGCCGATGTTACCAACCTTGCCGACCTGGAAAGAGTGTTTAAAGAAACATCTGAAAGATTTGGTAAAATAGATGTAATTGTGGCCAATGCAGGAGGTGCAGTTACAGGGTCAGCATTTGGTTCTGTAGCAGATATTGGTGAAGCTGACTACGACAAGACAATGGATTTAAATCTGAAAAGTGTTTACTTCACTGTTCATAAAGCACTACCTTATATGAATGATGGTAGTTCTATTATTCTTATCGCGTCAAATGCAGCACACCGGGCATATCCGTCCTTTACGCTTTATGGTGCTGCAAAAGCGGCTGTCATCCATTTTGCAAAGGGATTTTCAAACGACCTTTTAGGTAGAAAAATCAGAGCAAATGTAATATCACCAGGCACAACAGATACACCCGTATTTGATAGGTTTGTTCCTGCAGAACAACTTGAAGCTGTAAAAAAATACTGGGCAGATGTAATGCCGATAGGCAGAATTGGGCAACCATCTGACATTGGCAAAACAGCTGTTTTCCTGGCTTCTGATGATTCTTCATTTATGCTTGGTGCTGAGCTCCTTGTTGATGGTGGTCTAAGCTATTTGTCTAAATAATTGCCTCCACGCTGGCGCCAGTTTGTAACTCATGCCAATAAAACAATTTTCAAAATGAGTAAATCAGAAAATAAAGTTGCGGGATACGCAATTATCGGCTTCGGCAACAAAGGAGATGGAGGAAAGTTATAACGATACGTGGTCATGGTTGATGAAGGAATTGGATGGGCATACGATTGCATTGCTTAGTTCCGGATGGGGAAATGGGTTTAATGCGGGTTATATTGGGTATGATAAAGAGGGGAAGATAGGCTGGTTGGTGACGGATTTTGGAATGATTGGAGGAGGCGTAAAATGATTTAAAGAGGTTGGAAGCCTGCGCTGTGCGCGGGCTTTTTTTGGAGTATCAATGCTCAATTGGATTTTTTATATGGTACAGGTTTAGAAAAAAGTAATACAGTTGTAGTAAATTAATTCAACCAAATATCATGGGTAGATACGCAAGGTTACTCTTAGATATTAATCAGGTGGATCATTTTCTTACTACTGTGTTGGAGTTTGAACCGGAAGAAGATGAAAGAGATATTGCTTTTAAAATTGTGAGCAGTGAGAAGGCATTGATTGACTATGATA
>Ga0316604_10003102_pt1 | contig 11936 bp, 16 predicted proteins | sample OWC_soil_day20_C_FD_207650 | JGI IMG/M metagenome (GOLD analysis project Ga0316604, IMG submission 207650) | Wetland soil microbial communities from Old Woman Creek delta, Ohio, United States - OWC_soil_day20_CT | ecosystem: Environmental > Terrestrial > Soil > Wetlands | place: USA: Ohio... | reverse complement strand
GGCGTCGGATCGGCTCGGTATCCCGCTGTTCCGCGTCGGATTCCCGATCTTCGACCGGCTCGGTGCCCAGCACCGCCGCACAGCCCTCTACGAGGGCACGCGCGAGCTGATCTTCGAGGTGGCCAACACGCTGCTCGCCGCCGACCACCACCATCCGACCCCCGAAAGCCTCAATCCGCTCCGCAACAGGGAGACACTCCATGACTGCCGTCCGTCGCCTGAGCCTCGTCGACACTGACGCGACGCCCGACGCCGCCCCGCCGCCCGGCGCGGTGCGCGTCGCCATCGCTTCCACTGATCTCAAGACCCTCGACGCCCATTTCGGCTCGGCGCCCAAGTTTGCCGTCTACGACGTGACGCCGTCGGGCTGGAGCTTCGTCGAGGCCGTCGAATTCGAGGGCAACACCGACGGCGGCGGTACGCACCGGGCTGACGGCGACGACCGCATCACGCCGAAGGTCGACGCGCTTGCCGGCTGCCATCTGCTGTTCTGCCTCGCCATCGGCGGACCGGCCGCTGCCAAGGCGGTGGCAAGCCGCATCCACCCGATCAAGGCGCAGCCGGCCTCTATTGATGACGTCCTCGAGAAGGTACGCGCCATGCTGACCGGCAGCCCGCCGCCCTGGCTTCGCAAGGTGCTGCAGGCGGCTGGCGTCGGCGATCCCAGGCCCGATTTCGAGGAAGACTGAGCATGAACGACACCGTCGCTCTCCCCACTGTTCTCGACGATCCCTTCGTGAAGACGCTGGCCCGCCTCGTCCGCTCCGCCGATAGCCACGGCGTCTGGGAGCGCAAGTTCGATGCCGAGGTACTGGCCGATTTCATCGTCAGCCGCGAAGAGCGGCGGTCGCGGCCGATCATCGACGATCCCGATCCCGACATCATCGACCGCGTCGAGGCCTTCTACGGCGCCGTTGGTCTTGCCGTCGAACAGGCGACCGGCCGGCTCGCTTCGCCGGTGCTGAAGCTCAATTATGAAGGCTTTGGCCGCGTGCTGCTCACCGCTGGCCGTTTGGTGGTGATCTCCAAGACGTTGCGCGACGTCCATCGCTTCGGCTTCGACGATTTCGCGGCGCTGGCCGTCGCCGGCGGCAAGCTGGTCGACGAGGCCGTCGCCATGATCGGCCGCTTCCCCGACGTTGCCGATCTTTGACGCCACCACCCCCGAAACATCCGAGCTGGAGAGACTTGATGGCCGACTATACCACCCGCGACGGCAGTCCCTGGACGCCGTTGTTCCTGGTCTCGATCAATGGCGATGCGTGCATCGGCTGCGCCCGCTGCTTCAAGGTCTGCGATCGCGACGTCATGCACCTCTACGGCGTCGATGAGGAAGGCGAAATCCTTGGCAAGGTGGTCGAGGACGACGACGACGATTTCGATGGCGAACTCAATCGCAAGATCATGGTCGCCGACAACGACGGTGCCTGCATCGGCTGCAATGCCTGCGCCCGCGTCTGTCCGAAGAACTGCCAGAGCCACGCCGCGCCCGACAAACTGGCGGCGTGAGCCCGAAGGCAATCCTCTGTCATCCGTAGGTCGGCAAGAGCGGTACGATGTTGCCGCTTTCTGCTGTGGCACGGGCAAGGATCTTCTGCCGTCGGTCATCGGTCTCCTGCCACCAGGCGCGCACCACGCGCAGGCGGCAAGCGAGCAGCGTGCCGATACCCCCGGTGAAACGTAGCCAGGCCTCCACGTCGGTCCGCCGCACGGCCGTCAGGACGGGGAGACCGAAGGCGGCCACGGTACCGAAGGCGTCGGCATGGCCGCCGCCAGTGATCTCGGCCGGACCGAACCGGGGAATGATGGTGAGATCGGCCCGTGCCTCGATGGATGCCAGGATACGCTGTGTCGTTCCAGCCAACGATGCCGGATCGACGATTGATCGCGGTTGCTGCCAGTGATCGCCAGCCCCCAGGTCGATCACCGTCATGGTTCTGGCCGGTGGCTCCTCGTCATCGGGCAGGTGGACGAGGCCGCCAACGTTGCGTCCCGCCGTTCGAAGTTCGTCGGCGAAGAAGGCGATGAGATGATCGATCGATGCTCCGTCCTCGAAGACGATTGCCGCGAGCTCGGAGGCGTTGATTTGGCTGGGGTCGAGGGCCGGAAAGCGGTCGAGCAGGCGGCGCGTCATCGGGGGTGTCCTGTCGGAGGTGGGAGTGCGACAACGTCTGCCACGCAAAGGCTAGGCCAACCACTTTGAGCGTTATTGTTTTTAATATATAACGAAACTCATCTTCACGAAAACCAAGGAGACGACCATGCGGCTTTCGGCGCGTAACATCCTGAAAGGCAAGGTAGTAGCCCTCACCAGGGGCGCCACCACCACCAACGTCAAGGTGGAAATCGTTGACGGCATGGTGGTTACAGCCTCGATCACCAACGAGGCGGCCGACGATCTGGGCCTGGTGGTCGGCATGGACGCCGCCGCCATCATCAAGGCGTCCGACGTGATGATCGGCATCGATCAGTAAACACCCCCGCGATATCGCCTCCGCGTCTGTGTTGGCTGATCCCGGCACGGCCCTTGCGCTGCTCCCTTCGACCACTCCGAAAATCCGACAGGACGGCCTTCGTTCTTGTCGGATTTCCGACAGAGTTGAAGGAGGTGACACATGCCGGCGTCGACGTTCGCCCGCCATTATGCCGCGCTCCGCGCCGCCGCCCGTCCGACGCGCGATGAGACGGAGGCCTTCGACAGTCACGTGTTTGCCGCTATCCTGGCGACGGCGCTGACCGAGACGGAGACGCCCGGCCTCGCCGACGGGCTTGGCCTTTCGTCCGCCGAGATCGACCGTCTCATCGGCTGGTGCTTTCCGCGCTATGCCGTCCCTGACCTCGACGGCCTCTCCCCTGATCCGTCGTCGGAAGAGGAGACCCTGCTGGTCGACCTGCTGTTGGCCCACCGGTCAGGTCCCGAACCCCTTGCCGGCTGGCTCGCCGTCCTGATCGCTCGCCGGGCCATGCAGCCCGACCACCTCTGGCAGGATCTCGGCCTCAACGATCGCGGCGAACTCAACCGCCTGCTCGCCCGCCACTTTCGGGCGCTGCACGCCGGCAACACCGGCAACATGCGCTGGAAGAAATACTTTTATCGCGTGCTCTGCGAGGCTGAGGGCTTCGCGCTCTGCGCCGCACCCTCTTGCTCTGTCTGCACTGATTTTGTCGATTGCTTCGGCGCCGAGGACGGTCTCAGCCGGCTCGCCGGCTTGCGCCGTCGCATCGAGGAAGCGGCCTGAGACTGTCGCCTGATGTCGTGTCGGGTTTCCGACAAACTGTGACGACCTCCCTTCTCATCAATGAGTTAGCTGCTGGCACGTCCCATGCAAAGCAAGAGGCAGCCTCTCCGTCTCCCGAACGCGAAGGACAGGATCATGATCGAACTCACCGAAAATGCCGCCGCTGCCGTCCGGACTGCCCTCGCCGATGCCGACCAGCTGGCGGATGGCCTGCGTATTGTCGTCGAGGCCGGTGGCTGCTCCGGCCTCCAGTATCGCATGGGGCTCGAGACAGAGGAGCGCCCCGGCGACTTCGTGCTCGAGCAGGCCGGCATCCGGCTCTACCTCGACGCGCTCACCCAGCGGCATGTCCCTGGCCTCGTGGTCGACTTTGTCACCGGCGTCGCTCAGTCCGGCTTTGTCTTTGACAATCCCAACGCTGCTTCCCGCTGCTCGTGCGGCAAGTCCTTCTGCTGAGAGGTGCCGATGCCGAGCCTCGTCTATCTCGATGCAAACGCCACGACGCCGATCGAGCCGCGTGTCGCCGAGGCAATGCTGGCGGCGTTGGTGGGCCTTCCTGGCAATCCCTCTTCCGGTCACGCGGCCGGTCGAGCGGCACGGCGCGCCGTTGATGCCGCTCGCCGCGACGTGGCGGCGCTGATCGGGGCCAGCCGGCCCGACGAGATCGTCTTCACTTCCGGTGGCAGCGAAAGCAACGTCACCGCTCTTCGGGCCGCAATGGCCGCTCTTCCCGGTCGGCGCGCCGTGGTGACCTCCACCGTTGAGCACGCGTCGATCCACGCTACGCTCGACCACTTGGCGAAGACTGACGGCATCGCCGTTCGCCGCGTGCCCGTCGATGGCAATGGCCGGCTCGACCTCGAGGCCTACCAGGCAGCCCTCGGCCCCGACACCGCCCTCGTTACGTTGATGACTGCCAACAACGAGACCGGCACGCTGTTCCCGATTTCCGACCTTGTCCCGGCTGCCCATGCCGCTGGTGCGCTCTTCCACACCGATGCCGTCCAGGCGGCTGGGCGTGTGGACATCGACGTGACCGGAAGCGGCGTCGACATGGTCTCGCTGTCCGCTCACAAACTGCACGGGCCCAAGGGTGTCGGCGCGCTCTACGTCCGGCACGGCATACCGTTTTCGAGCCTTGTCACCGGCGGCGGCCAGGAGCGCGGCCGCCGGGCCGGAACCGAGAATGTACCGGGTATCGTCGGCTTCGGCGTTGCTGCTGGCCTGGCCCGGAGGGAAGCCGACATGATCCGCCTTGGGTGCCTGCGCGATCGCTTCGAAGCGGCTGTTGTCGCGGCCCTGCCGGATGCCGTCGTCCTCGGCGACCGCCGTCACCGCCTGGCCAACACCGCCTGCCTCGCCTTTCCCGGCGTCGATGCCGAGATGATGCTCGATCGCCTCGACCGCGCCGGCATTGCCGCCTCGGCCGGCTCGGCCTGCGCTTCTGGCGGTCAACAGCCAAGCCGCGTGTTCGTCGCCATGGGGCACGGCGGTCTCTCCCGCTCGATCATCCGCTTTTCGCTCTCCCGCCTGAATAGCGACGCCAATATCGACCGTCTGCTGGCGGTGCTGCCGTCCATCGCGCGGGAAGCGCGCGCCAGCCTTGCGGAGGCAGCGGCATGACCGACATTCGCCTCAACGACACGACCTTGCGTGACGGCGAGCAGGCACCGGGCGTCGCCTTCACGGTTGCCGAGAAGCTGGCCATCGCCGAGGCGCTTGCCGAAGCCGGGGTTGCCGAGATCGAAGTCGGCACGCCCGTCATGGGCGATGACGAGATCGCCGGCATTGCCGCCGTGGTCGCTCTGGCGCTGCCGGCCCGCATCGCCGTCTGGTGCCGCATGTGCGACGCCGATCTCGCCGCCGCTGTTCGCTCCGGCGCGCCGGCCATCAACCTGTCGATCCCCGCCTCCGACCTGCAACTCGCCGCCAAGCTCGGCATCAACCGGCGCCAGGCGCTCGCCCGCCTCCGCCGTTACGTGCCGATGGCTCTCGACTTCGGCTTTACGGTATCGGTGGGTGCCGAGGATGCCTCGCGGGCCGATCCCGACCATCTCGCCGCCATGGCCGAAGCGGTGGAGGCGGCGGGCGGCGCCCGGCTTAGGATCGCCGACACTGTCGGCGTGCTTGATCCCATGTCGACCACGACGCTGGTGGCCTCGCTCCGCACGCGTACCGCGCTCACCCTCGAATTCCACGGCCACAACGATCTCGGTCTCGCCACGGCCAACACGCTCGCCGCCCTGCGCGCCGGCTGCACCGACGCCTCCGTAACCGTGCTCGGTCTCGGCGAGCGGGCCGGCAACGCCGCGTTCGAGGAGATCGCGGTGGCGCTCTTACGTCTTGACGGTCGGAACTCGGGCGTTCACCTGCCGGCGCTGCAGCCTCTGGCCAACCTTGTCGCCGCCGCCGCCGGCCGAAGCATACCGCCCGCCAAGGCCATCGTGGGCAGTGACGTCTTTGCCCATGAAAGTGGCCTGCACGTCGCCGGCCTCATCGCGAAAGCCGAAACCTACCAGGGCCTCGACCCGGCGCTGCTCGGCCGCAGCCATTCGATCGTCGTCGGCAAGCACTCGGGAGGCCGAGCGCTCGCCCATGTCCTCGCCCGATGCGGCATCGTCCTTGATCCGCACCTTGCAGCACCGCTTGTGGCGGCGGTGCGGCGGGCCGCCGTCGAACGCAAGCGGGCGCTCACCCCCGGCGAACTCGAACGCCTGCATGCCACCGTCGCCGCCACCTTCTGAAGGATGACCCAATGTCTTGCCCGATCGACCGCCCCGTTCCGGATGCGACCAACATCCTCGCTCGCCTGAAGCAACTGTCCTCAGCCGAGGAGTTTTTCGAGGCTCTTGGCGTCCGCTTCGAGCCCGAGCGCCTCGCCGTCTGCCGCCTGCATGTCCTCAGGCGCATGGGCGAGATGCTCGTCGGCGACGATCTCGAAGGCCTGCCAGATCGCGTCGCTGCCGCTCGCGCCCGCTCCATGCTCGAGCGCTCCTATCGCGAGCTGACGGGTGCTTCGCCGCTCGAAACACGCCTGTTCAAGGTGCTGAAGGACCGCGATCCCAACCGACCGGCCGCGTCGCCGCGCCGCCCGTTCATCGCGCTTGACGACGTACTCCGACCGATCGGCAGCGCCTGAGTTCCTCAGGATGGTCAACGAGGAAATCGGGACGGCGCCAGCGGACGACCTGATCGGCCACTCGACCAATCTTGTCGGGTTGCCGACGCGGGTTCTGGCCGGCGTGACGTTCAATACGCGGCCGTTGCCCACCCATGTCTCCGGCGTCCGCGAGATGAACGGCGCCTTGTTCGAGATGCTCGACCTCGCCTCCGACCTCGGCGAGGCGGGCGAGGCCTTCACGAACTACATGATGGCGATGTTCGGCATCGACCACGAGCAGCGCGAGCCGGCCGAAAAGACCGGGCGTCGGCGCTTCCGCTCGTCCTATCTGCGCCTCATCAAGGGCTGGGGCTACGACAGCAACAGCCCGGAGGGGGCGGTGCTGAAGGGGTGGGTAGAGAGCCGCTTCGGCATTTTTCCGACGTTCCACAAGGAGCGGCTGGTCCGGCAGGCACCCGATGCCTGGGCAGCCTACGTCGCCGAGAAAATGTCCAGCCGGTTCCATAACAACTCGATCATGGCGCAGCTCGATCTGCTCTACGAGTTCTGCCAGTGGGCCCTTTGCCGCTTCGCCTTTCCCGACGACAGCCACGTCACGCTGTATCGTGGCGTCAACGATTTCCATGAGCACCCGATCAAGGCGCGGCTTGACCGGCGAACAGTGGTGATGCGCCTCAACAGCGTCTCCTCCTTCACCGCCGAGCGCGACATCGCCGACTGCTTCGGCGATGTCATCCTGACGGCAGAGGTGCCGCGGGAGAAGATCCTGTTTTTCAATACGATCCTGACATCCCATCCCCTGAAGGGGGAGGGCGAGTTCCTGGTGATCGGCGGTGATTACGAGGTCCGCGTGGTGCGATGAGAACAGACCGCCTCACCTTCTCGCGCTTGGGCGACAGGAGGCTTGCATGACAGGCCTGCTGGTTGACGATCGGGCGCTCGCCTCCTTTCTTGGGGTGGCCATCGGCGACGCGCTTGGCGCCACCGTCGAGTTCATGACCCCGCGCGAGATCGCCGCCGAACACGGCGTGCTCCGCGATATCGTCGGCGGCGGCTGGTTGCGCCTCAAGCCCGGGGCGGTGACCGATGACACGGCAATGACGATGGCGCTCGGCAAATCGCTCGTTCGCAAGGGCGACCTCGATCTCGCCGATGTCTGCGAGGAATTCGCCGCCTGGCTCCGATCAGGCCCGCCCGACGTTGGCAATACCTGCCGGCGCGGCATCCGTCGCTACATCCAGCGCGGCCTCGTCACCGGCCCGATGCACGAGGGGGACGCCGGCAACGGCGCTGCCATGCGCCTTCTGCCGGTGGCGATCGCCAACCATCGCGACGCGGCGCGCGCGCGGCGCTGGGCGGTGGACCAGGCGCACATCACCCACAACCACCCGCTGTCCGACGCCGCCTGCGAGACGTTGGCAGACATGCTCGTGGCGCTGCTGAGCGGCGACGGAAAGGCGGCCGCGAGGGAGATCGCCGACCGACTGGTCAGCCGCTACCCGACGTTTCGCTTCGTTCCCTATCCGGGGATCTCGTCGGCCTATGTGGTCGATACGCTGCAAACCGCGTTCGACAGCTATGTCTCGACGGCCTCCTTCGAGGACTGTCTGATCCGGGCGGTCAATCATGGCGGCGATGCCGATACCACCGGCGCCATTGCTGGCGCGCTCGCCGGTGCGACTTATGGCATCAACGCGATTCCGAAGCGCTGGCTGAAGGCTCTCGACCGAGAGGTGGTGGCGGCAATCAATGCGCTGGTACCAAGGTTGCTGGCGATCCCGGATCGCTGACGGTGCAAAGCCCGCGTCAGGACTTGGCGGAGGGGCCTGTCCGTCGCCCGAGCAGATCCTCGAGCTGGAGCATGAGCTCGCCCTCGTCCAGCGGACGGCTGGTGTCGATGTCGATCATCGGCCAGCGGCCGACCGGTGTGGCGCGCGCAGCGAGCTCGGCAAGCTCCGCCGCATAGCTGGCCGGTGGGTGGCCGGGATGGCGATGGTCGGCGCGCGCACGGTAGCGCGCGGCGCAAACCTCGGGCGGTGCATGGCACCAGATTTCCACCACGGGGCCGGCGTTCGCCCGAATGAGATGGTCTTCGAGCAGGTCGAGCGGCACGAACTTGTGCCAGGCGTCGACGATGGCGCCGAGCCCGTCGGGAAAGGCGGCAATGGTGGTGAAGATCGCCTGATAGCTGGCACGGCCGAGCTTGCGGCTGTAGTCGCGGTCACCGATGCCCAGGTGGTCGAAGAACACCTCCTTGATGGTGTCGACGGCGAGGATCGGTAACGCAAGCCGGCGGGCGATTACCGTGGCGACGCTGGACTTGCCGCTGGCTGGCACGCCGTTGACGAGAAGAATCGGATGCATGGCGGGACGTTTCAGAACAGGGCGGGTTGGGGTTGGGCAACGGGCGCCGGCTGGTGGATGACGGCGGCGTCGATCCGGCCGAGAGCGCACAGGCCGGCACCGATGACGCCGGCATCGTCGCCAAGTTCGGCCGCCCGAGTATCGTAGCGGTACCAGCTCTCCTCCGGCGGCAGCCGCTTGAGGGCCCGCACCATGGCTGCGCCGAGGCCGCCACCGAACAGCACGACATCCGGATCGAAGGCGGCGGCCATCGAGGTGGCCGCGTCGCGCATCGGGGCCGCCCAGGCCGACAGAACCGCCTCGGCGATGGTGTTGCCGGCATCGGCGGCGGCGAAGAGGTCATCCACCCCGGTATCGACGGTCAGCCCGGCCTGGCGGATGTGCCGACCGAGTGCCGTGCCTGAACTGGTGGTCTCGACGCAGCCTCGCCGGCCGCAGTTGCAGAGGTCACCGCCGGGCCGGACCGTGATGTGGCCGAGTTGCCCGGCCGTTGCCCGACCATGAACCGGCCGGCCGTTCTGGGCGATGGCGCCGCCGATGCCGGTTCCGACGGTGAACATCACCACGTTGGCCGCGCCGCGCGCCGCGCCAACGGCGCATTCGGCGATCAGCGCCATGGTGCAATCGTTCTCGACGATGACGGGAAGGCCCGTCGACGCTCCCAGCAGCCCGGAAAGCGGCAGCCCGCCGAGGTCGAGGTAGCCGGCAGAGAGCACCAAGCCGGCCGCCGCATCAACGCGGCCGGGCATGCCGATGCCGATCGCCCCGACGTCCGGACCCCGCTGGGCAGCGATGTCGACGAGGCGGGCCATGAAAGCCTCCCGCTCCTTGGTGACGCGCTCCGCGTGCCGCGACCGGATGCGGCCGGCCGCGTCAACTTCGGCGACACGCAGGTTGGTTCCGCCGACGTCGATGCCGAGAGCGGTTGCGCCTTCAGTCATGGGGGCCTCGTCTTTTTCGCGGGGGATCATAATCGGGCGCGCGCCAAAGAGCGCGCCAGGAGGCAGCCTTTCGGCCGCTCCTTTCGGCTATGCTCAGGCCGGCACAAGAGCCGGCGCGGCGAAGGCTTCCAGAATCTTCTGGATCTCCTTGAGGCGCGGTGTGGCGATGGTGGCGAGCCGGTTCTGCTCTACCTTGCGATCGAGCGAGATGCAGTCTTTCCAGAGCGCGCGGCCGGCGATGACGCCGGAGGCGCCGTTCTGCATCGCCGTTTCCACCTGACCGAGGAAGGTCTTGTGGTCGACGCCCGCCGACAGCACGGCCCAGGGCACGTCACCGGCCATGTCGGAAATGGCGCGGCAGGAGGCGGCGCTGCCGGGGAACGGCAGTTTCAGAACCTTGGACCCGTTATCGAGAGCGATGCGGGCACAGCCTTCGATCAACGCGCCAAACTTCGCCTTGTAGGCCGCCTCGTCCTCGCCGTCGAAGGCATAGGTCAGGATCTCGACGACCAGCAGCAGATCCTCCTTGGCGAAGTCTGCGACGCAATCGCGGATGATCTGGATGTTGTGGATATTGGCCTCGGGGCGGTCGGGGCGCAGATAGACCATCAACTTGCCGCCGGTACCGCCCAGTTCGCGGACCCGACGCGCATCGACGCCCGGTACCAGCTTGGAAAGACGGTAGCCTTTGGCGTCAACGTCCCAGCCGGACGCGTCAAGGCCGATCAGCAGCGCGGTGTTACGGCCGAGAACGCCGTCGTCGATGACGCGGGGCACGGCGCAGACCGGATCGAGCAGCACGCAGGAAGCTGAATTGGCGAGATAGGCGACAATGTCGGACTTGACGTCGCCGAGCTTGTTTTCGTCGATCTTGGCCCGCTCTTCGGCTGTTGATGCGAGGATCTGGCGCATGGCGCCGCGCTGGTCGCAGGCAACCACCATCATGCGGCCGTTGGCGCCGCAAATCTGCTGGTAGCCGCGATACTCTGCGGTGGTCATCCTGTTGGGCATTTTGAATTCCCTGTTCGGTGTTGATTGGATTTGGCAGAGGGCGCTCAGCCGACCATCAGGCGGACGACTTCGTTGGCATTGGTGTCGGCGGTTCTGAGGTCGGCGACGGCGCGACCGCGCCGCATGATGAACAGCCGGTCGGCGACCTCGAACACGTCCTGCATGTTGTGGGAGATGATGATCACCGGCACGCCGCGCGACTTCAGCGTCTCGATCAGCGACAGCACCTTCTTCTGCTCGGGAACGCCGAGAGCGGCTGTCGGCTCATCCATGATCATCAGCTTGGCTTTCCAGTAGACAGCGCGCGCGATGGCCGTCGCCTGACGCTGTCCGCCGGACAGAGTGCGAACCGGAGCTTCGAGATTGCGGATATTGATGTGCAGTTCCGACAGGACGGCTTTCGCCTCGGAGCGCATCTTGGCGTTGTTCAGTCCGGGCAAGAAACCATAGGCTTTGCCGGGGACTTCGCGGCCGAGGAAGATGTTCTCCGCCGCGCCGAGGTTGTCGCAGAGCGCCAGATCCTGGAACACCGTTTCGATGCCGAGGTCGCGCGCCTGCAAGGGCGAGGGGATGTCCACTTCCTTGCCATCGAGTTCGATGGTGCCGCCGTCCGGCCGGTGAACGCCGGCAACCGTCTGGATCAGCGTCGACTTGCCGGCGCCGTTGTCGCCGAGCAGGGCGACAGTCTCACCGGGGTAGACGTCGAAGTCGACTTGATCGACGGCGACCAGACCGCCGAAGCGCTTGGTGACCTTGCGACAGCGCAGGACCGGGGTGAGGCCCTCGGGATGCGGGGCCTGAGGGATCGACGGGGCGCCGGAGACGGGGTGGGGTGCGAGCATGGTCATGGGAAGAACCTCCCCTTGGCCTGATCCACCAGGACGGCCATGATGATGACGGCGCCAACGGCGACGTATTGCCAGAAGGGGTCGATGCCGAGGATGACGAGGCCGTTCTGAATGACGGCGATCACCAGGGCGCCGACGACAGTGCCGAGAATGCGGCCATGGCCGCCGAGCATGGAGGCTCCGCCGATGGCGATCGCGGCGACCGACGACAGCATCAGTGCGTCGCCGGCATTGGCGACGCCGCCGTTGAAGCGCAGCACGTAGAGAAAGCCGGCCAGTGACGCCGATACCGCGCAGAGCACGTAGATCTTGAACAGCGTCCAGCCGAGCGGAATACCGGCCCGCGACGCGGCCTTCGGATTGCCGCCGACGGCGTAGACATGCCGGCCAAAGCGGGTGCTGCCGAGCAACC
>Ga0316604_10003101_pt1 | contig 11937 bp, 9 predicted proteins | sample OWC_soil_day20_C_FD_207650 | JGI IMG/M metagenome (GOLD analysis project Ga0316604, IMG submission 207650) | Wetland soil microbial communities from Old Woman Creek delta, Ohio, United States - OWC_soil_day20_CT | ecosystem: Environmental > Terrestrial > Soil > Wetlands | place: USA: Ohio... | reverse complement strand
TTTTCGGAGCAGGAAGTACAGCTCTATCATGTTTCCGGCAAAATCAACGGACAGGAACTGGCCGCGTCCGGCAAGATCCTGCGCCCGATGGGAGAACCGGAATTGCAGATTCAATTAAAGGCAGCAGGTATCGAACCGGCGGCTCTCGGAAAATGGGTTCCGGTCAATGGCCGTGTTGCGATAGAGGCGAATCTTACCGGGACCTGGAAATCGCTTCAGGCCTCAGGAAAGCTTTCCTTGGAGCAGAGTTCTCTGGGCGAGTGGTCTCTCGATCAGTTTTCCACCCAATTCGTCGGACGACGCACACCGGATGGCTGGACGCTCCGGACTCTTGACGGGCACGGGGTTTTGTCCGGTGAAACATTAACCCGGCTGGAACTCTCCCTTTACCAACAACAGGGGCAGGTTAATCTGCAGGCATTATCGGCTCGGATCGGTTCCGGTTCAGTCTCAGCCAACGGAGAGGCGGGGCCAGATACTCTTAATTTAAAGGTGTTAGCCGCTTCTTTGCCAATGGGAATGCTGACGCGGGTCTATCCGGAACTTCAGGCTTCTGGCGACTTGGATTTTACCGGGCGCTTGACCGGAAACTCAGCGACTGTTAAGATTGGCGGCAGCTTCCTGGCGAAGGACGGGAAGATTCTGCAACAGCCTTTTACAACGGCCTCAGGAAATATTGCCTATGATGACGGAACGGTGTCGCTTGACAACGTCGAAGTCAGAAATGGCAGAGGACTTCATGAAATCAACGGCAGTCTGGCATTGACGGGAAACCGGTCAATCAACATGCGGATTAAAACGCAGGGCGCCAGGGCAGAGGATCTCGTAGCCTTTCTGGCGCCTGGTGAACCCTTGACCGGAAATGTCGAGAATGAAGTGACGCTCGGGGGCACTCTCGATGCGCTTGAGGCGGAGGGGAAACTGACGCTTTGGGAAGGAAGCTACCGAGGATACCTTTTGTCGAAGGTCAGCGGCGACTACCGGCGCAGCGGCGGTGTCCTTTCGGTGAAGGAGCTCCTTGTTGACTCGTTCAATGTGAAGGCGACGCTATCCGGAACTGTGGATCAGAATCAACAGCTGAACTTCACGGTGCTGGCGCCGGCAGTGGAAACAGCCTACATCCAAATGAGATATCCGTATCCGGTGAGCGGCATAATGAGTCTGGAAGGCACCTTGACTGGCTCTACGCAAAAGCCGGAATTTGTCGGTGATATCACGTCCCGTACCCTGCGACTGGATGGACAGGAGCTGTTCGATATCAGTGGGCAGATTGTATTGCACCGGGATGAAGTTCAGGTGTCATCGCTCCAATTTTTGCTTGGGAAGGGGCAAGTCCGCGCCAATGGCGGGTATCGGGAAAAAGACGAAGAAGTTTATGGCGCCCTTTCGGTTGAAGATGTGGAGGTCGGCAGCCTGTTGGCCATCCTGAATACTCCGATTTCTGGGGTAGCCGGACGGCTGAGCGGACAGGTTGCGTTGACAGGAACGGCTGGAAATCCGGCCATTCAGGTGCTGGGCACAGTCCACGCCGGGCGCATCAAAGGCTATCGGCTCGACAGCATTGAACTGGACGTCTCGCTGCGCAACAAAGTGATCGCCATCAATACCTTCCAGGCGCGCCAGGGATCCGGGTATCTCGCTGCCAAAGGCACAGCGGATCTGAGGGGGCCGCTGTCGATGGAAATCGGCGGACATGACATGGATGCGGGATTGTTTGCTGCCTGGCTTGACTCCAAAGCGGATATTCAGGGCAAACTGAATTTCCTTGCCCAGATCGGCGGCACGGCAGCCAAGCCACAGGCCAGCCTTTCCTTCGATATTCATGACGGCGGCGTAACGAATGCGACGTTCGACGAACTGGACGGACTGTTCGTACTAAAAGATAATATTATCCTGATCAATCAGCTTTATATTACCAAAGGCGAGCATCGTGCCAGCGCCTACGGCAAGTTACCGCTCAACGCTCTGGTCAAGAAACAGAACAGGGATCAGGTCGCGTCAGCTGATGTCATGGATTTGAAAATCCGTCTCGATCAGGCAAATCTCAGTATTTTGCCACTGTTGTCGCCCGAGGTTCAGTCGGCATCAGGAGCAACGCAAGGAGAAATTTCCATCGGCGGGACCTTGGCCCATCCTGTTTTTGGCGGCGGCATCACCGTTGTCGATGGCACCTTGAAGCTCAAATCTCTGGCTGACCCATTGGAAAAATTGGGGATTGATATTCAGTTCGAAGATGATAAAATGAACGTGAATCAAGTTGCTGGCTCCATGGGGGGAGGAACCTTCCTGCTGAAGGGGACGGCTAGCCTGAATGGTGAACAGGGCCTCGCGGCTTATGAAGCGAAGCTGGATTTGAACAGACTGGGGATCAGGCATAAATATTTCAAAGGTCCGCTGAACGGCACTGTCAGTTTAGCCCGTCAAAATGGGAAACCTTCCATAACAGGCAAGCTGGTATTCGATAATATGACGCTCAATATCCCCGGCATTCCGGATGCACCGCAGAGTGAGATGGATGTTGCGATGGATGTTGATTTGGTATTGGAAAAGAACGTGCGGGCTTATTCGCCTTCCTTGTATGATATCTGGCTGGGCGGTGGGCTGCATCTGGGTGGAACGATCAAGAATCCGCGGATCACCGGCAAAATCAACCTTGTCCGTGGCAGTGTCGATTACATTGGGACACGCTTCAGGATCCAGGAAGGAACCATCGATTTTCCCAGACCGCGCTCTATCGACGCACAAGTCCATCTGGAAGCCTACACCAATCTATCCATGACGAAAGTTATGCTGAATATTGACGGACCGGCATCTCAAATGAATTTAAGATTGTCTTCCATTCCGGCGCTGAGTCCTCAGGAGATCCGAACGGTATTGGCCATGCGGCCGCGCAGCGGCGACGCAATGGCGACGGGCGGAATGAGTCCGGACGCCATTGCAAGGGAAGAAACGCGGGCCCTTTTGACAACCGGCTTGCGAATGCAGATGCTCGGCGAATTTGAGAACACTTTCCGCAATGCCTTTGGACTGGACGATTTCCGTCTGGTTTCCAGCACGCGGTCGAGTTCGCAGGAACCTGTCGCGTTCGGATCGGCGGTAGCGGCAGGAAGGCCGGCGTCACTGCAGGAAGTGTACAATCTGGAGTTCAGCAAATACCTTGGTGATCGAGTGGAAGTCAGCTACTCCCTGGGCCTCAGCCGCAACGAATATCTGGCTACCATTCGTTACGACGTGACACAAAAAATCAGTATGAATGCATCAATTGATGAAAAAAACAACAAGCGTGTGGGGATGGAATATCGGATCCGCTTCTAGTTCTGATATAATATAAAGATGCTGCGAAAGGAGGTGGGCGCGGATGCGTTTGCAGGATTATTTATCAGAGATCACGAAAATAGAACTTTTGGAACCGGCTGCAGAAAAGGCGCTATGGTTCTGCTATAAGCAACAGGGGCATATGGAGTCGCGCCGCCAACTGATCGAGCAATACCAACCTCTTGTGGTAAAGGCGCTGTCCCAGTGGCGAACCAATGAAACCCTGATGATGGATTTGGTACAGGAAGGGACAATCGGTCTCATTGAATCGGTTGAAAATTACGATCCCCAGCGGGGTGTAGCCTTTAGCTTGTTCGCGATCCATCGGATTCGGGGGCGTATGCTGAACTATCTGGAAAAAGAATCAAAGACGGCGCAGGTCTCGCTCGATAATGCCTGGAATTTAGCAGAAGGGGTCTCGCTAGCAGAATCAATGCCGGATTCTTCACTCCCCGTGGCGGAAATTGCCGAGCAGAATTTTCTGCTGGATCAAATGCGTACAGCGTTAAATCGTCTCCCCAATAAGGAACGTCTCGCGCTGAACGGCGTTTATCTCGATGAGCAGGAACCACGTCAGGTGGCGTCCGTGCTGCAAATAACGCCGTCCCATCTATCCAGGCTGCAAAAACAGGGGATTCGGCGAATCCGTGGAATGTTGTCCCGGTTGATGGGAGAAATGAAAAAATAATGAGCTATTTGGCTATTAGACCCGAAAATACTCGGCAATAGCCTGATAAACGCCGTAAAACTGCAAAATATGACTTCCTAGTGCTGACCATTATTTTTGGCTCAGACCTGATTATATAGTATCAGTCTGATTTTGTGAGACAGGAGGTGAGAACGGTGACCGAATCAGTATGCAAAACCCGGAGCAGGATACAGGCGGTGAAACATTGGCTGAACCGCGCGGACGAGCATTTTGACGACAACGCATCGGTGCGCGGCGAAATGGACCTATTGCTGGCGGAGGCGGAACTGCGGTCAACCCGTGAGAAACTCCAGTACGGCGCAGGAAAGATACGAACAAACTGGTTTCGGCAAGGAATTGCGTTTGCCATAGCCGCCGTGATGGTGGCAACTGGAATGGGAGGCGCCTGGTGGTGGTGGCAGGATATCCGGACGGAATCAGTTCCGCCGGTGGTCGCTGCTTCCCCTGTGCTTCCCGTTCAGCCAATAATGGCTCCAACGCATAATATATCGGCGGCTCCTATAGAACAACCGGTCCCCCGGCCGGTAGCAGCCGTTGACTCCATGAGTCCCGGACAGGAGGTGAAAAGCGCCACGAGGCCACCCAACCGGGAACAATCCGTGTCACAGGATGAAATGAAACGTCTTATCCAGACCGCTGGACACTCCCTGCGAGGGGTGACGAAACCTTGAATTCCTAAAAAGGAGGTATGAAAAATCAGAAAACGCAGCAACAAAGGGATCACAATCCTGATCCTGGTTCTGTCCATGGTGTTTGCCGTTTCCTGGGTCGCTTATGCGGCGCCGCTCCCAGACACCAAACCGGCGACCACCCAGGCGATTCCGCAAACGCCCCCTGTCTCTCCCCAGGCGTTGATCGGCAAGAAAGTAGCCTTCGTCGAAATTGCCGGCGCCGTCAATGTCAAGCCAGACACGATTTTGGCTGTGACGCATCTGAAGCCGGGCGATGAATGGACAGCAGAAAAAGTTCGGCAGGACATCCGCCTTATTTACGAAATGGGCACCTTTTCCGATGTGACGGCAGATTTCACGTTGATTCCTGAAGGAGTCAAGGTAATTTATAATGTCAAGGAAAATCCCGTTTTAAAAGGCATTATCATTCAGGGAAACAAAAAGGTGAGCAAGGAAAAAATCCTGTCGCTCATCACCGTCAAAACCGGAGAAGTTCTCAATGGTCAGAAGTTTTCAACCAACCTGCGGGCGGTTGAAGAGTATTACAAAGCACAGGGCTATATTTTAGCCAAAGCCCAGGATGTGAACTTCGGTCCGGATGGAATCCTGACTGTAGGCATCAACGAAGGCCTCGTGGAAGACATTGTGGTGAAGGGCAACATCAAAACCAAGTCTTTCGTCGTTACCCGCGAGATGCGGACGAAAAAAGGCGAACCCTTCAATACCAAGGATGCCCGGCGCAGCATGCAGAAGCTTTACAATCTCGGCTTCTTCGAGGATGTAAATCTGAAATTGATTCCCGGTAAATTGCCGGGAGCCGTTGTGCTGGAAGTCAGCGTGGTCGAACAAAAAACCGGCACCTTTTCCATCGGCGGTGGCTATAGCGACTCGGATGGACTGGTGGGGATCATCTCTGTGGGGGACAAGAACTTCCGTGGACGCGGTGACAACGTTAATGTACGTTGGGAGTTCGGTGGCAGAACCTCTACGGCCGGAAATTACTCCCTTACCTTTCAGCGTCCTTGGCTCGACAGCAAACAGACTTCGTTTGGATTTACCATATACAACATGACGAGCCAGTTCACTGATTACGACACCAACGGAAATGACATCTCGACCTACGACCGTCGATACTATGGGTTTGATTTTACCCTGGGCCGGCCGGTCAACGATTATCTGAGCCATTTGATCACTTTCAAGAATCGTACGGATCTTTATAACCAGTACGTGTCCGGCATAAACTATGAGACGGATACGTCGACGAATCCGCCGTACGCTCCCAACTTTGTTCCGGATAACTTTGGCCTCACGCGCAGCATCACGCTGTCCCGTGTGTTCGATTCCCGGGACAATACGTCCAATCCCTCCTCAGGGACTCGTTATCTGCTGAGCTATGAAATGGCTGGCCTCGGCGGAGATTTCAACTTCAATAAGATTAATGCGGAAATGCGCCATTATTGGGCTGTTGGCAAGACCCAGACCGTTGCTTTCCGGATAAATGCCGGCTACGGCACAGGTCATATCGCCTACGCGCAGCTCTATACGACAGGCGGCATCGATTCTCTCCGCGGCTATCGCGATGATCAGTTCAAAGGGAACCGTATGTTCTCTTCTTCGATGGAATATCGTTTCCCGATCGCCAAGAAAGTATCCGGCGTTCTTTTCACCGATATCGGTGATGCCTGGTCTACGGACGTCAACAGCTATCCTCCCGGCCTCGTAAGCGACTTTGGCATCAAAGTCGGTTATGGTTTCGGGATCAGCCTGGTGACTCCGTTCGGGCCTGTTCGCCTGGATTACGGCTTCGGCAGCCAAGGTGGACGTCTTCACTTTGGTTTCGGTGGAAAGTTCTAAGCCACACATAGCATAAGAGAAAAGTCAGGCATCGGCCTGACTTTTCTCTTACCAGCTGACAGGGAGAAAGGACTGAGATGGTGAAAATGCACAGCACTGGATGGAATAAGCTTGTATCGATCCTGATTGGCAGCCTGTGCTTTTTTTATGCGGTAATGGGTTTGTGCGAACCCGCGGCTTTATCAGAACGGGGCACAACCGTGGAATCGGTACGGGTTGAGGTCGTGGCGGATCCGTTACCTTCAGGCCGGGTTCTGCGGCGGATGTCCGAAAGCGTGAAAACAATCGGCGAGCATTTATTGGTCGGCCGTACAACGATAGAGGTCTCTGAACATCGGGAACATTACGAAAAATTAATCCGGGACGTGTTCGACCGGGTACTGTCCGGATATACGGTGGAGCAGGTAACCATCGAACCTACGTCCGAGACCACCATTCGGATCCATATCGTTCCGTGGGGCGATAGCGTTCAAAAAGTGGATATACTGGTCGATTACAGCGGAATCGAGCAGGAAGCCCTCCCCTTGGTCAAGAGAGATATGGGGAAAATGGAGGAGGATATCCGGGGGGCCCTGCTGGGATTGCCAGTGGACGCAGTTGACTGGGCGTCCGGTGTCGCCCGCGAGTTGATCCGTGAGCTATTGCGCCGCCAGTTGCCTGAGTTTCATTTCAGCCTGGATGTGGAGGCCGGTCGGCAGACCAAAGTGCGGCTTTCATTGTTTCCTACCGGGCAACTGGTGAAGGAAGCCCAAGTTTCACTAAGGTCCAACACGATCCCCAATATGCTGCTGATTCACGCCCGGCCTGCCGTAGAACTGCAGGCCCGCAGCATGCGGGGGCTGCCTGTGGAATATGTTGAACGGAATATAAAGTACTTTGCGGACAAGGTGCGTCAGGTCACGCTGGAGGATCCGGTAATCAAACAGTTTGGCCTGAAAGTCACACCAGTGGTGCGACCGGGATCTGATACGGAAGTGGCGGTGAGCGTCGAAGCTGAAACCTATAGGATTACAGCCGAAGTTCAACTGGATATTGGGCGAGATAAGGACAACATTGCCGGGGAAGCGCATATCGGCCGTCGCCTCGGCCACTACGACGAGTTGTTCCTGGAGCTCAAAGTTCTGCCTGGCGACATGACCTGGCAGATCATGCCGGGGTGGGGGCATCAGTTTGGTTCGGATACCTGGGTCGGATTGCGCTATCGGACCAATGATCAGGAACTCGGATGGAGGCTGAACCAGGGACTGGGCGGACGCTGGTCCCTCCGGGCTGAGCGCTGGCCTCGCATCGACAGCAATGAAGTGGGGATTCGCTATAAGCTGCACGACTTTCTCAGTGCCGAATTCGTATTTACCAACAACCGCAACTGGCTGCGCCTGGTCGGTCATCTGTAGAAATCGCGAAATAAGTTTTCACGGGTCAATATTGTGCATCTCGGGTCGGCCTGTTATAATAAGATAGGCAAAAAGCCTAGGGCTAATAATTTTGAGAGGGGTCTTTCGTAAGTGTTCAGAAACAAGAAGAATGTCAAAACAGTAGCTATCGCCATCGCGGCTGCTTTCCTACTTGGAGTGGCCGGGCTGGCTGTTACGCAGACCACCCATGTGGCATCGGCTGCAGCGGCTTCCAATGTCGGCGTGGTCAACTATCAAGTTCTGGTGCAACAACACCCTGACATGGCCAAAGTTCAGTCGACCATGCAGACCGAGTCCGAAACGGCGAAGAAAGATTTTGACGCAAAGGCAGCCAGCCTGGGCGACAAAGAGAAACAAGAGTACTACATGCAGCTTCAACAGCGCCTTCAACTCAAAAATCAGGAATTGATGGTTCCTATCTTCAATAAAGTGGATACTATTATCAAGGAAATTTCTGATGCTAAAGGTCTGGCAGTTGTCGTCGATAAAGGAGCCGTAATTTATGGTGGCGCCGATATCACTGACGAATGTCTGAAGAAAATCACCGGTAAATAGGTCCAACCAATACTTGAGACAAAGAGCGGCCGGGCGGGGGAGACCAGCGCTCGGCCTTTTTTTTGAGGAGGAAAGCCCATGCGGTTCAATAATCAGCGGAAAGCCTTTGCCGCATTGGCATTGGGATTCGTTCTGACGTGGAGCGCCGGTTGCGCGTCCACTTCATCGCCCCCGACCTCTCCTCAGGCCAAAGTGCCTGAGAATGTTCATGCAATGGTTGATGTTCAAAAAGTGCTGGAAGCACATCCGAAAAGAGCAGAGCTCCGTCAAATGGAGCAGGAACTGGCGGCGGCACAGGCCAAAGCGGCTGACAAAAGCGCTGCGATGGAGACTGCACGTCAGGAATATGAGTCAGCCATGAAGGTCCGCCAGGACGAGGATAAAGCAGCTCTCGACAAAAAACAAAGGCAACTGGGCGATGCCCTGAATGAAGAACGCCGCCTATTTGTCGAAGCGCTGGAAGCCGAATATCGTCCCCAGCTTTTCAACCTGGATCTGAAACTTCAGGCGGTCCAGCGTTCACCCAGCGAAACACAGATACTGCAAACAGAGAAGACCCAGCTGGAAACCCAGCGAAACGGGAAGCTAAAAGCAAAAGAAGACGCCTTGGCCGCCCAGTTCCAGAAGGAGATGGATGCGTTCGCCTCTGAACTCGCAGCGCAGACCGAAACCTATGCGAATAAATGGATGGACGACCGTATGCAACAGTTACAAAAGAGCACCGTTTCACCCGAGCAGGAAAAACAACGCCAACAGATCGCTCTGTTATCCGCCAAGATGATTCAGGATGTACGTGCGGCCGTAGCCAAGGTCGCGGTGCAGGAAAAAATCGAGATTGTATGGATTCGCCCGGCAGTTCGCCAACCTGTGAAGGATATTACGGATTCTGTAGTGCGTGAAATAGCAAATGCAAAATGAGTGGAGGAACAGACAAATGAAAAAAAGTACCCGTTGGAGCGCATTTCTGTTGGTTATGATGTTGGCAGCCGTGTTGCTGACAGGTTGCGGCGCGGATAAGCCCTCGACCATCGGCATTGTCGATATGCAGAAAGTCATGACCGACAACCCCAAGATCAAACAGATGCAGGAACAGCTGAACACCAAGGCTCAAGAGCTGACTGCCAACCTGGAAAAAGAAAAAGCTACCTTGAAACCGGAAGAGTTTCAGGCAAAAGAACAACTCGCTTATGCCAGCTTCATGCAAATGAAACAGGAGTTTGAAGCGCAGATAGAAGCCCAGACCAAGAAAGTTCTGGAAGAAGTCGCCAAGGAAAAGAAACTGGGTGCGGTGATTTACAAAAACGGTATGGCTTGGGGCGGGATTGACGTTACCGAAGACGTACTGAAAAAACTGCAATAGCGAGGGACTGTTTTGAAAAAAACTTTACGAGAGCTGGCTGAATTGGTCGAAGGCTGCGTAACCGGGGATGCGGAGATTCTGGTTGAAGGCATTACCGGCATTGACGAGGCGGGACCTGCGGATCTTACCTTTGCTGTGCCGCCGCACCTTGACCGTGCTGCTGCGTCTCAGGCTGCGGCCGTTATTATACCGGCCTCCGTGGAAACCTATGCAAAACCGGCGATTCGGGTGGCTAATCCCCGGATCGCCTTTACCCGGTTATTGACACTTTTTAATCCTCGCCCGCGCGTCGAGCACGGCGTCCATCCGTTGGCTGTAGTTGGCAAGAACGTTTCTGTTGCAAAAACAGCATCAGTCATGGCTCATGTATTTGTCGGTGACGATGTGGTGATCGGTGAAGGCACTATTCTTTACCCCCATACCTTTGTCGGCGAGGGTTCTGTCATCGGCAGCGATTGCATCGTTCATCCCAACGTTACGCTCAGAGAACGTACCCTATTGGGCGATCGGGTGATCGTTCAGAGCGGGGTAGTCATTGGCGGCGATGGATTTGGCTATGTTACCGTGGATGGAGAACATCTGAAGGTGCCGCAGGTAGGGAATGTCGTCATCGAAGATGATGTGGAGGTCGGCTCCAACACCGCCATCGACCGCGCTACCACCGGCAGCACGATTGTCAAACGGGGGACGAAAATCGATAACCTGGTTCACATTGCCCACAATGACGTGATCGGTGAACATTGCTTCATCGTTGCCCAGACCGGGATTTCCGGCAGTGTGACAGTCGGGCATCATGTGACGCTGGCGGGCCAGACAGGTACGGCCGGACATATCAATATCGGTTCCAATTCCGTATTTATCGGCAGAGCCGGCATCACCAAAGATACGCCGGACAATTATTTCGGGGCCGGTACCCCAGCGCGTCCGCATTCGGAATGGGTGAGGGAACAAGTGTCTCTGCACAAACTACCGGCGGCGCTAAAGAAAATCCGCGAATTGGAAAAACGTATCGAAGAGATGGATAAGGCCCGATAGATATGTAGATTGAGAGGAGGCAGAATTCATGAGCGTGATGCGGAAGACGATTCTGGCACTGCTTGTTTGTTTTGCCGTTCCTTCCATGGTTGCGACGGTTGCAGCCGCTCCTTCGATGAGTGGATCCACTGGCATGATTCGGATTCCGAGCGCTGATATTCTGCAACCGGGACATTTTTCGACCGGTTATTATAATTGGCAGGAGCACGGTTCGGCCGTGGCGGCAGCGGGACTCTCCTCCGATCTGGAAATCAGCGCGGCGGTTCCCTGGAAAGAGGGGCGTACCGGGGCGTGGACTGTGAATGCCAAGTACAATTTGAATCAAGAGGCGCTGCTGATTCCTGCCGTATCGATAGGCATCGAAGATATTGACGGACGGGATCGCCGTTCTGTGTATGGCGTTTTGTCCAAAGCGCTGCCTTATGGACTGCGAATCCACCTCGGCGCTGGCACCGGCCGGTTTGAAGGGATGTTCGGCGCAATCGAAAAAGTCTTGAACCCCACGTCCCTTCGTAAAGCTTCGTCCGGATTTCCGGTTACGTCCATTATTGTGGAGATGGACGGCTACAAAATGAACTACGGCGCCCGGTTGAACTTGGCGCGCGGACTGCGCCTCGATGGCGGCTGGCTGGGCCGGGACGAAAAGGTATATCTGGGACTTACCTATACAAACTAAAGCGTCACGCCCAATGACAGGAGGAAGCTTTTTGGATAATCAAACCACGCTGGCACGCGCTGTTCAATATACAGGACTCGGGCTGCACTCGGGAATGCCTGTGTCCATGGAATTGAAACCGGCCTCTGCCAATAGCGGGATCGTTTTTTTTCGCTCTGACTTGCCAGACAAGCCGGGAGTGCAGGCTCATGCGAAGCAGGTGACGTCTACCATGCGGGCGACCACGCTGGAAGATGGCGAGGCCAAAGTGTTTACCGTGGAGCATCTGCTCGCCGCGCTGTATGTGATGGGGGTCGATAACTGCGCTGTGGAGCTGTCCTCTGCCGAAGCGCCGGTCGGCGACGGCA
>Ga0316604_10003097_pt1 | contig 11942 bp, 6 predicted proteins | sample OWC_soil_day20_C_FD_207650 | JGI IMG/M metagenome (GOLD analysis project Ga0316604, IMG submission 207650) | Wetland soil microbial communities from Old Woman Creek delta, Ohio, United States - OWC_soil_day20_CT | ecosystem: Environmental > Terrestrial > Soil > Wetlands | place: USA: Ohio... | reverse complement strand
TGGAGAGACGATGATCTTTATCGGCATTAGGATCGGTAAGCAGGGTAACATAAGCATAATTACAGCAATCAGTGTGTGAGATTAAGTACTTTTCCCCGTTAATAATGTAATCGTCGCCGTCTTTTACGGCCAAGGTTTTAATATCAGCACCAGTTCCACCTGTTTCCTCGGTAACAGCCCAACAGGTAAAGACTGATCTATCCTGGAAGCCAGGCATTAACTCTTTCTTAAGCTCTTCACTGCCAAAGTCATACAAGGGGCGCCAGTTTAAATCCATAGCATAGTGCAGATGCATACGCATTCCGCCAGGGCCACGGCTAAATTCCTCCTGAACCTTTAGAATTTCCAGCTCGGAAAGGCCCCAGCCGCCGTATTCTGTTGGCAGTGAGCAACGATACAGGTTATTTTTGATACCCAGTTGATAGAACTCCTCGGGGAACACATTCGTATCCTCAATTTCTTTTTGCATCTTATCGAATGTGCCCTCTGTTAATTCTCTGATCTGTGTTAAATACGCTTGAAATTCTTGTGCACTCAATTTTCCCATTTCTTTTCCCCCTTAATATTTTGGTTTAGAAAGTTACTACCATTTGCAAAATTCATATAATTCCTTCGTAGATTCAATATACTATAGTTAAATATTTACAACAATTTAATAATTATAAACTATCAAACTATTATGAAGTAAAACCACATTGTTCATAATAGTTTCAGTACGGCTAATAATCTCAATGAATTGTCGCAAGTGAATTCGTTTCAACATAGCTGAAAGTCTACTCCACCTTCAGATTCCATCTCACGCTGGACACCCTTGCCTTAGGCTAACGGTTGGCACTATCAACCCCCGTATTGGACTTTCACCAACAAGTAAACGCCCATGCTGGGCGCACTAAAAAACCAAGTCCTCGCAAAGCTGCGAGGACTTGGTTTTTTGCCAGCTACTCAATTTTTGGGGGAAATATACCCATAGTACATCTAAATAAACAGCAAACCCTCTAAAGAGTAGATCTTTCTCTGATTTGATCTCCTCTTAGAGGGTTGCTTAATTGTACGCTTCGGCGGTTGCCCTGTTTGGGGTGTGGGTTGATTGATATCTATTGAGGTACATGAGCAATAACTGGGTGGCTGCTCGGGTGTAGCGGGAGAGGGTAGGCTTGCTAATCTACCCAGTCAATACTGAATGTGCCTATCTTGCCGCTCCAACTGATCGTGGTTGACTTGGCTTCTAATAATATGGTCTGCCAATCGCTATTAAATGCTGTTATTGATGCGTTCGTAAAGATGTACAAATCATAGCTCGCTAGCGTTCCCTTCCCGTTACTGTCTGTGACTGCTGCCCATCCATGTCTGCCGGAGGGGTCAAAAATTTCGATTGGCTTATTTGCGATTGCCGTTCCATTGTGGGTACATGTGTAATAAATTTTGAAGTGCGTTGCCGTCATTGACACGCTGGCTGTTCCGGTACTACCGCTCCAACTAATCGTGCCTGTATTGCTTTCATAGTCGGTCACTGTTATTGTAAAGCTTGTTACCGTCGTCGAAAGTCCTGTTAAGGTAGCCTTACCGTCACTCGTTGTGGTTCCGGTATAGGTGCTGTCATTGGCTGTAATCGTGTATGCGGTGTTTCCTATTGGTGTTCCGCTGGCATTTGTTAAGGTGATTGCAACGCTCGTTGCCGTCATTGACACGCTGGCTGTTCCGGTACTACCGCTCCAACTGATCGTGCCTGTATTGCTTCCATAGCCGGTCGCTGTTGCCGTAAAGCTTGTTACCGTCGTCGGAAGTCCTGTTAGCGTAGCCTTACCGTCACTCGTGGTGGTACCGGTATAGGTGCTGCCATTGGCGGTAATCGTGTATGCGGTGCTTCCTATTGGCACTCCCGATTCATTTGTTAAGGTGATTGCAACGCTCGTTGCCGTCACCGACACGCTGGCTGTTCCGGTACTACCGCTCCAACTAATCGTGCCTGTATTGCTTCCATAGCCGGTCGCTGTTGCCGTAAAGCTTGTTACCGTCGTCGGAAGTCCTGTTAGCGTAGCCTTACCGTCACTCGTGGTGGTGCCGGTATAGGTGCTGCCGTTGGCGGTAATCGTGTATGCGGTGTTTCCTATTGGCACTCCCGATTCATTTGTTAAGGTGATTGCAACGCTCGTTGCCGTCATTGACACGCTGGCTGTTCCGGTACTACCGCTCCAGCTGATTGTTCCAGTTGTGCTTCCGTATCCGGTCGCTGTCGCACTAAAGCTCGTTACTGTAGTCGGAAGCCCTGTTAAGGTCGCTGTTCCCGTACTACTCGTTGTTCCCGTATATGTCGTTCCATTCGTTGCAATGCTATAGGCGGTATTCGCTATTGCATTGCCGCTCATATCCTTCAATGTTACTGTCAGACTATTTGCCGTCAGTGGGAGAGTTTTTATTGTCGTTTCTCCATCAACAATATTTACCTCCGTAGCGGTAGCAGAAGTATATCCATTTAAAGCAGCCGTTACGGTATAACTTCCCGCTGCGATACCAGAAAGAATAGCTACCCCATTGCTTTCTGTCGTGCCTGTTGCTACCGTGGATGTGCCCGATAATACCATTACGGTAGCTCCGCTTAATACCGTACCGCTACCGTCTTTTACCACCCCTCGCAGATTTCCTCCGCTCGCAGGCAGCATGATGGTTGTCGCGGCAGGAGTATCACTGGCTACCACCACTAATTCACTTTTCATGGAATAGCTGCTGTTTGTCGTTGTAAAGATATAGTTTCCTGGCAATAAGTTGGTAAAGGTCGCTACACCGTTTGCATTGGTTGTCGTTGATACACTCAAGGCAGAGCTTCCTGCATAGGCACTTTTTACTCCGAGCAGAGTATCGATCATACTCTTGGGTGCATAGGCGACTGTTGTGCTGCTTGCTGTTGCGACAACGGTAGCTCCGCTTATGCCGACAGACTGGGTATTAACAACGGTTACCGTTGCGCTGCCGCCAATTACGTCCAGGCTTACGCTTGCGTCAACGGCTGTGTCTTTGATCACCGTTACGGCATCGCTTGTCTTACTATAGCTGCCATAAGTCACGTAAACCGTATAGCTTCCTACTGCCAGGCCACTGATTGTTGCGCTGCCGCTATCATCGGTGACAGCAGCGCTTCCCACGGCAGCGCCATTCTGATAGGCTTGCACGGTTGCGCCAGCAATCGCAGTATTTTTATTACTACTATTCGTGACCGTAGTCTTAATACTGCCTCTGTAGGCAACAAATTTCGTCCAGGTTTCGGTCTTAATATCATTATCCCGTTCAACTAACTGCAGGAGTTTATCACTTAAATCATACGAATCATTGTTTTTAGCCTTACCCTTACGTGTTGGTGCCATGGTATCGGCCAATTGGTATTTAAAGGCCGCATATGGCTCATGGGTTAGGTTGGAATGACGATAGCCCAGTTCGATGTTAAAACGGGGCGAAACTTGCATGGTCGTGCGCAGTTGGTAACCAACTTCATCATCGTTATGCTTGTTATCATAATAGTAACCTTTAAGAAAAGCTTTCATCCACTGGGCATGGGAAAAAGACGTGCCCATTTCAAGGTCTACGCCGTCAACAGCACGGATATAGGAATAGAGAATACCATTGTCTTGGTAGCTGACGCTTGTCAGTTTATCGCCTGTTACCGGGTGATAGATGTTGAACCGGTACTCACTTAATTTATTAAAGTATTCGCCGCCTAACCCAATACGGGCCAGGTCATACTGAAAGCCGTAGTCATAAAAGAGGTTCATCCCAACCAGGCTGCGTTTGTCCGGGGCAAGATTACGCCAGCCTACACCCAAATTGGCCGTAGAGGCATCCCCGCTGTGGGCGTAACGTCCCTGCCAAAACCAATGGACACCAGAATCGTTGTTCCGTTCGCCAACAGGCTGGATTGTTTCCAAGGAATACGTTGGCTTAAAATCTTCACTGACATAAAAATTAAAGGTCGTTGTTTTCAGCCATTCCGGCCCCTTGGATTTGCCCTGCTGCAAATAGTAGGACATCAGCTTATTACCGAACTGAAACATTTTTTCCTTGTCAGTTGTGTTACCCTTACTACTGGTATCCTCGGTAATAACCGCTTGTGTCGTTTGCGGCGCTTGCGACTTGTCCACCTTAAGAACGATAGCGTCGTCAGCTTTTATCTCCGTATCCTGTGATACGACTTGCTCTTGGGTAACGGTTGTTTGCTCTGCCATACTGGCTGCCTGTGGCAATACTGTGTTTGTTAACACCATCAGCATGACGAGTAATTTCGTTAAAAATTTTTGTAGCTTCCGTGCTAGAAACATGACAACTTCCTCCTTAATCACTTTACATGTAGTTAGCCAACGACAGGATGAACTGTGCCCGTTCTTCCATCAAGACTATCACATGGTTCACTTTGCTATTTCACACCAGATCGCCTAGGTTGCGACAATCTCCATAATTTCATTGACGGCAATGGACAGTCCGCTTGGCCAATATACCTGTTTGCCGTCAGTCTTTGCCGCGTTGAACACCTGCTTATCCCTAAGTTCGGAAAACCGTATCGTATGCAGCTTATTTTTTATATCAAGTGTTATCGAATGATTATTATCCAGACAGATGGTAAGCAAATAATCGTCACCGGGAATTGCCGCCGTTATTTTACTCATAAAGTCACCTCTAGTTACAAAATAATCAACAGTTTGCTATAAGACAACCTTGTTCCGACAAAAAAACAACCTACTTTAATACTAAAGTAGGTTGTTTTTTTATGATACTCCCCAAAGGTGGAGTCTTTTACTCAATCCCATTCACAACAGCTGCTTTTGTCAACGCCGTTCTGTTGCTAACACCCATTTTTTTAAAAATTTTTCCCAATGCCTTTTTTACGGTGTCGGTCTCTATGTTCAGTCTTTTTCCAATAGCCTGGTTAGACAATCCCGCCGCGACAAGCTCGGTGATTTCCGTCTCCCGCTTCGTAAGTCGTTCGCCGCTATTGTCATTCAACTTTGCCTCAATCATTTGCCACTTTTCGGCGATGGGCGGAAAGATTGCGGTCACCCTGCTGATAAAGTCTTGATAGTGTCCGGCCGTTTGCAGATCGACAAGCAAATCGGCGATATAAGCGCTATTTTCCACAAACGGCATAAAAATTTGGTCCGGAGCCGCGATATTGAGTGCCTTTTCCAGCGTGACCAGCGCTTTTTCTCGATGCCATAACTTATCTAGGGCGGCAGCCTCAAAGATATAAGTATACACCTGGGCCAGCAGATTGGGGAAAAAGCCGGCGAGGGCGGCGTGCTGAGCAGCAATACCGGCTAATTGGTGATATTGGCCGGTAATCAAGAGGGCCTTGTCCCAGATCATATTCACAAACGCATGACTGGGAAAGAAGAGTGTTTCCGGCACATTACCCTGGGCAATCCAGGCGGGGATTCTTTTCGCTTGATTAAGGCAGGAAAAAACGAAACCTTCACACATATCAAGAATATGAATATGCGAATATAATGTTTTTTGCTTTAGTGCCTCCCGTGTTTGCCTCAAACTGTTCAGCACATAATCCCAGTCTCCTTTGACAAGCGCCAGCCGTATCTGGAGGAATGTCGCGCAGATGACCAGCGCGACTTGCCGGCGGGACTGAGCAAAATAAAGAGCTTTATGGGCTACGATTTCCGCATTGTCGAAATCGCCGATATTGTAGTACCACTCGGCCGCCATCATGTATTCCCCACCCGAACCGTGCCCGCCGGCCAGCCGGTAGTAGCTGGGAAGTTCCGCAATGACCTTGACTTCCGCCTCCAGTTCTCCGCTCACGCGGTGATACAAATATAGCACCGATGGTGAGCCTAACGTCCATGGCGCTTTTGTGTCGATAAAAGTGGAGGGACCCTGTAGCAGTTTCCAAGCTGCTCTGAAATGCCCGGCCATAGCGACGAGGTTATTATACGAGGTAATACCTTTCAGAACCTCCATCTCACCCATCAGCTTCAGCCGGGACTGATCATCCAATCCAGGCGAATTTTTAATATAACCCTCTAATTCTCTGCAATGTCGGGCAAATAACTCCATCTCATTGGATATAAACAGATTGAATCCATAAATAATGCCGGCCAGCGGATACTTCATTTTTATCGCCGCCGGGCATTGCTGGAAGTATTTAATCCGGGCTTCCTTGGGTTGTCTGGCAAGAACGGTGCCTTTAGCGATTTCAATGGTTGCTAGCAGCTTCTCGAAATCGTCGGCATGATAGAAATAATCCATGGCATGGTTATATTCACCAGCACCCAGGTGCCATTCGCCCGCCATCTTCCATAGAGTCTGGCGCCTGTCCAGGTCCTGCCGGTCAAAAATCCGCCGCAAGTAACTTGTCAGGATATTGTGCAGACAGTATTGCTGACTGGCGTAATCGAAGGTGATAAAGGCGTTGTCGACGGTAAGCCTCGTCAGCAAAACCTCGGCATTTCCTTTTTGCCACATGTGTTCGGCCTGGGCCAGAGAAAAGCTGTCAAAGATGCAGATTGCGTTCAGAAATTGTTTTACTTCCGGCGAACATGGCTGATAGACAACCTTCTCAATCAGTACCTGAAGGCTTTCGGATTGCTGATCCAGCCGCCCGGTCTGCCGATAGCCGAGGATGTAAAGGTAGACGGCACTGATCCAGCCCTCGGTATAGTAATGGAGAAAAGCGACTTCATCGGCCGTCAGCCTGATACCAGATAGCTTGCAATACTCTAAGGTCTCGCTGGCGGTAAGCTCGAAATACTTTTTGTCAATAACCAGGCAATATCCCTTCAGCGCAAGTTCTGCCGTATTTTCGCCGAAAACGCTCCGGGACACGATTACAATATACAAGTTAGGGATTGCTGCTTGGGCCAGCCGCTCGAAAAATCCATCGGTATCCTCGGAAGACAGTAAGTGATAGTCATCAATAACAAGGGCCGTTCGCGAGGAAAACGTCACGCCACCGATCAGTTCGATGGCTTCTTCCCTGAGCACGGTATCGCCGGGAACACCGATCTCGGCAAGTCTATTGGCGCAAGCCGGGGCAATTTTCCCAAGCAGGCGACTAAAACTATGCCAAAAAGCAGCCACAGAAGAAGCGAACACGGTTTGCCAGAGTACTTCGGCCTCACAGTCTTGAAGAAACTTCTTCACTGCGGTGGTTTTGCCATAGCCCATCGGCGCTTCAACCACCGTGAGCGGATATTGCCAGATTCCCTGCAGGGACTGGTTCAGTGATTTGCGGGTATAGAATTGTCTGGTGTCATTGATAGGCATGACAAACCTCCAAAAAAGATGTCCGTCACGGACCACACAGAAGAACGCCACCCGGTCAGTTGGTTTCAATGCTTTCGTCCCTCAAAATCCGGACACTATTAATATTACAAAATGATTAAATAACTTTTTTATCTCGGAGAGGTTGTACAAATTCCAATTTTAGCACATCGTTAACATAATGTTTAATTATATTTTATGGTATATTGTGTATGATGTAAAGAATAAGATCCAATATTTTCCCAAACTAGTTGACGCTAACCCCTTACAGATTGTGTTTACAGGAATACAACAAATCATACAAAACTATATTATGTATGATTTACTTTTGAATAGAATTTTCATTTTTATAAAGGGTGTGGAATATTTGGCAGATAGGGGAAAAAGAAATTTTTTTCTGTTCTTCATTATCCATGTTTATCACAATCCAATTATTCAAAGTTCAGGTTTAACCTTGCCAATAATTTTCCGGTATCCTGCCCCCTGATATAGTCCCAGCCAAGCCACTTTAAAACTGCGTTAGCTGGTAAATTATGAGGTACCTGCGGATGGAGCGCGGGAAAATAGGCACCAGCACAAATGCGGCCAAATTCCGGCCCGTTAAAATAGTCAATTAACGCTTGCAATTCTTTGGCCTTTGAGGCTTTTACCAAATAAGACAGCGGTGTTATTGGGGTTCCATCCTCCATCCAGATGACCTTTGCCTCTACCGGTGGCGAAATCGTATTGGCAAAAAAGTACGGCATTACATAAATGGGCGGTCGATTATGATTGTTGCCGGCCATACTTTTGATCATCTGGGATGGGTGCATGCCAGTCCGGACCGACCTCCTTAAGGCCGCAATGCCGGCATCGCCATATTGCTGATAAATGGTTAGCAGAATAATATCATCAAAATCACCGCTGCAACCGTTCAAAACCACCTTTTGTTCATATTCCGGCTGCAGTAAATCACCCCACGTTTTCGGAATCGGCAGACGGCCCATCTGCCGACAGTCAATTACCACCACAACAGGGTTGATGGCAACAACATTATACCATCCCTGCTTGTCAACAATGCCAATATAGTTAAGAGTACTATTTATCGGTTTCGGTTGTTGTAATGAGGTGGTATACAACCCCTTATTCATAACCTGTTCGATAAATTTGCTATTGAATAAATTGTAATCTGTAGTTACTATCAAGTCCGGTGCGTCAGCAATATCTTCAACTTGCTGCAGATAGTCAGCAAAATACAACACATCATTACTGCATGACCACAGATAATAATTAAGCCTAATATCCTTCTCTACTCGCAGTTTCTTTAAAATAGCCTGCAAGGCCCAGTTAAGCGGCAGATTAAGAGCACATGGCAGTTGCGCAACAAAATTGAATACCCCTTGGTTGTCTGTTACAACCTCGGACAATTGACGATACTGCTCTGTATTTTCAATTTTGTCAATTAGTAAACTGATAAATGATTCTGGATTAATTTTTTTGATGCTCAGGAGTGTTTTTAGTCGCAAAACAGCCCCTAAGCCTTGAGCTAGCTCTTCTTGGGTAACTATATTGAAGCCTGTAAAAATATCCATTGTTTCCGGATATTTGTCAACAATCCCCTGTATTGTGCACTCCAGTAAATTTTTATTCATAGACTACTCTTCCTCCAACACGACTAAACCAAATTATTTAATTTGTATTGGTTTTTCCGATATATTTCCCTATTTTGCTTATAGTCCAAATGTATTTCGCAGGTAAAGTAAATTCTTATTTAATATCTTTATTTAAAATATGTTTCTGAAGGGTTGGAAATGATGCGAAGCAAGACAAAAGATCCTATTATCTCTGTATTTATATTATTAATACTTTATGGGTACATATTATCGTTAAACTTATTAGCGCCTCTTATGGTCGATGATTACATGTATTCTTTTCATTGGAATACGTATGATCGAATTACTGGCTCTTGCGTTATGGTAATGGGTTTTGTCACCTTAATTTTACCATGTTGAATAGAGGTGTGCTTCTTTTTTTTGCCCAAATAGGTTTTCATATTGTATTTATATTGGCATCCCGGCCATTTAGTTAGGCTTTCTACCTCAAAACCGGTCTATAGATTTTACGACCCTCATTCCAGCAACTTTGAATTTCTCCAGAGCTTCTTTGACAATTGCCGGAAAATCGGGGCTGCCTGCTGTTGGTTGGACAGGCGACATACAATCTTCAAGGATATAAATTTTATTTTCTTCATCTTTTTCAATGACTTTCAGCATATCTTCCAAAGTTGATTTTACGCAATGACTCGCTGCTTCCCCTGCAACATATACTTGATCAAACTCCATCAACTCTGTCATCAATTTCTCGTTGAAGTTTCCAACAATTTTCAGCGAGCCATCTTTAAAATAGAGTTTCGATACTTCGGGCGATAATACACTGTAATTTTCTGTCCAGAGGCTTTCCCCTTTAGTGATCCATTTTATTTCTTTGCCGGTCATCAAGGAATAAAAAAATAACGCTTCATACAGCATTGGAACCACCGCGTTATCGACAGAACCTTTCTGAGTGTGATACTCCCAGGTGATTAGAATGTACTTTTCACCAGTCTCAAGCTGTTCAAGATAGCTTTCAATGAGTTCAACCGGAATCCATTCCGCATAGGGTCGCCACTTTTTCTCTTTTACATTTTCTAATGTAATAATCGAAAACGGATTCGGATTTTCATTTTGATCGTTTACCCAAAATCCTGGGGTATGGATTTGAAATACGGTGTGAGTATCAAGAGACACTCGAATTTCATCAATCCGCTCTAGATTGCGGTAGATAAAATTGCAAATTCGTTCTATATCTTTCTCAGCTCCGTTGACATATAGACTTGCACCTGGGATGCAAAATCCCACCTGTGGGTCAACCAAAAAGAGAACTGTTTTTTCACTACTAAAGGCAGGGTTAACTATTTTCCGAAGCTGCCGTACTTCATTTTGAATTATGTCATATCTGGGTAAGTATAAATCTCCAGCACGGTTAGGAGAATAGAAACTTGGATTTTGCATTAAATTCAGCCCCTTTTTTATCTTAGTACGCGAGTCAAGACTCCCGCCTCTACAGGCGGCGTTAATTCAGGCGGAGTAGACTCTCCACCTGAATCCCCAATGTTTCAGCTATGCTGAAACGAGTTCACTATTACTTGAGATAAGTTTTAGCTCCGGGTTATCGCAAACGCAAATCGTTTGTTGTTGAATATGCTCATGTTAAGTCACTCCAATCCTTTCATCTTTGTCCCATTTCATCTTTCGCGAAAGCAGTTGATAGAAGGTTTCATTATTAAGCCTAATCAAATTAGTCACCATGGGAGCTTTATTAATAACGATACAATCATCAGTTTCCAACTTAATATCCACTTGCCCATCTGCCGAAAGAAGAAGTTCCTTTTGATTCGATTCGACTACAATTTTGATTTCTTTGTTATCACTGGCGATCATCGACCTTACATTAAGTAAATGAGAACAGATAGGAGTGATTACGTTGATTTCAAGGTCGGGAGGAATAATTGCTCCCCCGGCTGATATGGAATACCCGGTACTTCCGGTAGCTGTGCTTATAATAATTCCGTCTGCGGGAAAGTTTCCTACATAATCCCCGCCGATATAAGTCCTTAGTCTTACTAGCTTAGCTATAGCTCCTTTGACTACTATGTCGTTTAAAGCGGTGCAATCTGCTTCATTTTTCTCCTTTCGATATACTCGTGCCTCTAAGCGTTTACGTTTATCTATGGTAAATTGACTATTAAGAATCAGAGAAATTACCTCGATCACTTTGGGAAGGTTATACTCCATTCCGGTCAAAAAACCTAAATGTCCAGTGTTAATCCCAAAGATAGGAATTTCTCCTACACATCTGGCTGTACCTAGTACTGTTCCATCTCCTCCGAAAGAAAGAACTACATCTAATTCCGAAAGGGGATTATCAAACTTCAATAGCTCAGCACTACTTCCCAGTCTCTCAATATGCCTGATGACAGTCTCAACATCAGCTGTTTTGAGCCCTTTAGAGCGATTGAGCATAATTCCTACCTTCAATGAATACACCTCGCTTGCTTCATGTTTAGTTATTCGCAAATTTACTTAAATCTGTTCACTAATCTTCTACCCAATCGGAGTTGAAACGGAACAGTCTGGCTGGCTTATAAGGCTTACCGGACTCCCATTCATCTGCCTCAATTACCATTTTTTTCTGCTTCTCCATTTTATCGCGAAAATTTCTACTATAAATGGCTTTCCCGGTGATAACTTCATACAGCTTCTTTAGTTCTGTTAAAGTAAACAATTCCGGCATAAGAGAAAAGGCAATATCGGTATATTCAACTTTGTTTTTTAATCGCTCAAGCGTATAAAAGATAACTGTTGCATGGTCGAAAGCAAGCCCTGCGGGATTATCCAGGCATTCAAAATTAACTTTAGAAGTTCTTCCTTCCATCTCTTTAGTAACAATTACAGTATCTTTTATTTCCTGCCCGCCATTTACCAAGGATAGTTCATATGTTGTTTTACGAATATAACCTGTCTGGGTTTGCGTTTTTATTTCTTCAAGCGTTGTGGCTCTGACATCAAACCAACAGGCATCTTCAGCATCGTCTCCGGCTTTTACGTTTAATTTAGAACTATCTACCAGTGCCATATATGAGGTACTGATAACTCTACGCCGCAGAT
>Ga0316604_10003096_pt1 | contig 11942 bp, 13 predicted proteins | sample OWC_soil_day20_C_FD_207650 | JGI IMG/M metagenome (GOLD analysis project Ga0316604, IMG submission 207650) | Wetland soil microbial communities from Old Woman Creek delta, Ohio, United States - OWC_soil_day20_CT | ecosystem: Environmental > Terrestrial > Soil > Wetlands | place: USA: Ohio... | reverse complement strand
GATAAAAAATGAAATGTATTTATGTTCGACATTGTTTATGTTTATAGATTGGAAGGATGTGGTATAATAACGTTAATCTAAACGTTTGGAGTTGAACTATAATGAGTGAGCAAAGAACTCGACGCACCAAAGAAGCAAGGGTAGCGGATATCGAAAAGACAATAGCCTATCACAAAATGCATATAAACAGTTTGGAGGAAAAGAAAGCGCGGATATTAAATCCCTCTGTAAGGACGCGCAAGATAACTATAAAATCATTGCTAGAACAGGCAAAAGAAAAAGGGTTGGATGAGAAAGAGATCGCAAAGCGCCTAGGTTTATCTGAGTAACGGAAAGAGGAACACACCATCACGTGTGTTCCTCCCTACATATCCACAGTCGATTCTTTTTTATTTTGCCTTCAATTGTTGATTTGTGCAATTTCCCTGCTCAAGGCAGCCATCCTTGTGAGAGGCTACTCCATTTGTGCCCCATCTGCTAAGTGCTGTTTGATGTTCAGAACAATAAATCATAAGCGGAACACCTTTTACAGGTGCTCCGCTTTGTTTCTATTCTAATGGGTATTTACTCAACCGGGGCGTGGCAGCAGCTTCAATGACCGTCCGTCCATACCCGACTATTACAGTTCTAACAAAGAGCATCGGATTGCTATCGTCTCCGGCTCCGATGCTTTCACAGGCTTCAAAAAGTCCCCGCTTGTCCTAACGGCGTATATTTTTGATAAAAATACACTTTAGCTTCTGCCGTGGGAAAATCATCAAAGAACAGTACGGGCTTCTGCGGCAAATCGGCGGCATACAGTTCATAAAACAGGTCAATCGCATGGATGGCCTCGTCCGGCGACATCTCCGGCTGAAGCATGCGCCGTGCGGCGGTAATGAATTTGTCACCGTAAGCACTCTGAATCTCGGACAAATGATTGGCGTTATACTGCGGTATCCACATATCAACGCCCGCCTCCACGATAGCGTCCGCCAGCGGGCCGACACATCCGCAGCTGTGGAGCTGAAACAGAATATTGTGGTCGCGGCAGAAGGACGCAAGGCGCTTTAAGTAAGGTACAAGCATCTCACGGCAGACGCTCAGCGAGAAAAACGGGCTGCGCTGTGCACCCCAGTCATCGTGAAACTCAATCATATCAAAATCGAAATGCTTTTTAAGCTGAAGGATCATCTCTTCATACAGCGCACACAGCCGATCAAAAAGAGCGTGGACGTCTTCCTTCACTTCCTCGTCGACCAGCGCCATGCAGGCGTTTTCAAAGTCCAGAAATGTGATCAGGCGTTCAAAAAGACCGTTGAGAATGGTAACAGAGATCAGTTTTTCAGAGTTCTCCTCCAACAGTTTTTTATTGATCGCGCCGCTCTCCTCCCAGGGCCAATTCGTGACATCCGGCCAGACAAGCTTTGTTCTCCACTCCGAAATATCGCTCAACAGCGGATTTCCTGGTTTCGTAATGGCGCCCATAACTTCCGGAACATAGGTCCATTCAATTCCGAACATGTCCGCTCCGTCCTTTTTTTCATCCACCCGAACCGTCTGGGCTTCATTAATCAGCACGCGGGCGCAATTGTCGGGCAGAACACGCGGTGAGAAGAAAAAAAAGTCGCTTCTGGTCGGAATCCATTCCGGCTCGAGTCGGTTAAATACGCGTTTGACATTTTCCTTTGACGTCAGGCTCTGCCGCGTCCCATGCTCTGTAAAATTGCGGTTTTTCATGCAAACACCTTCATTTCATATATTTTATATCTGTATGATATATATTAGTGAGACGTGCCTAGTTTGTCAATGAAAAAGCGTTTTCTTTCGCATATCGTTTCAAATTTATGAGTTCTATTCAAGGTCTCCTGCCCGTTAAAATAAAACATGGGAATCATATATCTGACAATTATATTTTTATATTGACATTCAGGCAGGCTGATGTTAGACTTATGCTTATATTACATATGTGTTATATATGATTTGAAGGTGACCGAGGAATCACTTTCGACAGACCCAGCAAATGAATTTTTAAAAATAGAGGAGAATTTAAATGAAATCAGGTAAAACAAAAGCTCTTGCCCTGCTGACTTCTATCGTCATGCTCCTGACTCTGCTCGCCGGCTGCGGCGGGACACCCACGATGGAGAGCTCATCCGCCACCTCTGATTCCGAATCGAGCTCTTCTTCAGCAGAAAAAACAAAAATCACCGTCGCCACCGGCGCCGCGCCAAGACCCTACGCATACGTCGATGACAACGACGAGCTGGTGGGCTACGACATCGATCTCGTCAGAGCCATTTTCGATCGGCTTCCCCAGTATGAGGTGACGTTTGAAATCGCGGAATTTACGTCAATTTTTGCCGGTCTTGATTCCGACCGTTATCAGATCGGTGCCAACCACTTTGCCAAAAACGCCGAACGCGAAGAGAAATATCTTTTCTCCGATCCGGATTTCCAGAACGAATATGTTATCGCCGTCCCCGAAGGCCAGACCGACATCACGTCTCTTGAAGATCTCCTCGGAAAAACGACAGAGGTGAACACCGGCGTTAACTTCACGACGGCACTTGAGGAGTACAATAAGAGCCATACCGATAACCCGGTGCAGCTTACCTATACTGATGCCGATATGGTTTCCATTCTCCAGCACGTTGAAAGCGGCGCATATGACTTCCAGCTGATCGACGCGCCCACACTGGAGACATATATCAAGGAGTATGGTCTGAAGTTGGACGCGGTGTCTCTTACCGCTGAAGAATCCGCGCTCATTGGTGACCCGTACACCTATCTGCTGATCAGCAAGGGTACGCTGGGCGAACAGCTCCAGTCGGACATCAACACAGTTTTGGCCGAGCTTATTGCGGACGGAACTCTCGAGTCGCTCAGCGAGAAGTATCTCGATGGAGACTACACACCCAAGCAGTAAACCACGTCCGATCGCATCGGCATCATGTGCCGGAGCGCCTTTGCGCCCTCCGCAAGGCACTCCGGCACCGCTTATTACTGAGAGGAGAAGCATCCTTGCCAAATCTTTTTGATGTTAAGCTCGTTTTTACCCAAATTCCAAAGCTTCTTAAATACCTTCCGGTGACGCTTGAGATTACGGTTCTTTCCATGCTGTTCGGCTTGATCATCGGGATGTTGCTGGCCGTAATCAAAATCAGGCGCATCCCCATCTTGTACCGGATTTCCGTCATTTTCGTCTCGTTCATACGCGGTACTCCGATCATCGTACAGCTCTACATTACGTATTACGGTATTCCGATCCTGCTGAAATACATCAACTACTATTCCGGTACGAATTACAACGTTAATAACATTCCCGCCATGCTGTTCGTCCTGCTGGCATTTGCGCTCAATGAGTCGGCCTATATGTCTGAGATCATCCGGGCCGCCCTCCAGTCCGTGGACAAGGGACAGATTGAGGCCGCCCATTCTCTGGGGATGAGCTATACGCAGGTGCTATTCAGGATCATTATTCCCGATGCCTTTGAGGTCGCACTCCCGACCCTTGGCAATTCCCTGATTGGCATGATGAAGGGTACGTCGCTGGCGTTCGTCTGCGCCGTCGTCGAAATCACCGCCGCGGGGAAGATCATCGGCGGCAGCAACTATCGCTTTTTTGAGGTGTACGTCTCTCTGGCACTGATCTATTGGGGACTGACCATTGTGATCGAGCAGGCCATAAAGCTGGCGGAAAAGCGAATGACTATAACGGATATTAAAGAAATCAAAGGAAGCGGACAATATGATCGAAATTAAAGGACTGACAAAAAGCTTCCATTCAAACACCGTGCTTGACGACATCAACCTGACCATTCAAACGGGCGAAGTCGTTGCGATTATAGGCCCTTCCGGCTCTGGAAAATCGACGTTTCTACGTTGCCTTGATTTCCTGGAAACGCCGGAAGCGGGGACAATCCGTATCGATCAGTTTGAAATCAACGCGACGTCCGCATCAAAGGCGCAGATACGCACCTTCCGGCAATACAGCGCGATGGTCTTTCAGCAATTTAATCTTTTCCGTCGAAAAACAGCCCTTGAAAATGTCATGGAGGGTCTGATTGTCGTCAAAAAAATCTCGAAAACGAAAGCTCAGGAGATCGCACTCCAGCAGCTTGAGAAGGTTGGCCTTTCCGACCGGACGAATCACTATCCCCGCCAGCTCTCGGGTGGCCAGCAGCAGCGCGTGGCCATTGCCCGGGCGCTGGCGATGAACCCCAGCATCCTGCTCTTTGACGAGCCGACATCGGCTCTTGACCCCGAACTTGTTGGTGAGGTACTGGAGACTATCCGCGCGGCAGCGCAGGAGGGCAACACAATGATTCTCGTCTCGCACGAAATGAATTTTGTGAAAAAAGTCGCCAGCCGCGTCCTCTTTTTGGACGGTGGAAAGATCATTGAGGACGGGACACCCAAGGAGGTTTTCGACACGCCGAAGCACGAGCGGACAAAAGAATTTCTCCGCCGGTTCAATGAGTATCAGCAGATCGAATACAACCTGTAGCATCAGATGATTGATAAAAAGATTGAAGCTCATGCCGAGTTTTTCGGCGTGAGCTTTTATTTGCGACCCACCGGCCGGATACCGTTTCTATATCATCATCTTGAAAATCGTTTAAATAAATGTTACAATTTATACCAAAATGATGCAGTAGATCCGCAACAATCGTTACAATTTGCAATGTTTCATCTATTTTCTTTTTCGTAACATATGTTACGGACGAAATTCTGTATATTGGATAGAATAAGTCCATCAATAAAAACCGCAGGGTCTAAAACAACCGAGTTAGTATTTACTAACCTGCATAAGGAGGAACGCTTTATGAATCCGTATTTTTCTCTTTCCGATAAGGTGTATGACCTGACCGAGCGATACCCCGAGCTGATTGATCTGCTTGCCGCGAACGGCTTTGACAATCTGCGCAATGATCTAATGCGTAAAACCGTCGGCCGCACCATTTCCATTGAAACCGCCCTGAAAAGCAAGCGTTTTGACCCGCAGGCCTTTGAGACGAAACTGGTGGAGGCCATTGAGCAGAAAAATCCAGCCCTTTCCACAGGTCTTGCCCACACCCGGAAAGAGCATCCCGAAGGCGAGCTGCGGCTATCCGGGGTTCTGCCCTGCCCCATCCGGGTTCAGCTTCTGGAAAAGCTGGATGACTGGCTGAATGGTCAGAATACCAAGGTGAGCTATGAGCTGCAGGCCGCCAGTATGGGGCTGGACTGGCTCCGGGAGCAAATGGCTGAAAGCGCGGATGCGTCCGGTTTGGCGGATGTGTATCTTTCCGCCGGCTTCAGCTTATTCTTTGACAAAACGATCATGGGGCGGCATCTGGACAACGGCGTTTTTGCCGATCTGACCGGTGTGAAACAGCTTAACCCCGTTTTTGACAATGCTTCCATTGATCTGAAGGACCCTAAGGGGCAGTATACCATTATCGGCGCGGTAGCCGCCATCTTCATGGTGAACACCGAGCTTTTGGGCGACCGCCCCTTTCCGGAACGCTGGGCGGACTTGCTCAAACCTGAATTTGAGGATACTGTCGCCCTGCCCATGCGGGACCTGGACTTGTTTAATGCTGTTTTGCTGGGTATCTATAAGGAGTACCGAGAAGAAGGGGTTGCAAAACTGGGCAAGAGCCTTTTGACAAGTATGCACCCGGCCCAGATGGTCAAGACGGGTGCCAAAAAACAGCAGAACAATGGTCCCGTGGTCACCGTTATGCCATATTTCTTTACCTGGATGGCAAAGGAGGGCGGCACACTGCGCCCTGTCTGGCCGAAGGACGGCGCGATCGTCAGCCCGATTTTCTTGCTGACTAAGGCGGAATCTAAGGAAAAATCTCAACCATTGGTGGATTTTCTGTTCTCAAAAGAGATGGGAAACGTGTTGTCCGCAAACGGAAAGTTTCCGTCCACTCACCCGGAGGTGGATAACGGCCTGTCTCCCGAACAAACCTTCCTATGGCCGGGCTGGGAATTCATTTACAGCCATGACATCGGCGCACTTTTAAAGGAAACGGAACGCATCTTCCTGGACGCCGCGGGAGGCAAAGCATGAATCTGACGATCTTTTCCGGCCCGCCCTCCTCTGGCAAAACCTCGGTGATTCTCAAAACCATCGGCGCGTTTCAAAAACGAGGTCTTTCCGTCGGCGTGGTCAAATTCGACTGCCTGCATACGGACGATGACCTGCTGTATGAAAAAGCGGGCATTCCTGTGAAGAAGGGTCTGTCCGGCGCGCTCTGCCCTGATCATTTTTTCGCCTCCAACATCGAGGATGTGGTCAAATGGGGAACGCGGGAAGGTCTTGACCTGCTGATCACAGAATCGGCGGGCCTGTGCAACCGCTGCTCACCGTATCTGGTGGGTGTAAAAGGAATCTGTGTCATCGACAATCTTTCCGGTATCAATACACCGAAGAAAATCGGCCCCATGCTCAAATCCGCCGATATCGTAGTGATCACCAAGGGAGATATCGTATCCCAGGCAGAGCGCGAGGTGTTCGCCTCCCGCGTCAGCGCGGTCAACCCAAGGGCGATGGTACTGCACGTGAACGGCCTGAACGGTCAGGGCGCGTATGAATTGAGTACGCTTTTGCATGACGAAACGCAGAATTTAAAATCCGTGCAGGGAATGAAGCTGCGCTTCCCCATGCCCTCAGCCATGTGCTCCTATTGCTTGGGTGAAACCCGAATTGGAGAAAGTTATCAGCTGGGCAACACCAAGAAAATGGCATGGGAGGAGGATGAATCGTGAATCAGAAGACCATCGGAGCACTCATAGAGCAATATCCCTTTGTTACGGATTTTTTTCAGCAGAACAGGCTGGATATCGGCGGGTTTGAGGCTTTGACATTTCCGGAGTATCTGGCACGGCTCAGTGAAGAGGAGCTGGAGGATAAGGCGATCAACGCGCAGTCACTTCCCGGAGAGCTGGAAAGCTATATTGCACAGATGCTGGAGTTTTTAGGACTTGAAGGAGGCAGCACCGTACAGTCGCTGACCATTCTTCCCGGACAGAATAAAAGCGGAGAGGCAGAATTATTTGAAACGCTGGAGATTCTGCCCTCCCAGATCGTTTCCATCGTGGGGCCTACCGGTTCGGGAAAAAGCCGCCTGTTAGCGGATATTGAATGGGCGGCGCAGGGCGATACCCCCACAGGGCGCACCATATTGATCAACGGCCTGCCAGCTGACCCCAAATGGCGTTATTCTCCCAATAACAAGCTGGTAGCCCAGCTTTCCCAGAATATGAATTTCGTTATGGACATCAGCGCAGGCGAGTTTGTGACGCTCCACGCGGAAAGCCGCATGGTGGAACACTCCGATGAAATCACCGCCAAAATTCTGGAATCCGCCAATCGGCTGGCTGGAGAAGCCTTCTCTGCCGACACTCCGGTGACCAGCCTCAGCGGCGGTCAGTCCCGCGCTTTGATGATTGCGGATACGGCAATCCTGAGTGCTTCGCCTATCGTGCTGATTGACGAGATTGAAAATGCCGGAATTGACCGACGGAAGGCACTGGAACTTCTGGTTTCTCAGGACAAAATTGTGCTGATGGCAACCCATGACCCGCTCCTAGCTCTGATGGCAGACCAACGTATCGTCATTCGCAACGGCGGCATTCACGCGGTACTGCAAACGTCCCAGGAGGAAAAGGAACTGCTGACCGATTTGGACAGAATCGACGGCATTATGCAGAAAGCGCGGCAAATGCTCCGGGCTGGAAACGTTTTGCGTCGGGGCGGGCTTTTCGCATAGAGATCGATTTTTTTCTATGTGTCAGCTCACTCTTTATGGTATCATGAAAACATCTACAAACTGGCTTCGATATGCCGGAAAGAAGGCGTCAAATGGTTTCAAAACTAAAAAACAGCCCGCTGTTTTCCGGCATGTCGGAAGCTGACATTGAAAACTGCCTGCGCTGCAGCAAATCGGAATTTGCCTCTTACGAAAAAGACGAGATGATATTCTATCAAGAGGATGAACCAAAGCGGCTGTTGGTGCTTATGGAAGGCGCCGTCGCCGTTTGCAATGACTCCAGCTCCGGCAAACGCAGTATTGTGGCCACCTTTGATCAGGCGGGCGAGCTGTTCGGCGAGGTATTTCTGTTTTTGAACCGGAGAAAATATGACCACTATGCCCAAGCGGTGACACCTTCCAAAGTATTGCAGATTCCGAGAGATTTCCTCTACCACACCTGCGGCGAAGACTGCGGGCATCATGCGCGCCTGATTTCCAATATGCTGTCCATTCTGGCGCAGAAGGCGTATTTTCTCAATCAAAAGCTTCAAATCCTCTCCTGCGCTACTCTGCGGCAAAAGATCGCAAAGGTTCTGCTGAACAATTCCCTCCCCAACGGCAAAGTAATCCTCACGATGAACCGGGAGGCGCTGGCGGATTTTTTAAACACGGCACGCCCGTCCTTATCCAGGGAGCTGATGAACATGCAGGAGGACGGCTACATTCGCACTGAAAAAAAAGAAATTTATATCGTCGATTTCGACGGACTGCGGGACTTGTGACCCAACACTGGAAGAACAGAAAATTCACGGCAATGAAATGGCCGTATTCCTCCATTCTGTGATTGCTTGTCCGACAACATCATATACACATATCGGCGGCGTAATAAGTGGTTAAATATCAAAAAATATCCTTGACAAAATCAAGAAAGAACGCTATGATAAACATATCCTATTAATACAGTATCTTTTTAGTATTTTAAATGAATAATATTCTATGGCCTCTTGTGAGGCAGTCCATACTTCTTTTTCATATGATTCCACGATCTGACCGGAAAGCTGGAGGTTTCAGGGAATAGGTTCTTCCTATCTCTTGAGACCTTTTTGTTTTGACCTGATTGCAAAAATAAAACGGCGAAAAGGCACTTGCTGTTTCAGCAAAGCAAATATTATCTGACCCACGCTTTACAGTTCACATGATCTCAAGATAATATTTTTTCAATTTAAATATCAATTGCATGTATTGTAAAACTCTACTATACATCGACTGGAAAACCAGAGGTATCAAATAAGCAGGTAACTGCTTTTTGATACCTCTTTTTATCTGGATTTTCCCGAGAGAAATCGGAACGCAAGGTGAAAGCTTTTAATTCAAAGGGAATTCACTATATTGCTCCATACACCGCACTCGCCCTGGTTCTCTTTTTTTGAAAATCCTTCTGGGATATGCCTTTGTTATACTGACCCTCGGACACCGGTTCCAATTTATTAAACTAGAAAGGAGAATATTGTTGGATGAAAGAAACATGTTCAACCACAAAAATCACACACCCATATGCTACCCCACTCTCGCAAATCAGCTTGGCAATTTTCCAAACCGCATCGCCGGACTCATAACGCCAAAAACCGAAAAAATTGATATCGGCGGGAAACTGATGAAGCTGACCGCCGTCATCACAATATTTGAAAAGGAGAAGAATCATGGCTATGAATCTCGACAGCTCTACGTTTGGCACAAGGGAAGAACGGCTCGGCTCTATTGTTGGCTATGTGGGTACGATTAAAGATTTGGCCAGGCAATCCTGCTGTGGAATCCTTCCGCTCAAAGGGGCTCCCGGTAATCAACGCATCCACCGCGGGATTCAAAGGCAACAATTATTTGGGATATGAATGGGTTCTACAGGCAATTTTCGAGCAATATCTGGATGAGAACAAAACTTATGAACGGGAAAAGGGCCTTATCAACGTGTTTGCAAGCCTCCCCCTCCACGATCCCTTCTGGCAGGGAAACCTTGACGCGCTGGAATCTCTTTTGGGAGAGCTGGGGCTTCATGCCAACATCATCTTCGGCTATGACCGCGGGTTAAAAAACATTGATAAAATACCCCAGGCAGAATTTAACTTGGTGGTAAATCCTTGGCTGGGGCTGGAAAGCGTACAGCTTTTGCAGGAAAAATTCGGAACGCCTTACTTGCATTATCCGAACCTGCCCATCGGCGCATTTGAAACCAGCAAATTTTTGCTGACTGTGGGTGAATTCGCTAGGCTCGACCTGGAACACGTCAAACGTGTTGTTGCGGCAAAGGAGCGCAAATATTACTACAACATTGAGCGATATGCGGATCTCTTCCTGGAAAACCGCATTATGTCCAAGCGCTTCACGGTCGTTTCGGATTCGCAGTACACTCTGGCCATCACCCGCTTTTTGGTGAACGACATGGGACTCTTTCCCCAAAAGCAGTACGCAATGGAGGATGTCCCGGTGCGTTATCAGCAGGCCATCTCCGAGAATTTTCAGAACCTCAATTATAACATCCAGGCGGAAATCTCGTTTGAAACGGATGGATTTCTTGTCCACAAGGAGATCAAAGAAAGTGACTATCTCGGATATCCCCTCATCATCGGCAGTGCATGGGAAAAAGAGATTTCCAAGGAAACGCAGGCTCATTTTCTCTCTATTTCCTGGCCTTTAAATGAGCGTCTTGTCATCAACAGCTCTTATGTGGGTTATGATGGCGGCCTGAAACTGCTGGAAGATATCTATTCTGTCGTCATGACCCGCTTCACCTGAGGTTTTCTCTGGCTATGTTAAGACGAATTGGAGGGATCGCGTAATCCAGCTCCGTGGGAGGCTGCTCAGGAGGCGGAAACTGCTGTATTACATAAACGACAGGTAAGCCTTCTTTATCATAGCACGTAATCAGATGGAAAAAGGAGAAGTTATTATGAAACACAAAAAGAAAATCATTGTATGGCTGCTCGCGGCAGCCATGGGCGTATCACTTTTCGCCTGCGCCTCTGAAAATACCGGTACGAAGGAGAGCGGTACATCGGACAGTGCGGCGGAAAATGTGTCTGACAGCGCGACGGACAGCAGCTCTGACGACGGCCTGTTTACGCTCAGGGTGATCACTCAGACCAGCTTTAACGAGCTTAATGTGGCTGACGAACTTGGCTTTTTCCGCGACGAGGGCATCAAGATTGAGTACATAGGTGTCCTTGGGCAGGGAGTCACGGAATTCCAACTGATGGAGCAGGGCGAAATTGACGCATTTACCGGCGGCCACCCTCCCGGGGTTGCACAGGCCCGACTGGCGGGAATTGACGTTGTGTCCGTCGCGCCCGGCATGGTAGACGATCCGGAATACCCCCATGTGCGCTATCTGGTGCAAGCAGATAGCTCGATCCAATCTCTCGACGAGGCCGTAGGTAAGACGGTGGGCATCTCCGGAACAGGCGCCTGCACGGACGGCTATGTAAAATATTATTTAAAAAGCAAAGGCCTTGACCCGGACAGTGTGAATTTTGTCACCTTATCCACGTCGGGGCAGCAGGAGCAGGCGCTTGGCCAGGGTCTGATTAACATTTCCACTTCCCATCCTCCCTATGCCGGAATTGCTCTGGCCACAGGTGAATATCGGGAAATCCTGAATTCCTGGGACATTTTCCACAGTCCCGGAGCAGGACTTTCCGTCCGGGGATTTACCCAAGATTTCATTGATGAATATCCCGATGTGGTGCAGGGCTTTGTAAACGCCATGTACCGGTCTAGAATCTGGATTGATTCCAATTTAGACAGCGCAAAAGAAATCGTTGCAAAATATCTCTCCCTGAATTCCAGCGATTTGAGCAGTTTTCTTTATGATACGGATAAAAATATCACTGCAAGCTATATAGATCAGTGGTTCGAAATCGCCGAAACCATCGGGCTGTGGAATGAAGGCGATATTGAACCCGAAGAGACCTATACCAATGCATTTGTCCCAGACGACATTCCTGACAGCGACGCAACGCTGACGTGGACCAATACGGACGCTTAGGGAATGTGTCAACAACTTGAACCCTTTCAGAAAAATTATTTTTTCTGTATTTACCAATCAATTTCCATTTTCATTTTTTTAGCGTTATGAAAGCTTTGTGGGCAGCTCTGGTTATCCTCAATCCCACTTTTTTGCCTCCCTTTTCTTAAGGAATGCCACGAGGCAGGCAAGCC
>Ga0316604_10003095_pt1 | contig 11945 bp, 14 predicted proteins | sample OWC_soil_day20_C_FD_207650 | JGI IMG/M metagenome (GOLD analysis project Ga0316604, IMG submission 207650) | Wetland soil microbial communities from Old Woman Creek delta, Ohio, United States - OWC_soil_day20_CT | ecosystem: Environmental > Terrestrial > Soil > Wetlands | place: USA: Ohio... | reverse complement strand
GCAAGGCTGCGCGGTCGATCGAGAACCGACTTCGTGCGAGACGCCGCCATGCAGGCAGCGGAAGACGTTGTGCTCCAGACACTCCCGATCCGCATGAGCCCGGAAGGCTTTCAGGCATTCGTCGACATGCTGTCAGAGCCAGCTCGGTCCGTTCCGGAAATGGTCGAGGTGCTGAAGCGACCGGCACCGTGGGAAACACCTGACAGCGATGAGCGCTGACGGATGCGCCTTTCAACTCCTCAGCCGCTGACAGCCGAGCACGACGTTTCCACCTTTGCCTGTGGGAAGCCGGCCCTCGATACCTGGCTCAAGACGCGCGCGCTCTCGAACCAGCAGAAGGGCTTCACCGCTGTTATCGTTGTCCACGATGCAGGCCGGGTGGTTGGCTACTACGGTCTGGCCCCAACCGCCGTCGTGCCGGCGGTCATGCCTCGATCAATCCGCATCGGCCAGCCACCAGATCCCATTCCCTGCTTGCTCCTCGGTCAGTTGGCAACCGATGCGGCCTATGCTGGCCAGGGTATTGGAACGGGCTTGCTCAAACATGCCCTGACACGATGCGTGGCGGCGGCGGGATTGATCGGAGGACACGCTCTCCTGGTTAACGCCATCGATGAGGAAGCCGCGGCCTTTTGGCGGCGACGCGGCTTCCTGACCTCCAAGGACGAAGCGTTGACCCTGTTCCGATCGATGGCCGACATCGCCGCTTCCCAGCGATCCGCAGAAGGCTAAGCGTTTCGCGCGGAAACCTGCCCGCCGCCCGGGCGCAAGGCAAGTCAGTACCCTGCGCCAGCACGCCGCCCTGCCGTCAGGCGCCTTCGTAGGCGAAGGTCGCCATCATGCCCGCCGCCATGTGGTAGAGATGATGGCAGTGGAAGGCCCACAGTCCGGGATTTTCCGCGTCGATGGCGATGGTGATGGTCCTGTTCGGCGGCACCAGCACGGTATCCCGGACGGCGCCCGGAAAGCGGATGCCGCCATCAAGGCCAACCACCTGAAAATGATGGCCATGCAGATGCATCGGATGGGCCATCATCGAGGCGTTGCGCATCTCGATCTCGACCCGCTGGCCTTTGCTGACCTTGATCGCCTCGGCGCCGGGCATCGCCCAGGTGTAGCCCGCCATGCCGCCGGTCAGGTCAATGGCATAGCGGACATCGGCCGGCCGATCGGCCAGCGGCGTGACGGCACGAAGGCCAACCTCGTAGGCGATATCGAGCACGGGTCCCGTCGTCTCCCCGACCGGCGACAGCCGCGGCACGGCCGCTCCGGCGGAGGCCATGACGATGCCGGTCCGCTGCGGTCCGCCTTCGCGCAAGGCCAGGATGGGGAAGGCGCCGCCTTCAGCGGGGACGCGAAGACGAATGTCGAGCCGCTGCCCCATGGTCATCGGAAAGCGGCGCGCCGCGACCGGCTGTATCGGCTGGCCGTCGACGGCCACCACCGTGCCCTGGAGAGCACCGAGGTCGATGGTGAAGGCGGTCGCCGTGGCGCCATTGATGATGCGCAGGCGAACGGTACCGCCCTTGTCGACCTTGACCACCTCGGGATCGTCGAGCGTCCGGTCGTTGGCGAGATAGGCGTCATACTCGATGTCGTTGAGGTCCATGGCGGGCATACTCATGGCGCCCATGTCCATCGCACCCATGTCCATCGTGCCATGGTCCATACCCGCCATGCCGGACATCGCCGCCATGTCATGACCCATGCCCGGCATGGCCGCGTGACCTCCCGCAGAGCTGCCCTTCAGTCTGGCCAGCAACTCCGCGGCCGGTGTGAACGAGAAGTCATGCAGCAGGATCACAATCTCCTGCTCGTCGGCGGATGTCTCCTCCGGGCGCCGCACGATCAGCGGTGCCGCCAGCAGGTTTTGCTCCTGCAGCGTATGGGCATGCATCCAGTGGGTGCCGCCGCTGCCAACGGGAAAGCGGAAAGCGCGCGTTTCACCAGCCTTGATCAACGGCTGCGGCGCGTCGGGCACGCCGTCCTGGTCCCAGGGCGGCGTCAGGCCGTGCCAGTGGATGATGGTGTCCTCGCCGAGCGTGTTGGCGAGCTTGACGTCGAAATCGCTGCCGGCGTCAAAGCTGAGGCCCGGCTTCCCGTCGGGGCCGGTGAGCGAATAGACGCTGGCGGCGCGGCCGTTCACCTCGATGGTCCTCGACGCAAGCGTAAGGGTCTGCGCCGTCGCGGCGAAAGCCCGCATGGTCGGCATGGAAAGAAGGGCGGCACCGCTAAGCGCGGTCTTGAGAAGAGTTCTGCGGTTCATGATCGATCCCAATGGCTCCAGCGGCCCATGGCACGCTGCTCGCCGAAAGCGAGACTTCGGATGAAAACCCGCGCGGATATCCCCGCGCGCAACGGGCGTCAGGCGAACGGTCTGGGAGGATCGAAGGGCGGGGCAACGTCGCGCCCGACCAGAGGGGCTGTTGCCGCCGAAAGACTGAGTGCCGTCCCCGGCATCGGCGTCGCACCGGCCGCCGTCCCTGGCAGGCCGGCAGACACGCACGTCGCCCCCAGGCAACACTGCATTTTGCCGCAGCCATCGGCAGCGTGCTTGTCCGTCTGGTCGTGGGGCATCCTTGCCGGAGCGCAGCCGCCGGACTCCTGGTGCGCCGAGATAACCGTCCGCGTGTCCATGCCGGCGGCATAGGCGCCCGGTCCCGGCCCAGGAGCCAGGATCAAGGCAAAGGCGGCAAACAGCATCACGAAGGGACGCATCAAGGGCGTGGACCTCTGGGGCAACGAGCCGGACCACACGTATGTGGTTCGGCCGCCGTCATGGTCAAGACGTGCTTCACCGCCGATGGTGCCGTGCGACCATCCCCTCCTCGGCCTCGCCGACGGCGAACCGGCCCGAACGGTCCGGATCCGATGCCGATCGCAGGGTGTCGGTAACGGCGCTTGATCTTTTTGGAATAAATCCAAAAATCAGACCAAAAACTCAAGCGGACCAACTGGACAACGCTTGGCGTTGATGCATAAAGAGGGCCGGAGAGCCATCCGTAGCAAGGCGTAGGCACGCCGCTGCGGAGGCTGGGACGAGAGTTAGAAATCCTCTTCAATCCCGCATCGGCCGCCGCGGACGGGGTGGCGCCGACGGGAGGATGAAGCGGTTGCCAGCCCCCTGCGGGCGGGTGTCCGGCGCGAAAGGAAGCGATCTTGGCTGAGAGTGATACACCGGCAGAACCAACCCGCCGCGATTTCCTCCTGCATGCGGCCGGGGCTTTCGGCGTGGTCGGCGTTGGAGCCGTCGCCTGGCCCTTCATCGATCAGATGAACCCGGACGCCTCCACCCGCGCGCTGGCGTCGGTCGAGGTCGACATTTCCGCCGTTCAGCCCGGTCAGGCGATCACCATCATGTGGCGCGGCAAGCCGGTGGTGATCCGCAACCGCACCGACAAGGAAATCGAGGAAGGCAAGACGGTCAAGCTCGAAGAGCTCAAGGACCCGCTGGCCCGCAACGCCAATGCCGATGCCGCCGCCGATGCCTCCGATGCCAACCGCGCCGCGGCGGGCAAGGAGAACATCCTCGTCATGACCAAGGTCTGCACCCATCTCGGCTGCATTCCGCTTGACGAATCCGGCGAGTTCGGCGGCTGGTTCTGCCCCTGCCACGGTTCGGTCTACGACACGGCCGGCCGCATCCGGAAGGGTCCGGCGCCCGAGAACCTGCCGATTCCGCCCTACGCCTTCCTCACCGACACCAAGATCCGCATCGGCTGATCGCCCTTCCTGACGAGGTAATCCATGTCCGGTCATTCGACCTATGTCCCGAGGACGGCCTTGGGGAAGTGGTTTGAGGCGCGCCTGCCAATCGTCCGCCTCCTGCACGACACCGCCGTCTCCTACCCGACGCCGCGCAACCTCAACGCTCTCTGGACCTTCGGCGGCATCCTCGCCATGATGCTGGTGGTGCAGATCGTCACCGGCATCGTGCTGGCCATGCACTATGCCGCCGAAAGCCACATCGCCTTCAACTCGGTCGAAGGCATCATGCGCGACGTCAACTGGGGCTGGCTGATCCGCTATCTCCACGCCAACGGCGCGTCGATGTTCTTCATCGCCGTCTACATCCACATGTTCCGCGGCCTCTACTACGGCTCCTACAAGCCGCCGCGCGAGATCCTGTGGATCCTCGGCGTCATCATCTACCTGCTGATGATGGCCGCCGCCTTCATGGGCTACGTGCTGCCGTGGGGCCAGATGTCCTTCTGGGGCGCCACCGTCATCACCAACTTCTTCACCGCCCTGCCCCTGGTCGGCCAGCCGATCCAGACGCTGCTGATCGGCGGCTTCTCGGTCGATAACGCCACGCTCAACCGCTTCTACTCGCTGCACTACCTGCTGCCGTTCCTGATCGCCGGCGTCGTCGTCCTGCACATCTGGGCGCTGCACGTCGTCGGCCAGAACAATCCGCTCGGCATCGATGTCAAGAGCGACAAGGACACCGTGCCGTTCACGCCCTACGCCACATCGAAGGACGTGCTGTGGATGGTCTTTTTCCTGATCTTCTACGCCTGGTTCGTCTTCTATCAGCCGAACTTCCTCGGCCATCCCGACAACTATATCGAGGCAAACCCGCTGTCGACGCCGGCTCACATCGTGCCGGAATGGTATTTCCTGCCGTTCTACGCCATCCTCCGGGCCATCGACTTCAACATCGGGCCGATCGACTCCAAGCTCGGCGGCGTGCTCGCCATGTTCGGCGCCATCGCCGTGCTGGCCTTTCTGCCCTGGCTCGACACCTCCAAGGTGCGCTCGGGCCGCTTCCGGCCGATCTTCAAGGTCGCCTTCTGGCTGTTCGGCGTCAACGCGCTGTTCCTCGGCTATCTCGGCTCGGTGAAGACCGACGACATCATCTTCGGGGCGCAGGCCGTTGTCTGGGCGCAGCTCAGCACGCTCTATTACTTCCTCTACTTCCTGGTCATCCTGCCGGTGCTCGGTTACATCGAGAAGCCGAAGCCGCTGCCTGTATCGATCAACGACGCGATCCTGGCGAAATCGGCTCCCGGATCGACCCACTGACGCCCAACGGAGAGAAATCATGACCGCCAAGATGATCCGTTGGGCCGCCGCCGCACTTGCCGCCGGCATTGCTCTGTCCGCTTCGCTCGCCGTCGCCGAGGAGAAGGCGGCCGAGTTCCCGCTGCAAAAGCCCGCCCGCCATGAGTGGTCGTTCGCCGGCATCGTCGGCCACTACGATCAGGCGCAGTTGCAGCGCGGCTATCAGGTCTACAAGGAGGTCTGCTCCTCCTGCCATTCGATGAAGCTCGTCAAGTTCCGCAACCTCTCCGATGAGGGCGGGCCGGGCTTTACCGAGGACGCGGTCAAGGTGCTGGCCGCCACCTATGCCATCCAGGACGGCCCCAACGACGCCGGCGAGATGTTCGAGCGGCCGCGCCTGCCGTCCGACGCCTTCCCCTCGCCGTTTGCCAACGACAACGCGGCGCGGGCGTCCAACGGTGGCGCCCTGCCGCCCGACCTGTCGCTGATCGCCAAGGCGCGCGCCGTTCATCGCGGCTTCCCCTGGTTCGTGTTCGACATGTTCTGGCCCTACCAGGAGCAGGGGCCGGACTACATCGCCTCGCTGCTCACCGGCTACCAGGACCCGCCGGAAGGCGTGACGGTGCCCGAAGGCACCTACTACAACCCGCACTTCATCAACGGCATCTCGCTGCGAATGCCGCCGCCGATCGACAACGACATTCTCGAATATGCCGACGGCTCGCCGACCACCAAGCAACAGTATGCCGAGGACGTGTCGGCCTTCCTGATGTGGGCGGCCGAACCGCATCTCGACGCCCGCAAGGAGCTGGGCCTCAAGGTGATGCTCTACCTGTTCGTCTTCGCCGGCATCCTCTACTTCGTGAAGCGGCAGGTCTGGCGCGGCGTCCGCCACTGACGGCTTCGCCGCGACGATTCGTGAAAAGGGCCCGTCACAGGGCCCTTTTTCATGTCGGCCGAGAAAACAGCGAAAGCTGGGACAAGCCGGCCGAAAGTGTTGCAGCCGGGGGAGCGGATGCCCTAGAACGGACCGTAACTTCTTCAGGAAGCCCTTCCATGAATCTGGCCGACACCATTCGCGCGATCCCCGACTATCCCAAGCCGGGCATCATCTTCCGCGACATCACCACCCTCCTGGGCAACGCCCGCGCCTTCCGTCGCGCCGTCGACGAGCTGGTGCAGCCCTGGGCGGGCGGCAAGATCGACAAGGTGGCCGGCATCGAGGCGCGCGGCTTCATCCTTGGCGGCGCCGTCGCCCACCAGCTCAGCGCCGGCTTCGTGCCGATCCGCAAGAAGGGCAAGCTGCCGCACGACACGGTGTCGATCGTCTACAGCCTGGAATACGGCGTCGACGAGATCGAGATGCACAAGGACGCCATCCTGCCCGGCGAGCGGGTGCTGCTGGTCGACGACCTGATCGCCACCGGTGGCACGGCAACCGCCGCCGCCACGCTGATCCGCCAGATGGGCGGCGAACTCGAGGCGGCCTGCTTCATCGTCGACCTGCCGGGGCTCGGTGGCGCCGACAAGCTCCGGGCGCTCAATGTCAACGTTCGCACGCTGATCGCCTTCGAGGGCGAGTAGCAGGCAGCCGCCTCGCGCGGCTTCGTCTTCCCTGGCGATCTCATCGGCGCGGGCACGGGCTCTCTCATGACGGATATCGTGACCATCGATCTTGCCGGTTCGACCGTCGATCAGGCCGGCCTCGACCGCCTGCTCGCGGCCGGTGCGCCGCGCCGCCTGGTCGGCGCCGACCTCAGCGGTCTGGCCTTCGGTGAGGTCGATCTCGGCGGCTGGCAGTTCGACACCTGCAACATCAGTCGTTGCCGGCTCATCCGGACCCGACTGACCGACACCCGCTGGTCCGCCTGCAAGGCGGCCTTTGCCGATTTCGGCCGCGCCGACCTGACGGACGCGGAGATCGTCTCCTCGGATGTCAACAATGCCACCTTCCGACAGACGATCCTGACCTCCGCCACCATCCGCCGCTCCAAGCTGACCGGCGCCGACTTCACCGACGCCCGCACCGTCGATCTGACGCTGGAGGAGGTGCTGGCGGTCGACGCGCGCCTGCCGAAGGTGTCGTTCCGTGACCGGAAGCTGACCCAGGTCGACTTCTCCGGCGCCCTGCTCGAAGGCGCCGATTTCCGGGACGCGGTGTTTGAAGACTGCTCGCTGCGCGACGCCCAGCTCATCCGCGCCCGCTTCGAGGGCGCCGATCTGCGCGGCGCCGATCTCGGCGGCATTCGCCTTGGCGACGCGGCGCATTTCCGCGGTGCGGTGATCTCCCGCGCCCAGGCGACATCGCTGCTGAAGGAACTCGGCCTCAGGGTTCTCTAGGGTCGCCACTCGGACAGGCTCCCTCCCCTCACGGATCGGGATAAACGCCTCTCAACACCGCGTCGAAATGGCTCCGCACGATCCGATTGCAGTCGCAGGCGATTGCCGCCAGGCTGTCGTGATCGCGGATGGTCAGACGCCCTCGCTGCGTATCGACCACGCCTTCCGCCTTGAAGCCGCCGATGACGCGCGTCGTGTAGCTGCGCCCGACCCCGAGAAGGCCCGCCAGCTGTTCCTGCGTCAGTGTCAGCTCGTCGGACCCCGTGCGCTCGCAGGCGGCCACCAGCCAGCGGGCCGCGCGCTGCCGGATCGTGTGGGAGGCGTTGCAGGCGCTGGCCTGAAACACCTGGGCCAACAGACAGTCGGCGTAGCGATTGAACAGAGAATCGATGGCCGGTTCCTCGGCCTTGAGGGTTTCGAGCTGGTTCAGGGAGATCCGGGCGAAGGTCCCGCCGAACAGCACCATGGCGAGGGCGAAGGCCGGCAGATGGCCGCGACTGACGATGCCGCCCACGGCGCCTTCCCGTCCGATCAGGGCGGTTTCCACCTCCCGTCCGTCGCCGAACGTGACGCGATAGGACGCCATGGCCTTGCCAAGCGGGAAATACGCCCATTCCACCCGGCTGCCCGGCGTCTGTATCGCCCGGCCGACAGAACCGGTCCAGGTCTGAAGGTGCGGGACCAGGAGGTCCCATTCTCGTGGACGCAACGAGTCGATCAGGTTGTTGCCGGTTCTACCCTCGACCGTCGCAATCACCGCCATGTGTCTTCCTGCTTATGCGAAATAGAAAAAGATTATCTTCCTGTGTTCATTTTTGAACATACAAAGATAATCCGCATACCTATGACTATTAATAGCAATGCGAAAACTATTTCAAGCGGCCATGAAAATCGCGAGGTGATACATGCCCGGCGACACGCGAATTCTCGTCCTGGAGGACGAGGCGCTGATTGCCATGGATCTGGAGGAGCTGTTGGTGGCCCGGGGGTTTATAGTTGTCGGACCGTTTTCCACGACCGCCGACGCCCTCGCCAGCCTCGATCAGACCAAGCTCCATGCGGCACTGCTCGATGTGTATCTGCGCCGCGAGACCTCGTTCGACGTCGGTCGCGAGTTGAAGCGGCGGGGCATTCCCTTTGCCTTCACGACGGGCATGGCCGACGCCGATCTCTTGCCGGCCGACTTGCAGGGCACACCGCTCATCCTCAAGCCATGGGCCGAGAAGGACGTGCTTGCCTTCCTGGCAACGGAGCCGGTGCGAGGAGCGCCTGTCGCACCGAACGGCGATGAGACGCACAGCCGCTGAATGTCCTCGCCGGCCAGATTGAAATCTGATCGCCCAGCGACTGCTGCAGGTTGCCGTGCCTGAGCCGCCACCCTGCAAAGCGATACCAAAAGAAGCGCAGCCAATGTCGGACACATGAAAGAAATGGAGACTACTTCAAGGTCGCCTTCTTGAGGTACCGATATAGAGTTGGCTCGGACACCTGCAACAAACCGGAAATTTCCGAAACAGCGCCCTTGATGCGAAACACGCCGAGCTCCGCCAAATCGAGAACCACGGCGCTTTTCTCCGCCGACGTCATGCGCTCCGGTTCAATGCCGAATTTGGACAGGACATGATCGAACCGCGAGGATATCAGCGTCCCCGGGTCGAGATCGAGGTTCTCCTCCGGCAGGATCGGATCGCCATCGGGAGCGGAGTCGGCGGTATTGATGAACTCATCGATCGCCGACCTCGCCGCGACAAATGCCGTGATGTCCACATTGACGCAGAGCATGCCAATGACGTCATTCGTCTTGTTCTTGATGAAGAACGTAGATGCCCGAACCGTTTTCTTCGTCTCGTCGGTCTTCCCGATGTAATTGGCTATGTATTTCTTCTTCTCGTAGACCTTCTTTTCGAGAAGCTCGAGGGCAAACCCGGTTATGCAGCCGCCGACTTGCCGTCCTGAAACATGGTTGTTGCGGATGGCGATGATCGACGATTCGAGCTGTCGCAGATCATGGAGAATGACCTCGCAATTTCTGCCAAGCGTCTCGGCATAGAAGTCCACCATGGGAATGAAGGATTCCAGGATTCTGTCATCCTCGGAGACCGACTGAACCTTCATGCATCACCTAGCGGGCTAGCCGCTCTCCCAATCGTATCGCCACAGCGCCATCAGCAGGCCCGCCTGACTGCGCGCCCCTTGTCAGCGTCTCGGCACAAAGCGTCTCACGCTGATGAGAAATTTCTTATCACATCGAGTGCGCAAATTTCGAGCGGTTTCGGTGCAAATACCAGGCACGCCTACAACTTTTGAAGCATGACACAAAGCGTCCGAGGCGATGGAGCCTCCCGCCCGGCCGCGCGATATGCGCTGGATCATATTGTAAATCATACATTATTTTCAATTCACGCCGTGATTTCCCAGCAAAGGAAGGCGGACACGCGGTTCGGAATTGCCAGGTCCCAACCCCAGCATCGGGCAACAAGACCCTTGCGGCTCAGGTGGAGATAAATTATTATCTTGATGATCATTTTTGGATCATGGAGATCAAGGTGCAAAGACAGATTGTGACGACCAAAGCGCCCGCGGCGATTGGCCCCTACTCGCAAGCCGTTGAAATCGGTGACCTGTTGTTCGTGTCAGGGCAGATTCCGTTCAACCCGGCGACCGGAAAGCTCGAGCATGCGGACATCAAGGGGCAGGCCCGCCAGTCGCTTGAGAACGTCAAGGCGATCGTCGAGGCAGCCGGGCTCACGCTGGCCAATGTCGTGAAGGTCAATGTCAGCCTCACCGACATGAACGCCTTCGCCGACGTCAACGCCATCTACGCGGAATATTTCACCGGCGAGATCAAGCCGGCCCGCGCGGTTGTCGAGGTCGCGGCCCTGCCAAAGCAGGTGCTGATCGAGATCGAAGCGATCGCTCATCGGTGAAGGACTTGGGAGGACGAAATGGCTGCCAGAGATAAACTCGTCGGAACGTTCAAAACGCTTCAGGGAGGCCTGTTTTCAACCGTCACGAAGGCTGACGTCGGCACGGCCCTCAATGACCTGATGAAGAACGGCTGCGCCCTCATGTGCTGGGCGGACCCGTTCTTCCCGGATCACGTCATCCCGGCCCACGTCGAAAGCGCCGCCGTGCGGTCGCTGCAGGAAGGGATGGGGCCGCATTACACGATGCCGATCGGTGATGCCGAGCTCAAGACGCTGATCGCTGCCAAGCTCGCCAAGACGCATGGCATCACGGTCAACCCCGAGCGCAATATCATCGTCACGCCCGGATCGGACTCCGGCCTGCTGTTTGCGATGATGCCGTTCATCGGCGCAGGCGATGAAGTGCTGATCCATGCCCCGAGCTATCCCAGCAACTTCCTCAACCCCGGCCTGCTCGGTGGCATCGCCATTGCCGTGCCGACGCTTGCCGAAAACAACTACCAGATCGACATCAACGAGTATCGCAAGCGGCTGACCAAGAACACGAAAATGGTTCTGCTGACGCAGCCGAACAATCCGACGACAACCGTGCAGCGCAAGGAACAACTCGAAGAGCTGGCCAAGTTTGTTGTCGAGAATGATCTGATCCTGGTCGTCGACTACGCCTTCGAGGACATCGTCTACGACGGCATCGAGATGTACGACATCTCGCGCTTCGACGGCATGTGGGAGCGCACACTCTCCGTCTACTCCATTTCCAAGGGCATGGCGTTGAGTGGTCTGCGCGTCGGCTATGTGGTCGCCGACGACAAGCTGATGGACGTGCTGTTCGCCTGCGCCGTCAACGTCATAGGCGCCACCAACACCTCGGCCCAGCAGGCGGCCATCGCCGCGTTCCGGGACTACGCGTTCATCTCCGACTACAAGGCGATCTTCGACAAGCGTCGCCGCAAGGCCTTCGAGTGCTTCAACTCCATTCCCGGCGTATCGATGACCCTGCCGGAGAGTTCCTATCTCTCCTGGGTCAATATTTCCAAGCTCGGAACCTCGGCTGAAGTCTCGCAATACATCCTCAAGAACGCCAACGTCTTCGTCAACGAGGGGACACCTTACGGTCTCGGCGGCGAGGGGCACCTGCGCATCGTCCACGGCTGCTACCGCAGTGAAGAGGTCGTCGACCAGGCGCTCGGCCGGATCAAGACCGCGCTCACCCGCCTGGCGGCCGAAAAGAGCATTCGCTGAATCATAAAAAGAGGGGCAAGACATGGAAGAGAAAACTTTGGAGTTCCACGGCGGGTGGACATTATCCCTCCTGCCGATGGTCCTGTTCATCATCGCCTGTACGTCGTGTTTCGTCGTTCTACACGTGTTCGACATGAACCTTCTGTCGATGTGCGCCTTCCTGGCGATCATCATCGGCGGCATCTTTGCCAAGAACTATGAAACCTACTGGACGGCCGTCATCAAGGATGGCATCGGCTCGCAGATGGCCGTCACCATCTTCGCCATCCTCCTGGTCATCAGCATGTTCGCCAAGCTGATGGCCCAGAGCGGCGTCGCCGAGGGCTTCGTCTGGCTGGCCAACACCATCAACCTGCACGGCAGCCTGCTGACCGCCTTTGTCTTCCTGGCGACCTGCGTCATCTCCGCGTCGACCGGAACGTCGATCGGCAC
>Ga0316604_10003091_pt1 | contig 11961 bp, 6 predicted proteins | sample OWC_soil_day20_C_FD_207650 | JGI IMG/M metagenome (GOLD analysis project Ga0316604, IMG submission 207650) | Wetland soil microbial communities from Old Woman Creek delta, Ohio, United States - OWC_soil_day20_CT | ecosystem: Environmental > Terrestrial > Soil > Wetlands | place: USA: Ohio... | reverse complement strand
TGGCGCTGCGTAACGCGGTGCCGGCCGACAAGGCGGTCGATCCGAACCAGATGTACCTGATCGGCTTTTCCCACGTCTTCGACAACACGACGCTGGCCATCGCCGCCACCGTGCTCTTCGTCGTCGTCTCGCAGCTGAAGATCAACGTCACCAACGCCTACGCCGGCTCCTTGGCCTGGTCCAACTTCTTCGCCCGGCTGACCCACAGCCACCCGGGGCGCGTCGTCTGGGTCGTCTTCAATACGCTGATCGCCTTGCTGCTGATGGAACTCGATGTTTTCAAAGCGCTCGGCCAGGTCCTTGGCCTCTATTCCAATATCGCCATTTCGTGGATGGCGGCGGTGGTCGCCGATCTCGTCATCAACAAGCCGCTCGGCCTGTCGCCGCCGGGCATCGAGTTCAAGCGCAGCAACCTCTATGACATCAATCCGGTCGGCGTCGGCGCCATGGGCATCGCCTCGCTGCTGTCGATCGGTGCTTTCGTCGGCCTGTTCGGGACCGGCATCCAGCCTTACGCCTCTTTCGTCGCACTGTTCTCGGCCTTGCTGATTTCGCCGCTGATCGCCTGGGTGACCGCCGGCCGCTACTATCTGGCCCGGCCGGCGGCGACTCCGGCGGTCAACGCCCAAAAATGCGTGATTTGCGAACGCGACTACGAAGGCGAGGACATGGCACATTGCCCGGCCTACCAGGGCGCCATCTGTTCGCTGTGCTGTTCGCTCGATGCGCGCTGTCACGATCTATGCAAGCCGGAAGCCAACCTGACGGCGCAATGGAATGCCGTCCTCCGCCGCCTGCTGCCGGCGCCGGTGCTGCCCTATCTGGAAACCGGGCTCGGCCACTATCTGATGCTGATGACCGGTATCGTGCCGGTGCTCGCCCTGGTCCTCGGCGTTCTGTACACGCACGAACTGCTCGCCCTCGGCGCTGAGCAGACGCTGCTGATCAGTGCGCTGCAGGACAGCTTCATCAAGGCTTTTGCCGCCTTGCTGCTGTTGTCCGGCGTCGCCGCCTGGTGGATGGTGCTGACCCAGCAGAGCCGGCAGGTGGCGCAGGAAGAATCGAACCGCCAGACGCAGTTGCTGATGCAGGAAATCGAATCGCACCAGCGCACCGACGAAGCGCTGCAAAAAGCCAAGCTGGTCGCCGAGCAGGCCAACCAGGCGAAGAGCCGCTACATCACGGCGATCAGCCACGAGCTGCGGACGCCGCTGAACAGCATTCTCGGCTACGCGCAGATTCTCGATGCCGACGAAAATGTGCCGCCGCATCGCAAGCAGGCGGTCAGCGTCATCCGCAAATCGGGCGACCATCTGCTGTCGGTCATCGAAGGCACGCTCGACATCGCCCGCATCGAGGGCGGCAAGCTGACGCTGGACGTCAAGGCGCTCGATTTCCCCGATTTCATGCAGCAGATCGTCGGCATGTTCGAACTGCAGGCGCGCAACAAGGGCTTGTCCTTCGACTACCAGCCAACCGGCGAACTGCCGGCCGTGGTGCGGGCCGACGAGAAACGGCTGCGCCAGATCCTGATCAACGTGCTGGGCAATGCCATCAAATTCACCGTGCGCGGCGGCGTCGGCTTCAAGGTCGAGTGCCGGCGCGACATGGCGGTCTTCGAAATCCGCGACAGCGGCCCCGGCATCCCGGCCGCCGACCTCGACCGCATCTTCGAGCCCTTCGTCCGCGGCAGCACGGTGCAGGCCGGCGGCAGCGGCGTCGGCCTGACCATCGCCCGCATGCTGACCGACCTGATGGGCGGCGAAATGCAGGTCACCAGCACGCCGGGCGAGGGCACGCTGTTCCGCATCCGGCTCTTCCTGCCGCAGGTCCATTCGGCGCAGGCGGCGCGCGAATTGCCGAAACTCAACCGGGTCGGCTACGTCGGTGTGCGCCAGCGCATCCTGGTCGTCGATAACGAAAAAGTCGACCGCGACATGCTGCAAAGCGTGCTCGATCCGCTCGGCTTCATCGTCGAACAGGCAGCCAGCGGCTACGAGGCGCTGCAGGTCATCCCGCGCTTCGCGCCGCACCTGGTCTTCATGGATCTCGGCATGCCCGGCATCGACGGCTGGGAAACGATCCGCCGCATTCGCCGGCAGCAGTTGAGCGCAGCCCACATCGCCGTGCTCTCGGCCAATGCTTTCGACAAGGGGCTGGAAAACGATGCCGGCGTCGCCGCCGAGGACTTCATCGTCAAGCCGCTGCGCGTCCATGAACTGCTCGACTGGATCGGCCGCAAGCTCGCCCTGCAATGGGTGGCGGCCGATGCGCCGGTGCCGCCGCCAGCCCCGGCCGAGCCGCCGCCGCTGGTGGCGCCGGAAAGCGAACACCTGGCCGCGCTCGACGAGCTGATCGGCCTCGGCTACCTGCGCGGTATGCTGACCAAGCTGGCCGAAATCGAACGTCTGGACCCGAAACATGGCGAATTTGTCCGCGTCCTGCGCGATCTGGCGCGACAATTCCAGTTCGATGCCATGAAGGAAATTCTCAGGAAAATGAGCCATGCCAACCGTTGACCGCAGCCAACCACCGATGCCCCTCGGCCACAGCATTTCGGACATCGTCCTGATCGTCGATGACATTCCGGAAAACCTCTCGCTGCTGCACGATGCGCTCGATGAAGCCGGCCATACCGTGCTCGTCGCCACCAACGGCGAATCGGCGCTGCAGCGTGCCCGGCAGAGCCTGCCCGACGTCATCCTGCTCGATGCGCTGATGCCGGGCATGGACGGCTTCGAGGTGGCGCGCCGGCTGAAGGCCGATTTCGCGACCCAGCACATTCCCATCGTCTTCATGACCGGCCTGACCGAAACCGAGCACGTCGTCGCCGCCTTCGCCGCCGGCGGCGCCGATTACGTCACCAAGCCGATCCGCCCGCCGGAAGTGCTGGCCCGCATCGCCGCCCACATGCAGAACGCCCGCCAGATGAAGCAGGCCCGTTCGGCGCTCGATGCCTTCGGCCAGGCCACGGTGGCGGTGCGGGCCGCCGATGGCAAGCTGGTCTGGCAGACGCCGCTGGCGAGGAAACTGCTCAAGGCTTACTTCGCCAACCCGGAAGAAGTGGCGCCGGAAGAACTGTTGCAGTGGATCGCCAGCGCCAACCAGGCCCGCCGCGACAGCCGCGAGCCGAATACCCTGCTGGTCGCCGAGGGCAACCGCCGGCTACTCGCTTCCTTCCACGACCAGACCGGCGACGACGAGTGGCTGGTCGTGCTGCGTGAGGAAAACGACGCTTCGGCTATCGAGTCGCTGATCGCCGCCTTCCGGTTGACCCAGCGCGAAGCCGAAGTGCTTTACTGGGTGGTGCAGGGCAAGACCAGCAACGACATCGGCGATATCCTCGGCAACAGCCCACGGACGGTCAACAAGCATCTGGAGCATGTTTTCGAGAAGCTCGGCGTCGAAACGCGGACTGCGGCGGCCAATCTGGCGATGAGCAAGATGCGCGGCAACTGAGGCGGTGATCGCGAAGAATAAAGTCTGTCGGGGCCAGGATAGCGCTGCATTCTGAGCGCCTGTTTGTCGGTCATTTTAGCCATTCGGCCTGCTAACCTTATCGGTCAGCAATGAGCCGGTAATCAGTCATAGCTCTGTGTATGCTGAAAAGATCGAATTTTCATTGCAGGGCGACTGAAATCTTGTCGTTCCATTTGGTTTGCGGCATGATAAGTAAATGACACTCTTTCTCTGCGGCACCGCTAGGTCTTTGATGGGACTACTCGCTGATGCACAAAGTCTCCGTTAGCTGTCACCACGCCAATGATCAGGCTTGGCATGCAGCGTTTCAATGTCCTCTGGTCATACAATCCAATAACTTTAAAAACTCTTTCTCAACAACTAGGTCTCCGGTAGGTAGCGCTGATGCAGTTACGTAAATTGATCGAGCAGTGGGATCTCAATAGCCTAAAAATAAAGACAGGTTTCCTTGAGATGGAGTGGGTTCCCCGCGACGAGGACAAGACTGCTGCATGGGACTTATACGTTGAGCTTCTTACAAGGGTCACCACCCAACACTTAGTGCCAACCCAGGGAACTGAAAAGGCTGCACTTGACAGCATCTATCAACTCTTCCCTCTAACCCGAGAAATCATCAGGCGAAACGGGCGACACTGCATCAATTTCACCAAGATTTCTGTAGTCGTACTAAATCAAATCGTGCGGCCATTTACTACGAAGTGGCATTGTGTATTGGATGGTTCAAATCAACTCTCAGAGGATCAGCACGTTACATTTCGGCTTGAGCTTTTGGCATTACAAGCCGAGTTGCGCAAGTACACACGTCTCCTTGCGGACATGGCTGGAGTAGAAGACCTTACCGCCCTTGAGGCTGGCGCATAACTCTCACTGGCCGCAACTGCCAAACTCAATCGCCTCAGGTTTCGTAGCGGATCTGTGGTTTAAGTAGTAGGCCTTGGAAAATTCATCCAAGCACGACTCCTATGCGGGATTTGATATCTCCTAGGAGGCTGAAATCAAGGCAGCGACCTGATACCACTTTCTGTCATCATGTCGAATGAGTACTACAGTACCGCTATAGATAACACTAATACTATTGCGACTACCTTTCCGGGACAAATCAAGGATAAAGGCATGAAAATATTTCTTTCGCATTCATCAACGGATAAAGCCATCGTTCGTAAGGTGTATGAGGAGTTGGGCGCATCGCTATGCCACTACGACGAAGCTACGTTCGACCCAACGGGATCAATTCCTTCGGAAATTTACACGGCCTTATCTTCCTCCACTCATTTCGTACTGTTTGCATCACCTGCCGCGCTTAATTCCGATTGGGTAAAAGGTGAGCTGGAGAGAGCATTTGAAAGCTGGATGAGAAATGGCGTGCGCCGAGCAATGGTTTTCCTACTGGAGGGCGCCAGTTTTGGTGATTTACCTGACTGGCTAAAAGAATATGTCATGAGGGAACCCCCGACGCACCGGCATATCATTTGCCGCATTCAAAGCGAGATAGACAAAGAGGTGCACCATAAAAGTCGCCCACCATTTTATCGACTCGATGAGCTTAAGCCGCTGGAAAGCGCCCTCCTTGTTGAAACAAAAAAAATGCCTGGGGCGATATTTGTTCACGGTCCAGATGGATCTGGACGCAAAGAGTTGATAAATGAGCTTTATGCGAGACAATATCATTTCATCTCTCGTCGAAAACTATTAATTACAGCCTCAAGCTTTATGGGCGAGAAAGAATTTTTTCGAGAACTGGTTGGCTTAACAACCGTTGCTAGCCCATCTGAGTTCTCTGAAATATTTAAGAATTTTGATCAGCGAAGCGATAAAGAACGAACCGAATTGTTAGCGGCGAAAGTTGAGGAATGCGCTGCTAGCGGACAAGTAATTCTTCTAGATGGAGAATACTTCATCTTGACAGAGGAAGGTGTCCTGCCAGACTGGTTTGTGGATTTAGTCGAGGCTCTTTCAGCCAACGATTACCCAAAATTGGCAATTACAGCCTTCCGTCGCCCGCTTCGTATGCCGATGAAACTTATCGACAAAATTGTCGTTGCGAATCTCCCCCCCTTGGAAAAGGATAGCTCACAAATCTTGTTTAATTGGTGGCTGAAATACCTCAACCAACCATTTAATCCTGATTTAAAAGAAACAGTATTCAACGCATGCCAGGGGAACCCTAAGCTACTTGAACTTGGCGCAAAATTATTGGTTGCAGAAGGCACAGGAAGCATCGCCAAAATAAAACCACATTTGATAAAAAATCTTGAAGGTATGTCCAGAGAGTTTCTTGAACACCTCTCTAATACCCCACTGATTTCTACAGTTTTATCATTTGTTGCGAATGCCGGGTATATTGTTCGATCTGATTTGACTCAATATATTTTCGATGCAGGCCTTGCGACTTATGACGAGATAAACGATGCCATATCCGAGTGCGCCTCGTTTGGCTTCCTACTGGAAGATGAAGTTTGCTTAAAGATGCCTAGCTATTTGATTCGAGGCGCTAGAGCAATTGGCCGAGAAAATGGCATCGATAAAAATCTTAAGCAACTGTTTAAACTCCAAAGCGATATTGCAGGATCTCTAAAATTAGACGATGTCACCTCTGTGGCAGTACTGAACGAATACTGCCTTAATCAACTGAGACAAGGCGAGAACATAGGGCCTGTTTTTGAAAGCATCATACTCCCATCACAATGTCTGCAAGTGGCTAGATCGATGTATGAAAACGAAAAATACGATGAAACATTAAACCTGTGCAATAGAGCCTATGAATCCCGTGCAGCCTTATCTCAAGATGGATTGGTTGAGACTCTTAGATATATGGGCATGGCTGCGGCACGGCTTGCAAAAAACCACGAATTTGAATTAGTTTGCAAAAGATTTGATGAGATAACAGACTCAATTAAAGCAAGGCGAATAGCAAACTTCTTAAATGGTTTTAAGAAAAGATTAGATGGCAAGCTTGACGAAGCATTGCGCCATCTACAGGCGGCATATGCATCCAAAGGTGAGTCTGATATTCACGTACTTCGCGAAATGGCATCAGTTTCGTTGAATGTCGGCAACATACCTGAAGCTCGTAGGCATATAAGAACCGCACTCGAGCGTACTCCTTCCAATCAATATGTTATAGAGATGGCTGTCAGAGCAGAACTAAATGCGCCACCTGCGGATGTTGCGAAAAAAACGTCTGAAATTGAGTCTCTATTGGATAAGATGTATTCTTTCGATAACTCAGCTGATAAGATGTACTGGGGTGTTTTAAAGTGCGATTATTTTTTGGCGTTAAATCAACAACAAGAGGCAAAGAGTTTCTTGCTATCCCAATCATATGGAAATAGTGCGACCCCCATAGTTGAGATGCTAAAAGCGCGAATCGCATTTAAAGAAAAGGCTTACGAAAAAGCAAAAAACATTTGGGAAGGTTTGTATCAAAAAACCATCGGCCTAAAAACTGGACAGCGCCAATCAACGTTGCCAATAATTTGTAAAGAGCTAGTAGAATCAAGTTCTGCAACATCCGCAGCAGCAGGGGCAAATTGGCTTGAGCAATGCCAGCCTTATCTTCCGAGCAAAATAAAGCAGACTTTAGCTAAAGAAATTCTTATAGCTGCTGCACACACCCATGAAAAACTATCACCGTCACAGCTTAGTAAATTGAAAGAGGCTGCGAGCTAATGTCATCAACCGAGGCCATTATCCAAATGGCTGTAACCAGGCGCAGAGCTTTCTTTTAAGTCATTGCCTCCTCGAAGTTTGTGTAGTGGTATTCACAGCATTGTGCTCTCTGCTTGTTTGCGAGGATCTGGCGTCAATGCAGCTTCAGGCCTGACCCGTATGCGACGGATAGCCGTCCCATAGAAAGACTAGTATCAAAGGCTGCTTTTGTGGCCGAACAGCTGAAGATCAAAAATTACAAGGCCTAGCATTTGCTGGGCCTTGTCTATTTAATGCACGACAGACTTTATTGTTCCCGGTCGGCGACAACTGAGGGCGGACGGGGCCGCCCTCGTCTTTCAGGCTCAGCCGGCGAGGGCTGCGCTGACCAGGTCGCGGGCTTCGCCGACCAGTTGTTGCAGGTGTGCTTCGCTCTTGAAGCTCTCGGCGTAGATCTTGTAGATGTCTTCGGTGCCGGACGGGCGGGCGGCGAACCAGCCGTTTTTCGTCGTCACCTTCAGGCCGCCGATCGGCGCGTCGTTGCCGGCGGCGCGCGTCAGGCGGGCGGTGATCGCTTCGCCGGCCAGCGTCGCGGCGCTGACCCGGTCGCCGGTCAACTGCTTGAAAGCGGCTTTTTCGGCCGGGCTGGCGGCGGCGTCGATGCGCAGGTAATGCGGCGTGCCGTAGCGCTCGGCCAGGTCCAGATAGTGGCGGCCCGGGTCGCGGCCGGTGACAGCAGTGATTTCGGCGGCGAGCAGGCCAAGGATGATGCCGTCCTTGTCAGTCGTCCATGCCGTGCCGTCGCGGCGCAGGAAGCTGGCGCCGGCGCTTTCCTCGCCGCCGAAGCAGATGCTGCCGTCAAGCAGGCCGGCCGAGAACCACTTGAAGCCGACCGGCACTTCGAGCAGGCGGCGCTCCAATCCATTGACGACGCGGTCGATCAGGCCGCTCGACACCAGCGTCTTACCGACCGCCGAGTTGCGCGGCCAGTGTTGCCGGTGGGTCAGCAGGTAGTTGATCGCCACCGCCAGGTAATGGTTCGGGTTCATCAGGCCGAGCGAGGGCGTGACGATGCCGTGGCGGTCGACGTCGGCGTCGTTGCCCCAGGCGATGTCGAAGCGATCCTTGAGCGCGACCAGGCCGGCCATCGCGTAGGGGCTGGAGCAATCCATGCGGATCTTGCCGTCATGGTCGAGTGACATGAAGGCGAAAGCGGGATCGACCGCCGTATTGACGACCTCGATGTTCAGGCCGTACATCTCGGCGATCGGCTGCCAGTAGGCGACGGCGGCGCCGCCCATGGGATCGACGCCGATGCGCAGGCCGGCCCGGCGAATGCTCTCCATGTCGATGACGCTGCCCAGCTCGGAAATGTACGGTTTCATCAGGTCGACCGCATGGGTCGTCGGCGCGGCCAGCGCCTGGGCGTAAGGCAGGCGCTTGACGCCGCGGTTGCCGTCGGCCATCAGCGCATTGGCGCGCTGTTCGATCCAGCCGGTGACATCGGTGTCGGCCGGGCCGCCGTGCGGCGGGTTGTACTTGATGCCGCCATCCTGTGGCGGGTTGTGCGAGGGCGTGATGACGATACCGTCGGCCCGTTCGGCGGTGGCGTCGGCATTGTGGGCGAGGATGGCGCGCGAGATGACCGGCGTCGGCGTGTAGCCGCCGTTGGCCTGCAGATGGGTCAGCACGCCATTGGCGGCGAGCACTTCGAGGGCGCTTTGCTGGGCGGGGGCGGACAGGGCGTGGGTGTCCATGCCGAGAAACAGCGGGCCGCGAATGCCGGCCTGGGCGCGGTATTCGGCGACGGCCTGGGTGATGGCGAGGATGTGCGCCTCGTTGAAACTGCCGTTGAAGGCCGAGCCGCGATGGCCGCTGGTGCCGAAGGCGACGCGTTGGGTCGGCTGGCTGACGTCGGGCTGTGTGCGGTAAGCCGCGAGCAGCGCGGGAATGTCGGTCAGGCTGGTCAGGGGGGCCGGCTGGCCGGCGAGAGGGTGAGCCATCGGTAATCTCTTTCGTTGAAGCAGGGCGTAGCCTGGGGCGGCCGACATGGTGCGGGTTTTGTATTCCATTGGCAAGACTGTCGGCGCACTTGGGTAGCTAATGGCCTGCTTCGCAAATCTCAGTGCTATCTCACAGGCAACCGTCATCCCCGCGCAGGCGGGGATCCATAGGCCGACTGGATTCCCGCCTGCGCGGGAATGACCGGTTGGTATTTCGAAGATTTCAGCAATTCGGAAGCGTCACACCAGGACGGGAGCTGCTGGAGCAGAGAGTCAGCCGCGACTGGACCCTGTGTTCAGCAGCAGATCGTTCTTGGTGACAGGATCGGTTGTCCGACTCGGCTGGCAGCGCAGGTTGATGGCCAGCACGGCCGTCAGCAGGCAGGCGGCGCCCAGGTTGTGGCCGACGGCCAGGGCCAGCGGCAGCGACCACTGCACATTGGCGATACCCAGTCCGATCTGCAGGCCGAGCAGACCATAGAGCAGCGCCGCCCAAACTTGCCATTGACGGCAGCCGGTTTTGACCAGCACCGCGCCCAGGGCGCCGACGGCGAGCAGCACGGCGAGGGCGCCGAGGCGGTGGCTCCAGTGAATCGCCGTTAGCGCCGCGCCGGAAATCTGGTTGCCGTCGACGCTCTGGCCCAACTCGCGGTGCAGGCTGAAGGCTTGGCCGAAATCCATGCTTGGTCGCCATTGCCCCTGGCACTGCGGAAAGTCCGGGCAGGCGAGGGCGGCGTAATTGCTGCTGACCCAGCCGCCGAGGGCGATCTGGCCGACAACGACCGCGAGGGCGAGGGCCGCGCTCAGGCGGAGGGCGGCTGTGGTCGGCGGCCTGGCTGCGCCGGCCTGACTGCGCAGCAGCAGGGCGACCAACAGGGCCAGCGTCGTCATGCCGCCGAGCAGATGCAGCGTGACGATCAGCGGTTTCAGTTGCAGGGTTACCGTCCACATGCCGAGCGCCGCTTGCAGGCCGACGATGCCGAGCAGCAGCGTCGGCAGGGCCGGCGACTGCCGCTGGCGAAACTCGGTACGCCAGGAGAGCAGGCAGAGGGCGAGGATGAGCAGGCCCAGCGTGCCGGCGCAATAGCGATGAATCATCTCCTTCCACGCCTTGCCGGTATCGAGTGCCTGCTGCGGAAAAGCCTGGCTGGCCGCCAACTGTTCGTGCGCCGCCTCGGGCACGCCCAGCCAGTGGCCGTAGCAGCCCGGCCAGTCGGGGCAGCCGAGGCCGGCGTCGGACAGGCGGACGTAGGCGCCAAGGCTGATGACGAGTACGGCGAGTAGCGTCGCGGCAAGCAGCAGGCGGTGGTAGAGGCGCATGGGGGTCAGAAGACGATCAGGCGGTCGGCGAACAATGCAGCGAAGAGCAGGGTCAGGTAGAGGATGGAGTAGCGGAAGGTACGGCGGGCCAGTCCATCGCTGTAATTGCGGCAAAGCGCGATGGCGTAGCCGAGGAAGACGAGGTCGAGCAGGCTGATGGCGATCAGGTAGAACGTCCCGCTCATGCCAAGCGAGACCGGAATCAGGCTGGCGGCGGCGAGCATCACCGTGTACCAGAGGATGTGCTGGCAGGTGAAGGCGATGCCGTGCGTCACCGGCAGCATCGGCAGGCCGGAGCGGGCGTAGTCGTCGCGCCGGTAGCAGGCCAGGGCCCAGAAATGCGGTGGCGTCCACAGGAAGATGATCAGGAAGAGGACCAGCGGCTCGGCCGAGACCTGACCCGTCATCGCCGTCCAGCCGAGCAGCGGCGGCATGGCGCCCGAGGCGCCGCCGATGACGATGTTCATCGGTGTCGCCGGCTTGAGGATCAGCGTGTAGATAACGGTGTAGCCGACGAAGGTGGCCAGCGTCAGCCACATGGTCAGGTCGTTGATGTAGCTGTGCAGCAGCCAGAGACCGGCGGCGCCGAGGGCGGTGGCCAGCGTCACGGTTTCCAGCGGCGAGATGTCGCCGCGCGCCGTTGCCCGCCAACTGGTGCGCGCCATCTTGGCATCGACGGTACGCTCGACCAGGCAGTTCAGGGCGGCGGCAGCGAAGGAAACCAGCGCAATGCCGAGCGAGGCGACAGTGAAGCGTAGTAGCGGCGGGAAATCCGGCGTCGCCAGGCACATGCCGATCATCGCGGTGAACACGATCAGGCTGTTGACCCGCGGCTTGCACAGGTGGCTGAAGGCCATCAGGCGTTGGCCGAAGGAGAGGCTTGGTGTGGCGACGGTGTGCATGATTATTCTCCCCGAAGGTGCTAAGCAGGCTCTGTCCTATTTGTCATTCCCGGTTGCGCGGGAATGACGGTTTTTTTCATCAATATGGACATGATCTAACCGGTCCAGGCAAATTTGAGCAGGCGGTCGAGGTCGGTGCGCACTTCCCGGGCGCTGACTTCGGCGGGGTAGGCGATGACCCGTCTGCCCAGCGGGTCGATGATGTGCAGCGGCTCGTTGTTGCCCCCGGCCAGCCAGCCGGCTGGGGCGCCGAGGATCAGCAGGTCGGGCTGCTGCCGGCTGGCGGCGGCGAGTGCCGGGTCGCCGGCGCTATTGCTCAGCACGACACGGCGCAGGCGGCCCATTTCCTTGTTGAGCGACACCTGGATGCGGCGCATTTCGTCGATCCGCTGGCTGCATTTCTGGTCGCAGGGGCCGTCGACCGCAAGGATCAGCAGCCACTTGCCCTGCAGTTCGGCCGTTGGCAGGGGATGCCCGTCGGCGGTGAGCAGGCCGCTGGCCGGCAGGGCCAGCGGCGGCTCGAAGAGTTGCCCGTGCTGGATGGTCCGCGCCGGTTTCCAGCCGCCGAAATAGAGGCCGGCGGCGATGGCGAAAGGCAGCGCGAGCAG
>Ga0316604_10003090_pt1 | contig 11965 bp, 10 predicted proteins | sample OWC_soil_day20_C_FD_207650 | JGI IMG/M metagenome (GOLD analysis project Ga0316604, IMG submission 207650) | Wetland soil microbial communities from Old Woman Creek delta, Ohio, United States - OWC_soil_day20_CT | ecosystem: Environmental > Terrestrial > Soil > Wetlands | place: USA: Ohio... | reverse complement strand
CGCTCGACCGGACCGAGCAGCACAGTGCAGTCGGCCTGCAAGGCCGACCGCCGCACCATGAGCCCGTGGCGGGTGCCGCACGGCGCGATGCGCTGAACGAGGGAAGAAAAGCAGCCTCTCGCGAATAGCGGCACAGCGCCGGTCGAGCCCAACGCCAGCGCGCCCTTCGTGGCCACCGGCCGGGTCGGCTCGCGCGTGGCGCCGCAATTGCCCTCGCATCGCCCTCGCCACTCCGGGTGACATACCCCCCATCGGCGGTGCTGCTGCGGCCACCGACACGCCACAGCACACTGACACGGTCCGAATACTTGCTGCGATCGGCGCGCCGCGGCCCGAATCTTCATAGCGCCCATGCCTTGAATGCCCGCGGTGACATTCGCCGCGGTTTCCTCCCTCGAGGCTTGTGCGACACCTGCCCTCAGGTCGTCGCCAATCGTCATTCAGTACCGCATGACGGGCAGGTGTCCCACAACCCTAAACACTAGCTGACGCCGGTCCTGATCCCCTTGATTGGGCAGCGGCGAGTGGACTCGGCGGACCACGACGGTAGCCCACCGAGAGCCGCCGGGCGGCGGCCTGCCGCGACCGCGGCGCCGCTACTCGGCCTTGATCGAACCGCGCAGATCGGTGATGCCGCGCCGGCCTTCCTCCAGCACCTCGGCTGGAACTTCCTTCAGGTCCCAGACGATGCCCAGCAGCGCCAGCATGCGCAGCACCCAGTAGGTCGGGTCGGGTTCGTACCAGTAGAAGCCTGCGCGCGCCGCGTTCATGTAGCGGTGGTGGTTGTTGTGGAAGGCTGCGCCCATGCTGGGCAGCGTCCACCACCACATGTTGGTGCTGGTGTCGCCAGTCTGGAAGCGGCGCAGGTTGAACGGGCCGGGCCTGGTGCCGTGGGCAAACACGTTGACCATGTAAGGCGCGTGCTGCGAAGCCACCATGCTGACGAAGAACACCCACACCACCGCGGCCAGGCCCAACCCGGTGGCGCCGAACAGCGTGGTGTACTCGCCGACCAGGTAGGTCGCGGCCAGCGTGGCCAGCGGGAACACGTAGTGGTGCTTGTTGATCCACACCAGCTCGGGGTAGCGGCTCAGGTCCTTGGCCTCGTCCAGCGGCGTGGCCAGCGTGTCCTCGTCGATCAGCCAGGTGTAGTAGGCCTTGTACCAGGGCAGGGTGACCGGTGAGTGCGGGTCGCCAGGCTGGTCCGAGAAGCGGTGATGGCGGCGGTGGATCACCGCCCACCAGATCGGCCCGCGCTGGCCGTTGGCCGCAGCCAGCGCTGCCAGAATGCACTGGAAGGTGCGCGAGGTCTTGTAGCTGCGGTGCGAGAAGTAGCGGTGCACACCGCCTTCGATCGAGAACACGCGGATGAAGAAGCCGATCAGCGCGGCAATCAGCAGCTCCTTCGTCACCGGCACGAAGAACACCCCCAGCAGGGCGGCATGCCCGATGAGCGCGCGCACGATCACGGTACGCGGACCTTCGGTGCGCTGGATGTTGTCAGCGATCATGAACCCTCCCGACGACCTTGTAGGTGCTGTCCGCGCGTCATGGGCCGCGCGCGGTGAATCCATCGTACCCAAGCGCAAGGGCCGGATCAAGCTTCTGCGCGCGTGTCCTGCTTGGCGCTGCCGCGGCCGATCAGGCCCAGGCTCAGCGCCGTGCCCAGCAGCACCACCGCGCAGCCGGCCACCATCTGCAGCGTGATCGCCTCGCCCAGGTACAGCGCGCCGGAGACCATCGCCACCAGCGGGCTGAGGAAGGTGACCGACATCGCCGGCACCGTGCCGATGCGGCGCAGCAGCCGGAAGTACATCCACATGCCCAGGCCCGAGCTGGCGATACCGAGAAACGCCATCTCGGCCCACGCGCGCGCGCTGGGCGGCGTGCTCGGCCAGGTGGCCCAGGCCAGCGGTGCCAGGAACAGGCTGGCTGCGGCCAGGCTGCCGGCGGTAGTGACCATGGCATCGGTGCCGGCCATCTTGCGCCGCGTGTAGGTGGCGCCGACGCTCCAGATCATGGCCGTGCCCAGCACCGCGAGCACCGCCAGCGGGCCTTCGGCCGTCTTCAGCGAGACGTTGCCGCTGCTCATCAGGATGAGCACGCCGACGAAGCCCAGCAGCAGGCCGCCGGCGCGCCAGGCGCCGAGTCGCTCCTTCAGCACGAAGTGCGCCACCAGCGCGGCGAACATCGGTGCGGTGGCGTTGAGCACCGCCGACAGCCCGGCCGTGATGTGCAGTGCGCCCCAGGTCATCAGCATGAAGGGCAGGGCGGTGAAGGGCACGCCCACCATGAACAGTGCGCGCGGGCTGGCGCGCAGCTGCGGCCAGCCGCTGCGGTAGAAGACGATGGGCAGCAGGATCAGCGCGGCGATGCCCAGTCGCATCGACACCAGCGGCGCCGGGCCGAAGGCCGGCACGGCGGCACGCGTGAACAGGTAGGCGCCACCCCACAGCAGGCTGAGAAACAGCAGTTCGATCACATCGCGGGGGCGCATTCGCTCCAGCTTACCGGAACGCGGTGGGGTGCCTAGAATGCTTTTCCCTCGGCCCGCAGGCCGACCCTCATTGGAGACTGTCACATGCGCGACTACCTGAAGTTCTACATCAACGGTGCCTGGGTCGATCCGGTCACGCCCAAGACGCTGGATGTCATCAACCCGGCCACCGAGGCCGTGGCCGGCCGCATTTCGATGGGTTCGGCTGCCGACGTGGACAAGGCCGTGAAGGCCGCTCGCGTCGCCTTCGAGACCTGGTCGCAAAGCAGTGTCGAAGAGCGCATCGCGCTGTTCGAGCGGCTGATCGAGGAATACAAGAAGCGCTATGCCGACATGGCCGCGGCCATCACCGAGGAGATGGGTGCACCAGCCGTGCTGTCGCAGAAGGCGCAGGCGGCGATGGGCATCGGCCACCTGCAGTCGGCATTGGGCGTGCTGAAAAACTACCACTTCACCGAGCAGCGTGGTACGACGATGATCGTCAAGGAGCCGATCGGCGTGTGCGGCCTGATCACGCCGTGGAACTGGCCGGTCAACCAGATCGCCTGCAAGGTGGCGCCGGCACTGGCGGTGGGCTGCACGATGGTGCTCAAGCCCAGCGAGATCGCGCCCTTCTCGGCGCAGATCTGGACCGAGGTGATGCATGCCGCCGGCGTGCCGGCCGGCGTGTTCAACCTGGTCAACGGCGACGGCCCGACGGTGGGCGCGGCCATCTCCAGCCACCCCGGCGTGGACATGGTGTCCTTCACCGGCAGCACGCGCGCCGGCATCGAGGTGGCGCGCAACGCGGCACCCACCGTCAAGCGCGTGCACCAGGAACTGGGCGGCAAGTCGCCCAACATCATCCTGCCCGATGCCGACATCAAGAAGGCCGTCACCGCCGGCGTGCGCGGCGTGATGCAGAACAGCGGCCAGAGTTGCAATGCGCCCACGCGCATGCTGGTGCCGAACTCGAAGATGGCCGAAGCACTGGCTGTGGCCAAGGAAGTGGCTGAAGCCACCACGGTCGGTGCGCCGGACAGCGGCGCTGCGCTGGGCCCGGTGATCTCGGCCACGCAGTGGGACAAGATCCAGACCCTCATCAACCGCGGCATCGAAGAAGGCGCCCCGGTGGTGGCTGGCGGGCCCGGCAAGCCGGCGGGTCTGGAGACCGGCTACTACGTCAAGCCCACGGTGCTGGGCCCGGTGAGCAACGACAAGACCGTGGCGCGCGAGGAGATCTTCGGCCCGGTGCTGGTGATCATCGGCTACGACACGGTCGAGCAGGCGGTGCAGATCGCCAACGACACACCCTATGGGCTGGCGGCCTATGTGTCGGGTGGCGACCTCGAGGCCACGCGCAAGGTGGCGTCGAAGCTGCGCGCCGGCCAGGTCAACATCAACAGCGCCGCCACCGACCTGATGGCGCCCTTTGGTGGCTTCAAGCAGTCGGGCAACGGCCGCGAATGGGGCGACCATGCCTTCGGCGAATTCCTGGAAGTGAAGGCGGTGCTCGGCTACACGCCAAAGTAAGACCCCCCGTAGCGCCTTCGGCGCTCCCCCCAGGGGGCGCCGCTGGCGGACCGGCGTAGCCGGATCCGCTGCGGCCGCTCGATGCCACTAACCACAGATATGCACGACCCAACGGAGACAAGATGGCCGCCATCAATGAAGTGATCGACCTGAGCATCGAGGACGGCGTCGCCGTCATCACCTCGAACCATCAGCCCGTCAATGCGCTGTCGGCCATCGTGCGCGACGGCCTGACCGCGGCCTTCGACAAGGCCATCGCCGACGACGCGATCAAGGCCATCGTGCTGACCTGCGCCGGTCGCACCTTCTTTGCCGGTGCCGACATCAGCGAGTTCGGCAAGCCACCGAAGGGCGCGTCGCTGCATGCGCTGTTCGACAAGATGGAAAGCGCCTCCAAACCCATCGTCGCGGCGATCCACGGCACCTCGCTGGGCGGAGGTTTCGAGACCGCGCTGGTATGCCACTACCGCGTGGCCGTGCCCTCGGCGCGCGTCGGGCTGCCCGAAGTCAAGCTCGGCCTCCTGGCCGGTGCCGGCGGCACGCAGCGGCTGCCGCGCATCGTCGGTGCGGCCAAGGCGCTGGACATGGTGACCAGCGGTGTGCCCGTGGGCGGCAAGGCGGCGCTGGCGATGGGATTGGTCGACGAACTGGTGCCTGAAGGCTCGGACCTGCGCGCCGCAGGTGTGGCCTTTGCGCGCAAGGTGCTGGCCGAGAAGCGGCCGCTGAAGAAGGTGCGAGACCTGACGGTGGCCGGCGCCACGCCCGAACTCTTCGCCGAGTTCCGTGCCAAGAATGCCAAGGCCTTCCGCGGCTTCGAGGCGCCGGAAGCCAGCATCAAGTGCATCGAGGCGGCGGCCAACCTGCCTTTCGACGAAGGCAAGAAGTTCGAACGCGATGAGTTCATGAAGCTCGTCGTCGGCGTGCAGAGCCAGGCGCAGCGCTACATGTTCTTTGCCGAGCGCCAGGCCGCCAAGATCGACGGCCTGCCCGACGGCACGGCCATCCGGCCGGTGAAGAGGGTGGGCATCATCGGCGCCGGCACGATGGGCGGCGGCATTGCGATGAACTTCCTGAACAAGGGCATCCCGGTGACCATCGTCGAGACGCAGCAGGCCGCGCTGGACCGCGGCACGGCGACGATCCGCAAGAACTACGAGAACACCGCCGCCAAGGGCCGCATGACGCAGGATGACGTGGAAAAGCGCATGGCCGCGCTGTCGCCGTCGCTGGACCTGGGTGCACTGGCCGATTGCGACCTGATCATCGAGGCCGTGTTCGAGAACATGGCCATCAAGAAGGAGCTGTTCGGCAAGCTCGACAAGATCGCCAAGCCCGGCGCGATCTTGGCCAGCAACACCAGCTACCTGAACGTCGACGAGATCGCCTCGGCCACCAGCCGACCGCAGGACGTGGTCGGCATGCACTTCTTCAGCCCGGCCAACGTGATGAAGCTGCTGGAGGTGGTGCGTGGCGCAAAGACTGCGCCCGACGTGCTGGCCACGGCCATGGACATCGGCAAGACCATCGGCAAGGTGGCGGTGGTCTCGGGCGTGTGCCACGGCTTCATCGGCAACCGCATGCTGGCGCAGCGCCAGGCGCAGGCCAATGCGTTGATCCTCGAAGGCGCGATGCCCTGGGACGTGGACCGCGTGGCTTACGACTTCGGCTGGCCGATGGGCCCATTCCAGATGTCGGACCTGGCGGGCCTGGACATCGGCTGGTCGAAGGAGACCAGCAAGGGCGCGACCATCCGCGAACGGCTGTGCGAGCTCGACCGCCGCGGCCAGAAGACCGGCGCCGGCTTCTACGACTACGACGCCAAGCGTTACCGCACGAATTCACAACTGGTGGAAAAGCTGATCCTCGACTTCGCGGCCGAGAAGGGCATCCAGCGCCGCAAGATCGACGACGCCGAGATCCTGGAGCGGCTGGTCTACCCGATGATCAACGAGGGCGCGAAGATCCTGGCCGAGGGCATCGCCCAGCGCGCCAGCGACATCGACGTGGTCTGGATCTACGGCTACGGCTGGCCGGTGTACCGCGGCGGGCCGATGTTCTATGCCGACACCGTGGGCGCGGCGCTGGTGCTGGAAGCGTTGGAGAAGCACCTGCCCAAGCTCGGGCCGGACTTCGTCATCGCGCCGCTGCTGCGGCAGGTGGCCAGCGAGGGCAAGCGCTTCACCGGCTGAAGCCCGGGCGGCGATGCGGCGTCCCGCGGCTTGGCCGTCAAAGCAGCCGCGATGCTTGGCCGGCTGCAGACAGCAAGCGCACCGCCTGCTTGTCGAAGGACACGAAGGTTTCGCCGCCCAGCCAGTGGCCTTCATAGGCGATGACGCCATCGGCGAAGTCCCCGTTCGCCTCGAGCATCGACAGGCCAGCCTCCACGGCGGGCCTGTTCACTTGAACATTGGCCACGGCAAGCAGCGCGCGGATCGCGGCCGCGATATCCGCGGTCTGCAAGCCGTAGACCTTGCGCAGCACCCACACGAACTCGCACAGGCAGGGCAACGCGACGGCGACCACCTCGGCATCCGTCAGGACTTTGGCCGCAACGCGTGCCTGAACCACATCGTCGCGCACGGCGGCGCGAACGAGGACGTTGGTGTCGACGACGACCTTCACTTCCGGCCGGCCCAGCCGCGTGCCGCTGCGTCACTGATCTCTTCGATGGTGGCTACCTTCTTGCTGCGACCGGCCAGCACCCCGACGAACGAGTCCATCGATCCGGAGGGTCGGGCGGCCTTGAGCACGCCCCTGCCGTCGGGCAGCAAGTCCAGCTCGATCTTCTCGCCTGGCTTGATGCCGAGGTGTTGCAGCACTTCCTTCCTGAAGGTGACCTGTCCTCGTGCCGTGACCGTCAGCGTCGCCATCGTGATACGTCCTGTCTGTTGATTCCTCACGATGGTAATGCATTTTTGCCTTATCTGGCGGTGGCCGGCTCGACGGCCCCCGATGGATGGCGCGGCGGCAATTGCCAGGACCGAAGGTGCGAGCTCATCCATCGGGCCGCGCCTGGAAGCCACCCGTCCGCCGTTGGCTGCGCAACGCGGGTCGAACCAATGTCCGACTTCCAGGGCTGGCCATACCGGTCTACTTCGACGTCGGTACGAGTTGACCCGGTAGCCGGCGCACGAGCCTTGCCCCTAGACTCGGCTGCACCAAACTTGCATCCCCGCGCGCCCTTTGCGTCGGGTCCAGGCCACGACGATGGACGACGCCGTCAATACTTTCCGCCTCCATGCCACCGACGAGCAGCTGGTCGACCTGAAGCGCCGCCTGCGGTCCACGCGCTGGCCGGACAAGGAGCCCGTGGCCGATTGGTCGCAGGGTATGCCGCTGGCCTACGCGCAGGAGCTGTGCCGCTATTGGGCGGATGACTACGACTGGCGGGCACGCGAGGTGCGCTTGAACCGCTTCGCGCAGTTCATGACACGCATCGACGGCGTCGACATTCATTTCATCCACGTGCGCTCGCCGCAGCCCGGCGCGATGCCGCTGGTCATGACGCATGGCTGGCCGGGATCGATCGCCGAATTCCACAAGGTCATCGAGCCGCTCACCGATCCGGCTGCGCATGGCGGGCGTGCCGAGGACGCCTTCCACCTGGTGTGTCCCGCGCTGCCCGGCTACGGCTTTTCCGGCAAGCCTACCGAGCCGGGCTGGAGCGTGGAGCGCATCGCACGCGCCTGGAGCCTGCTGATGCGGCGGCTGGGTTATCCGAAGTACGTGGCGCAGGGCGGGGACTGGGGTTCGATGGTGACCACCGCCATCGGCCTGCAGGACCGCGCGATGTGCCTGGGCATCCACCTGACGATGCCGATCGTCGCGCCCGACCCAACCACGATGTCCGATCTGACGCCGGCCGAGAAGTCGGCGCTGGCCGGCATGAAGCGCTACCGCGCCGAGGGCTCGGGCTATGCGCGCCAGCAGGGCACGCGCCCGCAGACGCTGGGCTACGGCCTGGCCGATTCACCCTCCGGCCAGGCCGCGTGGGTGATCGAGAAGTACCAGGCCTGGATGGACTGTGACGGCCACCCCGAGAACGTGCTCACGCGCGACGAGCTGCTCGACCAGGTGATGCTGTACTGGCTGCCCAACAGCGCCACCTCGTCGGCGCGGCTGTACTGGGAGAGTTTTGCCAAGCTGAGCCGCGACCCTGTGGACATGCCCACCGGCATCAGCCTGTTTCCCAAGGAGATCTTCCGCAGCTCGCGGCGCTGGGCCGAACCGCGCTTCAAGAACATCATCCATTGGCGCGAGTTCGACCAGGGCGGCCATTTCGCCGCGCTGGAGCGCCCCGACGTGCTGGTCGACGAGATCCGCGCCTGCTTCCGCCCGTTGCGCATCCTTTGAAGGCCACGCCATGCAGATGAACATCGGACAGTTCCTCACGCGTCGCGCCTTCCTGAGCCCGCAGGTCGAGGCCATGGTCGAGCCGGCGGCGGCCGGCCGGCGCATTGATTTTCGCGAACTCAACGCGCGCTGCAACCGCGTGGCGCATGCGCTGCGCGGCGCGGGCGCGAAGCACGGTGACCGCGTGGCGCTGCTGCTGATGAACGGCGCCGAGTTCATCGAATCCTTCTTCGCGGTGGCCAAGATCGGCGCGGTGAACGTGCCGCTGAACTGGCGGCTGGTGGCCGACGAGCTGGAGTTCATCCTCAAGGATTCCGGCGCCACCGTGCTGCTGTATGACCAGAACTTCGCGCCGGTGGTGGCCGAGCTGCAGCGCCGCGGCGACAAGACCGACCTGCGCAGCTGGGTGCAGGTGGGCGGCACGGTGCCGGCTTTCGCGCAGGACTACCAGGCCTGGATGGGGGCGATGCCAGCCGACGAGCCGGGCCTTGCCGGCGCCGACGACGACCTGCTGTTCATCATGTACACCTCGGGCACCACTGGGCTGCCCAAGGGCGTGATGCACAGCCACCGCACGGTCATGTGGTCGGCCTTCACCGTCACCGCGACGGCCGACTTCCACTACAAGGACCGCTTCCTCACCGCGCTGCCGCTGTTCCACGTGGGCGCGCTGATGCCTTCGCTGTGCTGCGTGTACACGGGCAGCACGCAGGTCATCCTGAAGGCCTTCGACCCCAAGCTGGCCTGGGAGCTGATCCGCGACGAGAAGATCACCACCACGTTGCTGGTGCCGGCGATGCTGCAGTTCATGCAGGCCACCTACGACCGCTCAATGCACGACGCGAGCACGCTGCGCTGGGTGCTGTGCGGCGCGGCGCCGGTGCCGGTGACGCTGATCAAGGCCTACGAGGAGATCGGCGTCGAGGTGCACCAGCTCTACGGCCTGACCGAAAGCTGCGGCCCGGGCTGCCTGATCATGGGCGAGGACGCGCTGACGCGCGTGGGTTCCACCGGCCGCGCCTATTTCTACACCGACGTGCGCGTGGTCGACTCCGAGGGCAACGACTGCGCACCCGGCGACCCTGGCGAGATAATCCTGCGTGGCCCGCACAACATGGTGGGCTACTGGAACCGGCCCGACGCCACCGCGCAGACGCTGCGCGACGGCTGGCTGCACACCGGCGACATCGGCACGATGGACGCGGACGGCTTCGTCACCATCCGCGACCGCATGAAGGACATGTTGATCTCCGGCGGCGAGAACATCTACCCGGCCGAGGTGGAGAACATGTTGCTCGGCCACCCGGCCGTGGGCGATGCGGCGGTGATCGGCCTGGCCTCGCCGAAGTGGGGCGAAGTGCCGCTGGCGGTGGTGGTGGTCAAGAAGGGCGCCACGCTGACCGAGGCCGAGCTGCTGGCCTGGTGCAAGGGCAAGCTCGCGACCTTCAAGCTGCCAAAGGCTGCGGTGGTGGTGGCCGAGATCCCGCGCAACCCCAGCGGCAAGATCCTCAAGCGCGTGCTGCGCGAGCAGTTCAAGGACTCGGTGCGCGCGCCGGAGTGAGCCGGCGCGCGCGCTACGCTCAGCGCTGCGCCTGCTGGTACGCCGCGCGCTCGAACGCGGCGTAAGTGGCGGCGTAGCGCGGCTCGAAGAAGGGCAGCGACTGCGTCATCAGCACGCCGGCGATGCCGGCCTTCGGGTCGAACCAGTAGTGGCTGTTGAGCACGCCGGCCCAGCCCTGCGAGCCGGCGTGGCGCATGCCCGGGATGTCTTCCTCGAAGCGCATGAAAGCCATGCTGTGCGACTTGCGCTTGCCGGGAAAGAGTTCGAAGTCTGCGGTGATCGGCGGCGCCACGGTCATCAGGTTGGGGATCGGCGTGCTGCCGATCTGGTTGGCCAGCATCGATTCCACGCACGCGGCGCCGAGGATGCGCTTGCCGTCGAGCGTGCCCTTGTTCAGATACATGCGCAGGAAGCGCATGTAGTCGGGTGCGGTCGAGTACAACGCATGACCCATGCCGTAGAACTCGGGGTTCGACGGGGGCGCCAGGTCGAAGGGTGCGAACTTGCCGTCCTCGCCGCGGATGCTCACGCCGGCCAGCCGCGCTGCCATGTGCGGCTCGACCTCGCAGCGCGTGTCGTTCATGCCCAGCGGGTCGAAGATCTCCTCGTTGCAGAACTGGTCGATACGCCGGCCGTCGATCTTCTCGACCATGCGGCCGAGCCAGTCGATGCCGATGCCGTAGTCCCAGCGCTCGCCGGGTTCGAACATCAGCGGATAGTTCATCGCCACCTTCAGCCCGGACAGGATGGTCGGCGCGCCGGTGGCTTCCATGTAGCGCGGCATGTCCGCGTTCCAGAACTCGTAGGTCAGGCCCGAGGTGTGGGTGGCCAGGTGGCGTGCGGTGGCCTTGATGCGCGGCGCGCGCAGCTTCGGCTTGCCGTCGGCATCGAAGCCTTCCAGCAGCTTCAGCTCGGCAAACTCCGGCAGCACGCTTTCCACGGGGGTGTCGGGCTTGAGCATGCCGCGGTCCATCAGGATCATTGCGGCTGTGCTGCCCACGGCCTTGGTCATCGAGAAGATGCGGAACACCGTGTCCAGTGCCGCGGGCTTGCCGGGGGCTGCCTCGCCGGCGGCGCCTGACCAGGCGACGCCGTCGGCATGGGCCGTCATGGCCACGGCAAAGGGCAGGTCCTGGCGGGCGACCGCCTCGTCGATGACACGATTCAGCTCTGACATGCTTCGTCTCCTGGAGGGTTGGCACCTGAAGGTGGTTGCCGGTGCCGTGGGCCAACTTATCGTAAAACAGCCGCAGCGGCCTGTCGATTCCAGCCCTTGCCGAGCGTCGTGTCATCGAGGCCGGGTTTTGGCCCCGATTCATCAAACCACTGGAGCACACCCATGAACTACATCGACGGATTCGTCGCCGCCGTGCCCACCGCCAACAAGCAGGATTACCAGCGGCATTGCCAGGACATGGGCGCGTTGTTCAAGGAGCATGGCGCGCTGGCTGTCGTCGACTGCTGGGGTGACGACGTACCCGAAGGCCAGCTCACCTCGTTCCCGATGGCGGTGAAGCGCGAGCCCGACGAGACCGTGGTCTTCGGCTGGATTGTCTGGTCCTCGCGCGAGGTACGCGACGCGGCGTGGACCAGCGTGATGGCCGACCCGCGCATGAAGGACCAGGCCATGCCCTTCGACGGCAAGCGCATGATCTATGGCGGCTTCCAGACGATCGCCCAAAGCTGAGCGCGAATCGCCCGAAACGACGGCGCAATTGCGCGAGGCGGCGGCCAGGCCGGCTTCAGCGGCCCGTCGCCGCAGTGATGAACTCGATGCAGGCGGCGATCACCTGTTGGGGCTGGTCGCGCTGCGGTGAATGGCCGCAGTCGCTCAGCTCGAGCAGGCGCGCCGCCGGAAGCCGGCGCGGGATGCGGCGAATCTGCTCCAGCGTGCCGTACTCATCGTCCACGCCCTGGATGGCCAGCACCGGGCAGCGGATCGTCTGCAGCTCGGCCTCGATGTTCCAGGCGCGGAACGCGGGGTCGAGCCAGATGTCGTTCCAGCCCCAGAAGGCCGATGCGACGTCGTCGTGGTGGCGCGC
>Ga0316604_10003089_pt1 | contig 11977 bp, 4 predicted proteins | sample OWC_soil_day20_C_FD_207650 | JGI IMG/M metagenome (GOLD analysis project Ga0316604, IMG submission 207650) | Wetland soil microbial communities from Old Woman Creek delta, Ohio, United States - OWC_soil_day20_CT | ecosystem: Environmental > Terrestrial > Soil > Wetlands | place: USA: Ohio... | reverse complement strand
CGTAATAAATATGGCTGGTCACATGTTACTGTCCAGCGAATACTAATCAGCGAGATACATTTAGGGTACGTGATATATGGTAAATCACATAAGCATCGTGGTACTGCTCAATTAATCGATAAGGAAGCCTGGATAAAGGTAAAGGGTGAGCATGAGCCTGTAAAGACGCAAGAAGAGCATGACCAGATAATGGCTAGAATTGCGCAAAATGCGATTATTCCCCGGAAATGTCGAGTTGGGACACTGCCATTATCAGGACTATTATATTGTTCCAAGTGTGGTAGACGAATGCAGTTTAAACGCAGGGAAACAAAGAATGGAGGCTATTGGACGGCTATGTGTGTCTATACCTATCCTGATGGTACGAAATGTGATCAGGTAGGTCGGAAGCTCGATGATGCTTTCTATCAAGCTTTGTATCAGAAGATAACTAAACTTGATGAGCAGACACTTGAATTAGTTGATGAAATTAATGAGCAGTATCAGGAGCTTCAAGCATTATTTGAGATGAAGCAAAAAGAGTTAGCCCAGACTGAACAGGCAATAGAAAATCTATTTGAACTTTATGAGATTGGGAAGATACCAAAACAGCGCTTAAGTGACCGAATTGCTGGTCATGAAAAGTCTAAAGATGAGCTAGAAGCTGAGATAGAGAAGTGTAAAACTGCATTAGCATCTCAAGTTAATTTGGTGACTGTGGAGATGGTTCAGAAGCGGATTGACGAATTTAAAAATTTATGGATTAACGCTGTTGATCCGAGTGAGCAGAATAGGGCTTTTAGATTATTGATTGAGAAGATTGTTTATGATCGGGAAGATAATGGTTTGAGATTGGATATTTTGTATAAATGATTGAATGGTGTAACAAACGAATTAAACTCCTGCTGAATTTTGTATTTATTTGGCAGGAGTTTTTTGCTTTTGCAGCAAATAAAATTATTTATTGAAATAAGGAATAGAGCTAAAATTGAGAGGCGTTAAAATGGATATTGAAAACTATATTGAATCTCAATATAAAGAGTTAATATCAACTGGAACAATAAACGCGGAGTTTGCAGGTTTATATTCAAGTATAGAACATGCAAAGCTAAGAGAAATACTAACTTCACTGCATCATAATTTTACATCTTTGTTTAAAATAATGAATGAGCGGCTTCCTACTAATGATTATGGAGCTCATTTCTGGGCAGACCCAAGCCGGGACCTAATAAAAACTATTGAAATAACTTTAGGGTTATATAATGCTTTAAAAACTTCAAAATATGCTTTTCAAATAGATGATTATTATGCTGAAATCATATATAAGTGTCGAGGATTTTTGAACTCTAGCGGTGGAAGTCCGCTACCTGCTAATATGGAAAGAATTGAATTATACTATACAATTCCAATATTTATCCCCAGTAACATTATGACTATAACGAATCCACAAAGTAATATTTTTGCTTCCCTAAAGTTAATTGGTGGTGGATCATATGCTAATGTGTTTAAATACAAGGATACTTTCTATAATAAATATTTTGTACTTAAACGAGCTAAAAAGGATTTATCTACAAAAGAAATTGAACGTTTTAAACGAGAATTTAAAGAAATGCAGGAATTTTCTTCACCATATATCCTTGAAGTATATTGTTATAACGAAGAGAAAAATGAATACATTATGGAGTATATGGATTTTACACTCAACAGCTACATTGAAAAATACAATTCTTCATTGTCTACGATGCAGCGCAAGAGTATTGTGCTACAGATTTTAAAAGCTTTCGACTATATTCACTCCAAAGGAAGATTACATAGAGACATAAGCCCTAAAAATATACTAATTAAAAAATATGAAGATATTCTGGTTGTAAAGATTGCTGATTTTGGTTTGGTGAAAATTCCAGATAGCACGTTAACAACTATTAATACTGAATTTAAAGGATACTTTAATGACCCATCTCTTATTGTTGATGGTTTTAATACATACAGTATTTTGCATGAAATCTTTGCTTTGACACGGGTCGTGTATTATGTAATGACTGGTAAGACCAATGTGGATTCAATATCTGAACAAAAAATGAGAGCATTCGTAAATAAAGGATTGAATGTTGACAAGTTTAAACGTTTTAAAAATGTTAGTGAAATGGCGCAGGCATTTAAATTTGTGGAATAAACTACGAGATTAGGGATAGTGCTTATTACTGTGTTGCCACAAATATAAGGAGGAAAATATATGTTTGGAAATGTTATATTTTTTGATGCCCCAAAAGTCAATGAGTACAAAGCCGTTCTAAAAGAAACAAGAAACTTAAAGATTGAAAAGGTGCGTATTTCAGACGATAAAGGGATAGATGCTAAAATACCTATTGTTAGTGGTAGCTTTAAAGCATCCCAGACCTATGAAGCATCAGTCGAGGAGAGTATGCTATTTGAATGTAATGAATTTGAAAAATTATTAGATGGTCGCGATGATTATTTTGATTTTACTAAGTCAGCGGACTTTGATATAAAAACAATGCAGCGGGGATTTATTATAAAATTTGATGGGCAAATTCTTATTCCTGAAGAATTTGATTTAACGCAGACTATAGTACAATTTCAGCCAATGTTAATGAATTCTATTACTAAAGATATGGATACTAATGAACAAGAAGCATTTAAGGCGTTCATGAAAACTTCTGATTTTAGTATACCGATAATAACTGAGTGTGATAATTACTTATTGAGTGCGAAAATTAATTCAAAATACTTAACGGTTGAGTATAATCAGCTAGAAGAATATGAATCGGCAGATGTAACAATAATATCTAGGATTACTTCTAATTCAACTATAAATAAAAATAAACCCATTTTTGACCCACTTAAAGATTTTATTAGATTAAATCGCACAAATAGGCGTTTAATGGCAAATGATAGAACGGAAGGGTTAACAGAAATTTTCGCGGAGGATGACTATAGAAACATAGAAATTTTAGCTATATACCAGTAGAACTTTTGTCAGGCGATTGACAGAGGTTCATGCGCTGTGTCGGGAGTCAATAATGTATATTTTTGGATTCATTACAAAGCGTGGTAAATGTAAAAAAGATAAAAACTCTTGCCAATTTTATACACTTTTGTTAAGTGATCTCAGAAGCGGATTGACGAGTTTAAGGTGTGTGTGCTTAAGTGCGATTGATTCTAGTGAAAAGAATTGAGCTTTTAGGCTACTAATTGATAGGATTGTGTATGACCGCGAGGATAATGGTTTGAGGTTGGAAGTTTTGTATAAATAACTCAATAATTTCAACAATAAGAGAAACCCCTACTAAATTTGTATTAATTTGGCAGGGGTTTCGTGTTTGTTAATAGAATGCTGAGATAAGGGAGTAGGGTTGACGTTGGTATTTTAGTAAGGAAACAGCAGAACCGTCACCTTGTATCCTTCTGGAAAAACAAATATTTTTCATAGCGTCATAAAGTTAGATCGTGTGAATGGGGGAATAATCTTGGGTAGATATTTCGAAGGTATTAATATAATGATGGAGTTAGCTAAGCACCCCGTGCTGAATGAATATGTTTTATCTCGTTGTAAAGATATTGAGCCTTTATTAGGGGACATAGGGAGTGTTTTTTGCGAATATACAGATCACAGTTTAGATCATTCGGTAAAAGTGCTTGCATTGGGTGATAAGTTGCTCGATAAGAATAGTTTAAGTGTATGGGAAATTGCAGTTTTCGTTCTTACAGCTTTTTATCATGACATTGGTATGAATTGTACTCAAGATGAAATAGAGAAATTAACTGATTCACAAGATTTTAATAAACTCCGTCCATATTTGCATGATCACATAGTATCTTTAAACCAGCTTAAGACTGGGGATGAGGATATAATTGAGAAATTTATAAAATTAGAATATTTACGTAGAATGCATGGATTCCGGTCATATGAATGGATTATGAAAAATTATAGCGAAGGATCAAAAGAAGCTTATGTTGAAAATGTACATTTGTGGAGAGCGGTAGCCCTTGCTTGTTTGGGGCATTGTTTGAGTATTGAGGAATTAAATCGTGATAATTATAGTACTGAATTTTTTATAGGCTCTGGAATTACAATTGATCTTTTATTTATTACATGTTTACTTAGACTTGGAGATATCTGCCATTTTAGCCGAGATCGAGCGTTACCTTACATAAGAAACGGAATGGATTTCTATTCTCAAAAGTCCCATGATATCTGGTGTGCCTATGGGGAAATACATGATACTATACCTCTTGAGGATCATGGTATTATTAAAATAGCAGCTACGTGCTCAGATTTTCGTTGGCATAGGGCTATAATTGAAAGTGCAAAGGGCATAGATATAGAACTCGCTCGAGTACATAAAATATTGTTTGACCGGAAGTCTAAATACAAGTTTCCCTGGAAGTTTGTTGACACATCGAGTGTTGTACCAAATTTAAATGCGGATTATTTTTATACAGACGATCATTTCAGAATGAATTTTGAAAGAATAACTGAGCTTCTTATTGGAAGTCGTTTGTATCGAGATGAATTATATGCCTTGCGTGAATGTATTCAGAATTCTCTTGATGCGATATCCGTATATAAAATAAAAGACAAACATTCTCAGTCATATTTGGCAGTACAGTATCAAAATCATAATAAAAAATATATTTTGGAAATTTTTGATAATGGAACTGGAATGGATCAAAATATCTGTTCAAGACATCTTTTGTCTATAGGTACAAACTCATTTTGGTTTACGGAAAGAAGTTGTACTGAATGGGGACAAATTCCAGAAGAGTTATCACTTATTGCTACACATGGAATAGGTTTTCTTAGTACCTTTATGATTGCAGATAAAGTGGAAGTTTATTCAAAATATCCAGACCAAAAGCAAGTACATATGGTAATAGATAGCTTCAAATCAGGTGTTATTTATAAAACTACTCCCATCTCAGATTTTCCAGTATTAAATTCAAAATTGACATATAGTTCGCCGTGGCAACAGGGACATGGAACGTGTATTCGTTTGCATTTGCGGAATGGCATATCAAAGTTAGAGATTATGGAGTTTTTTGCTCAACATATTATTCGTACTTCTGTTCCAGTGACTTTAAGTTATGATGACGAAGTTGTGGAATTGCCTCAGATATGGCATTTTGGACATGGGAAAATCAAATTTGATGGGAATCTGGCAGAATTAAAAGAAAATTTATTTTATCCTTGTCCTAAAGATTTCTATGATAATCCACCTAAAGATGATTGTTTAAATAGAGGTGCTTTTAAACATCATGGGATTACTGGTAAAGTCTATCCCATTGAGCCTACGAATAGCTTAAATTATAGGCATACACGTCTTTCTCAAAATGGGATTTTAGTTACGGAGGGACATGCATATCTTTTACAGTCAAAATTCCTAAATGGCTCGGCTCAAATTAATCAAGAACCATTTTTCTTTGATATTGACTTGAAAGGAAATTTATGCTTTGAACTTGATGCGGAAAGAGGAAGAATTATTGATACTCCCGCGAACAGAAAAATTAGGGAAGATGTCGTTAGAATTATTATTAAGGAATATTTTAGAACAATAGCTTTAATTGAGTCTACAATGTACTTCCCATGTGGGGGGCAATATTACCACGGAGCTGAGTATCTTTTTAGTGAAAAGAATTCTTTACAGGTTAGCTTTCATAAACCATTGAAGGAGTATTTAACCATCCAGAAATTAAAGGATTTTGAATTTTGGGCAAACGAAGAAATTAATTTATTGCAAGATGTAAAGTTATATGCACTGCTTGATTCTTCGTCTTCAAGAAACACCCCGATTTCTGTAGGCGATATAGATGATATAACAAATTGTATTATTTTTGTTCCGACTGTTATGACTGTTATGACTAAATTAGACACTAATATAAATCGGCAAGGTATAACGGACTGGTTATTATATAAGCAAGAAAAAGAATTATCAAAGTTATGCAAATCTTATAATGTTGTTATACTACCAGGATTTCCAGATACATTTGTAATTCCACTATTATTGCGTTATAACTTTGAAGTTTTAAAGAAAACATCTTTTTATTTTATGCTAAAACCAGTAAAGGAGAGTAGAATAGGCTTAGCACAAATTGAAACTGACATTTTTGAAAAATTGGCAGAAGATGATAAAAGTAAGCAAATTAATAAACTATATAAAGCTAAAAATAAGTAATAATTGTCAATTGCAAAGAGAATAAAGATGAAGATATTTGTTTAAATGATAGTGGAGTGGATACAATTTTACCACAACTATAAAGTTGCATTATAAATCAAAATACGTCTTTAAATAGTAATCATTTAAGTCATATCTTTTTGTATCAGAGTTTAATAAAAAAGCCAAAACAAGTATTGTCAAAGAAACTTCCACTTCGTTCCAGTTTCTGTTCAGCGATTAACAGCTAGTTTGTTTTTAAAAATAATGAAGCGCGATTTAACTGCGAGCTTGTCTCGCAGTTACTATTTCGAACGTAGTGAGAAATAGTAATATATTTTAGAAAAAGATATTTTAGTAATAGATATTCTAGAGTCGATTTAAAATTTCAATCGGATGTTACAATATCAATAAATTTATGAATTATGTCACGTACAAAACTTGCAAAAAATGGTGACAAAAGTTGCAAAAATTATGTACAAAACTTGCATTATTAAATTTGAGCGTAGCGTATTAATATTGAATTTATAACGAACATTTGACAAAGCATTGACGGAGGTTTTGTATATATGAATTAAATGAGGCAATAAAGAGAAACTCCTGCTAAAATTTGTATGAATTTGGCAGGAGTTTTGTTTTGTGTGGCAAATTAAGTAAAATAAGAAACTTTGCGTTAATGTTGGCGTATAGGAAACAGGGCCTTGTCCCGACGTATCCTTTGGGCTTGAATCCAGGATAATATTAAATCTGGAGGACAATATTATGAACTATGCTTGGACCAGATTCTGGAAACCGAAAAATAGTACGACATATTTATCGGATGACCGTTATTTATATGACCCTCAAAAGGATATGGGAAGATATTATAATAAGACATTAACTGAGATAGACAAGATAGAGTCCATAGGCTGCTTGGTTCTCTTAGGTGAAGCCGGGAGTGGAAAAACAACTGAAATTTACAAGGAATGGCGCAGTTTAAAAAAAGCTAATATAGACAAAACAGCTCTGTGTTTCGATTTGGGTGAGTACTCAGATGAACATAGATTGTGTAGTGAAATATTTAATAATGATTGTATACAGCAATGGGTAAAATCTAATGATTTTTTGTATCTTTTTCTTGATTCATTTGATGAGTGTTTTCTTAGAATTGAAACATTACCAACGATGCTGTTAAACAAACTAGACAGCTTACCATGTGAAAGACTGTATTTACGAATTGCTTGTCGTGGTAATATATGGCCATCATTTTTGGAGGGTGAACTTAAACACCTTTGGCCTAGTAATAGTGAAACCTATGTATTGGCACCATTAAGAAGATCTGATGTTGAGCAAGCGGCAGTAGAAAGAGGGGTTGGTGGCTCCCGGTTTCTAAAAGAAGTTCGTCGACTTGGGTTAGAAGCATTAGCTCGGAAACCTGCTACGTTGGAAATGCTCTTTCAACTATATGATGAAAAGGAAAGTCTTTCGGAAAGCTCCGAAGATATTTACTACCAGTGTTGTTCAAAATTATGTATGGAGCTTAATCCTAGGCGATATGGACTTAAAGTTGATGGAAAATTAACCATTGAAGAACGTTTGGCAATAGCAAGTAGAATTGCTGCCATTAGTATATTTGGTGATAGATCATTTGTAGTGAAAGAGGGATCTTTGAAAAGGGTTACTTTACAATACACTCTTTTCGAAGATTTATGTGGTGGACAAGAAACGACAAATTTAGAAAAGGTAGTAGTAGGTCGCGATGAAGTGAAAGAAACGTTAGAATTGACTGGTTTATTCCAACTTGAAACAGATAATACCTTAGCCTGGATTGATGAGAACTTTACTTGTTTTTTAGCCGCAATATATTTAAAAAGGCGCGGACTTTCAATATCTGAACTTAATGATTTGGTTATACATCAAGGATATCCAGAATTAAAGTCAAAAAGAGTAGTACCGCAGTTAGAAAAAACAGTCGAGTGGCTAGTAAGCATGATACCAGAGTTTCGTACTGGACTATTAAAAATTGATCCGATAGTAGTTTTAAAAAGCGATTTGAGCCAAGTCGATCAAACGGAACTGGGAAAAATAGCAATTAGCGTGTTGGAGTATTATAAGAAACCTGGGATACCTTCTAGTTTTAGGTCAGATGCATTTCAACATTATTATAAGCTGAGACATTCAAACCTAGCAAAACAATTAGCAAAATACATAGCTAACCTGCAAGAGTTGGAAAAAGTAAGGATTGAAGCCATTTTAATTGCTAGTGAATGCGATATCCAAGATGTTCAGCAGGAGGTCTTATCTGTTGCAATAGATGCTAAAGAAAGCATCTACATCCGCGGTTTGGCAATCAAGGCGTTAACTAAAATAGCAGAAAACGAAGTAAAACTGGAATTAAAGGATTTACTGAAACGAGATGAAAGCATTGATTCGGAAGATGAATTAAAAGGGTCTATATTTAGGTGTCTATGGCCTAAGTTAATTTCAGCTCAGGAATTGTTCTCTCAACTAACACCCAGAAAAAGGAAAAATCTCATTGGATCATATCATATGTTTCTAAGGTATGATTTAATACAACACATAAGGAAGGAGGATATTCCTTATGTGTTGAGCTGGCTAGCTACTAACGAGGATGAAGAAATTGCAGATAATATTGAAAATGAATCCATTTATATGAGCATGGAATATTTACTAACGGACGACCAAATTTTTCAATGTTTTGTTCATTTACTTACTACTCGGATCAAAAAATATGAACATATTGTTCCAAGTTCAATTGAGGTAGAGTTTTCTGGTTTGCTTGACAATACTCAGAAATTGCGTTTTCGGATACTGAAAGCAGTATTGGATAGAAAGAAAACGGAGTGGGTTGATCTTGTTTATTCTAAACCCGCTATAATGAGGGAAAATGATATTTCATGGTTACTTTCGAAGATTCAGAGTGAAGGTGATCCTGAAAAACAAAAATATATGGCTCGGTTGATAAGCTGGTTGGTTGATTCGCGTAAATCTGAAACAATAGTTGCTATATACGACACACTAAAAGACAAGGCTTACCTGCAAGAGAATTTTCGTTGGTTGTTTGGAACCATTGAGTTATCCTCCCAAGAAGCAGAAAGTGTGAAGAAGGAGTTCTATCAGCGTCGGGAGTGGGAGGAGAGGAATCAGCAGAGAAATAAAACTCCTAGAGTTTTAGAAGATAGCTTTACACAAGACCAATTAACGCCAATAATTGGGAAATTTTATAATGGCGATTTATTAGTTTGGAAAGAAATTGATGGGATTTTAAATTGCAATTGTACAAATGAACAAAAGGATTATTCATTTGGGTCAGATGTTACCGCTTTTCCTAGATGGCAGAAAATCGATACTGATATAAAGGCAGATATTCTAAAAATAGCTTCAAGTTACGTTGAGCAATGGGCTGAAAACCCCACTCAATGGCGGAATACTGATAGCTTTTCAACGGGTGTTTTCTCAGACTATCGGGCACTTCGATTAGCGTTAGAGTTTGATTCAGCTAGACTGGAGGGAGTTGCTCCTGAAATTTGGAGAAAATGGGCTCCCTTTGTCCTCTGGTATCCTGTTTTTGGAGATCTCGAAAAAAATAGTGAACATAAAAGAAAAATAATTAAACAATTTTATGATAAAGTTCCCGACAAAGTAATTGAAGAATTAATGGATATTATCGATTATCAAAATGCAAAGGGAAATATCTTTATTTTAGAAGATATGAAATATTGTTGGAATGAAAATTTACAGCATGCTATTATAAACAAACTGAAAAGCGATGAAACCCTTCAAGAAAATTGCCTGTCAACACTTTTAGATACGTTACTTCAACAAAAAGTTGAAGAAGCTTTCTATTATGCCCAAAACTTGTTAGCTTCGTCAGAGATAAGTATAAAAAAAATTATAGCTGCGGATGCTGTGCTGCGAAATGGAGGCTTGGCTCAGTGGCAACTCGTATGGCCGATAATTAATAAAGATAGAGATTTCGCTAAAAGGGTCATCTTAGAAATTGCATCGCGTGCGCCTTACCAGAAATATGAGTTTATGAATTACTTAACACCAGATAATTTTGCTGAATTATATATTTTAATGTGCGAATTATTTCCTTATGAGGATGACCAAAAAGATGACATGGAAGATCATACTGTTGGACCTCGCGAACAAGCCGCACATTTTCGTGATGGTTTATTAAATCGTTTAAAATCATGGGGAACTTGGTCGGCTTGCCTAGCCATTGGTAAAATTAGAAAGAAGGTGGATTGCGAATGGCTAGATTATAGTGTATATGAGGCTATACAACAGGTATTGATAAAGACAAAAAGGACATTTCAGATAGTAGATATTTTGAGTTGGGACTCAACTAATAAGAGAGGAATCTTAATGAAAGATAAAACGAATAAAGATAAAGAGCAAAGAAAGAAGAAAAAAGCAGAGGATAATGTAATGGTTAATGCTGCAGGTTTAACTCCATTTAAAATATTACATCTCAGTGATTTGCATATAGGTGAATCGACAAATCCTTTAGACCTCTTGCAACCTTTGGTAACTGATTTAAGAAGCAAAAGGGGAGGTTTCTATTATGAAAAAGTGGACTGTGTTGTAATATCTGGCGATATCACACGCAAAGGAAAAAAAGCAGAGTTTGAAATTGCACAGGACTTTGTTGAAATGTTGATGAAAGAGGTAGGCGTAGACGGAAGCAGATGTGTTATTGTGCCTGGAAATCATGATATGGATTGGGATGTTGAAGTTTATTCTTATAAAAAGCAAATTGACTCGTCTATGACAAAAGAACGTTATATTGAAGAAGGCAGTGGATACTTGGTCCGCAATGATAGTAAATATTTCGAGAGGTTTCTAAATTTTAGTACTTTTTATAAGAATATAACAAAGCGAGATTATCCAACGAGTTATCAAGCGGAAGGCGTGATATATCCATTTACAGATCTAGGAATACAGATTTTGGGATTCAATTCATGTTGGGAAATAGACGAAAATAATCCAAAAAGAATAAGCGTTAACTCAGGTGCAGTTTCAAAATGCCTGATGGAGGCGCTCGAACTGGATAAAGAGAATGAAAAGGAAAACAGACCGCCTATCGGATTGCGTATCGCGGTAATGCATCACCCAGTAAATGGAAAAGAAATGATAAGTAATGATGCAATACTAGACCGTTTGTCATCAGCAGAAGTCCGTCTTCTTTTGCATGGTCATGTACATGTAGAATGCGACGAAATCAGAAACCACCATAATAGGGGGAAAAGACTTGTTGTTGCTGGAACTGGCACATTAGGAGCTAAGAGTTCAGAGAGACCGGCGTCAGCACCATATTTATACTCTGTTTTGGAGGTATATCAGGATATGAGATTAAAGGTTTCTGTTCGAAGTAAAGATACAGAGGATGGAACATGGGAGGGACGATCCCGTTGGCAAGGAACTACACCTTCGGACAGCACATATTACTATGAAGAAAACTTGGCTTATTAAATTAATTTATAATAAAAAGACATTCTGTACATTAGGTTACAAGGTAATTCCAGTTTATGTTTTGTAAATGTTATTTATGAGAATTGAATGCCTTAAGAGTAAAGGTTGTTACAAATAACACTTAAAAGTGCCAAGAAATAGGGCACTTTTTCCTTTCTTATATTCTTAGGCATTTTCACCCTTGACTTACCACAACATACCAATTACAATAAAGCTAATCCTAACAAATAATGATTGTTAATTAAATAACGTATGTAAAACCAGCATGAAGCAAATCCTAAATGGTAGCTATAAAAAAGAGGTGATGCTAGTGTCGACGAAGCATGTTAACCACCTAGCGAATGAGA
>Ga0316604_10003088_pt1 | contig 11981 bp, 9 predicted proteins | sample OWC_soil_day20_C_FD_207650 | JGI IMG/M metagenome (GOLD analysis project Ga0316604, IMG submission 207650) | Wetland soil microbial communities from Old Woman Creek delta, Ohio, United States - OWC_soil_day20_CT | ecosystem: Environmental > Terrestrial > Soil > Wetlands | place: USA: Ohio... | reverse complement strand
TCGTTGGTCAGCAAAAAGATACGTCCTCTTTTATCCTGCACCATTTCATGACAGTCATTGACAGGATATTGCTGTGGGTTACATTTGCTCCAGCTGGTATCAAGTGTATATTGAACATGATTGTGACCATAAACCGGCCCTTTATCACGGGCCATAAGGCCATTGGTCAGCCACAGGCCACCAAGAGATAAAGATGTATTGCGGATAAACTGTCTGCGGGAAGTATTTGTATTAACTGGCTTTGGTTCCATATATCGTGGTTGTTGAAGTGGTTTGTTTTATCGATTCAAGGTAAGCGCGTTTTACGATGACGGCCGTTTTGTGATCTCCTGTATGACTCCATCCAGGAGGCATAAAAATGTAACGGATTTTATTCATGATGCCTGGGGCTTTCCATACATCCAGCGCCAGGTAATAGAATTCACCGAAATAAACATCGAAGAAATTACGATTGTTTACATTTCGTGTTACGCCGTATTGAATTGGTTCTTTAGGATCTTCATATTGAAAAGTACCAAACACCTTATCCCAGATGTTCAGCAGATTACAAAAATTTGTATCCATGTACAAGGGGTTCTTTGCATGATGTACACGATGATGAGATGGGGTCAAAATCCATTTATTGAGAAAGCCCAATCTTCCGTTTTTAAGAATGTTTTCTCCTACATGAATAAACCCTCCCCAAAGGCCATCAATGAACATTATGAAAAACAATAGTGGAGGATTCACGCCGGCCAGAATACATACTGTGGTACGAATAATATCGGCATAGGCGCCTTCTAAGAAGAAATGCGCATAGCTTACAGAAAGGTTCATCGTCTGTGGCATATGATGGGTAGCATGCAGGCACCAGAATAAGCGAACCCTGTGGCCCCAGTAATGATACAGGAAGTGACCAAATTCCCAGACGATATAGCCATAGATCAGCCAATACCAGGTAAACGTAGTTTTGAAGATGGCATACTTCTCGAATACGCCGATGCAAAAAGCAATGGCTGCAATAGAAAGAAAACGGCCGATGACGCGATTGATAACGAAGATAATAAAAGGCATCCGATAGTCTTCTATCTTAAACTTTTTATAGACGAGTGCGCGTGTTATTTCAATTAATAACAAAAAGGGGAGTACCGGTGAGATGGCCCCTAATATACCGTTTAAAGTGAGCAACGACTGGTAATTTCCTGTGCGGTACATTTCGAGTAGGGCATTAAGCCCCATGAAGCCGATGATTTCGTCGTACAATGTGTGGAGTATTCCCATACGTGGATATTTGATTATTAGTAAGCTACTAAATAATCGATTATTGGTAGAGGTTTTTAAAGTTCTTTACAGAAATATGAAAAACTTCAAACATAGGATACATACATAGTAGGGAGTATGTATGGTGTGTGATGTGTTTTTAAAATAATTTTAGATCGCTCAGCCTTTGGTCAAAAACTGGTAATCAAAATAATTATTGTTACATTTAATATAGCTGGCTCACCGGCTGTTCATACTATCCATTTTATTGAGCGTTCATAAAAAATGAAACACGAATGATTACCCATGAGAACCTGGCTGCCTCCGCCCCAAAGCAGGTTGCTAACAGCAGTTTAACATCAACGGTAAATAAAAGCGGCGGCGCTTTTCAATTGATGAACAACCGGCCGGAAGCTATTATCCAACGGCAGCTGCAGGCAAAGGTCATTAATAGTAGCCAGGTGCGGCAATCGCAGGCTTACCAGGAAATGGCGAATGCTGGTTTGCAGGCCAGACAGTTGAAAACCAGATATCCCGCAGCAACACCTGTGATACAATTAAAACGTTCTAAAGACACGGTACTTGAAGAACTCTCCGCACACATGGCCGAGGGGGGAAATGAGCAATCAGAACAACTGGCAAATCCGGAAAATCTGGACTTCCCCGTCATTTTTGACACGAAATCATTGGCAGCCTCAGAAAAACAATATGATGATAGTTATGCTACAGGAGAAAAGATCCTTACTGCCCTTGAAAAAGCGAAAACAGTCCGGGAGGAGGAGATGCATTTTACCCGGACGGAAAGGCTATTGAACACGAACTATGAAGATACCCTGAAATATACAGTATCTGTACCTAAGCAGCAGGAAGTGACGCAAGAGGATTCTCATTCTAATAAAGAAGACGATGACGATTTGTTTGGTGGTTTGGATGATTTCCGGGAACGCCGCCCGCAATCAACAATGGAGGATGAGGATGTGAATACACTTCAGGATGGGCAGAAAGTAAAAAAGTATCTTATCAGTACTGGCAGGCAGGCAAATCGTGGTGAAACGTACTATAACAACCAGTATGACCCGCAGATGAAGACATTTATTGCCGCTCAGAACTTTGGTGATAAAGATAAAGAGAGTGCCGGAAGTCAACCTGTCGCTACCAATGCTGATATTATCGTTGCACAAATACAGGCGCTTAAGCGGGCGCAGTTTGAGCGAAAACCGCAGGACAGGGAGACGATAGAGCTAAAGACCCTGAAACGGCAGGGGATTATTAATGCGCAGACATTGCATACCATTCTCTGGTCTGATGGTTCTAAAATGCAGTATCTCATGAAGAATTATAGTATGTCCAGCAATGGTGAAGAGAAGCCGTACAGTAAGGATTTTATTGCACTATTGGGTTCTCCTAACGGGCGTGCAGGAGGGTGGTTATTGGTGCACTATGCTAAATTATTAGGACTGGACCCGATAAAAGAGATCCGGTATGATGAGGATAATATGTATATCAACTATGGGGAACCTGTGGGATTGGATGTGGGGGAGGAGACAGGGATAGGAGAAGGTGGAGATGATGGTGATGATGGTTCCTGGTGATGGGTATAAGGAGGTGCAGGATAAGGTATTGAACCTAACGATATACCCCACTCTAAGAGCGGGGTATATCGTTACTAGAGGGTTGCTTATTTTATTTCAGTAACGAAATTCTCCCGACTGCGTCTCACTTTCTTTAAATTCACCAGCCAATCACCTTCGGTAGCCCGATAGCCAAGCGGCATGATGACAACGCTTCGTAAATGCTTTGATGTCAAATCGAGGATTTCATTAACAGCTGCGGGGTCAAACCCTTCAATTGGTGTAGCATCCACCCCTTCAAAAGCTGCAGCAATTAAGGCGGTGCCTAACCCAATGTAAGCCTGCCGTGAAGCCGCCTGATAGTTAGCCTCCGTGCCCCGTCCGGCAACAAGGCCCAGCAATTGCTGCCTGTAATTTTCCCAACCTTCACTTCTTATACCACGAACCTCATTGGTAAGGTCGAACATCATATTGATGCGATCAGCAGTGATGTCATCCCAGGCAGCAAATACCAGCAGATGTGAGCAATCGGTAATTTGCGCCTGATTCCAGGCCACCGCCCTGATCTTTGTGCGGATTTCGACATTAGATACTACTAATAACTCAAACGGTTGAAGCCCGCTTGAAGTCGGTGTAAGTCTTATTGCTTCAACAATACGTTCAAGTTTGTCAGCCGGCACACTTTTCGTTGCATCGAATTTTTTGGTAGCATAGCGCCATCGTAATCTTTCATTAACAGTCATCATCTATTTAGTTTACAACAAAACTATAGCAACCGTTAAAGTAAAACCGTTAACAAAAGATAAGAAAAGTTAACCGCTATCTTCCAGATTCCATAATACGCTTACGTATGCGTGAAAGTGACACAGGTGTAATACCCAGATAATTCGCCAGATAGTGTTGGGGAATGTGTTGTAAGATCCGTGAGTTACTATTTAAAAGCGTTTTGTAGCGTTCTTCAGGAGATTGTGTTACAAAGGCCTGCAATCTGTCTTCGTAACAGAAAACTAAATGTTCAGCTATAAGTCTGCCGAAACGTTCCATCTTATGGGCGGTAACAGGGTTATTTAAAAGCTGTTGTAAGGCGGCATGATTAAAGGTGATCAATACGGCATCATTGATTGCCTGTATGTAGGATAAGCCTGGTTCCTGTTTTAAGAAACTTTTATAGGAGCAGATAAATTCGTTTTTCATAGAAAAATAACCGGTGATTTCCTCACCATCTTTGACATGGTAAAGGCGTAGTTCCCCGGAAAGGATATAACCTAATTCTTTGCATACCTCACCCGCGCTGGTAAAATGATCTTTTTTATGAAGTAACCTGATGTTTAAATATTGGGCAAAAATAGTCCACTCTTCGTCATTGAAGGTGATCCATTTGTCTATTTGCTGTCTGAAAGCCGGCAGGTATTGTTCTATTTGCGTATCCATCATCTGTAATTTAGTTTATTTTGTTCAGGGATGCTATTCTGCAGGTTATTATGGTGGGGCAGGTTGATGTGCATGTGAGGATGAGGGATTTGTCAAATACGATTATACTTTGGTGATAAATCTTTTATTGGTGTGGGGGAGGGGGGCCTTTTAGTGAAGGCTGGCCTTTTCCTTCAATTTTCGTTTTACAAGATTTAAAGAGACATTTTTTTCATAGCAAAGCCCTTCATTTTGTAATGAAGGGCTTTACTTATGGGTAGTGTCAGTTTTATATTAAAACAATGTAGCCAGTGCTTCTTTACTAAAGCCTTTCAGCTCATCATTACGTTCTTCTTTAATCTTTACAACCCAATTGGAATCAGCCAGTAATGGACGTCCTACAGCCACCAGATCAAAATCGCCACGATCAAATCTACGAAGCAGTTCATCCAATGAGCTTGGAGAAGAACTTTCACCTCTGAAAGCCCCCATGAAATCGCCTGACAGGCCAATAGAACCAACAGTGATCGTAGGTTTTCCGGTCAGCTTTTTCGCCCATCCTGCAAAGTTCAGGTCATCTCCTTCGAATTCCGGTTCCCAGAAACGGCGCTGAGAACAATGGAAGATATCAATGCCGGCATCGGCCATCGGTGTGAGCCATGCTTCCATTTCAGCGGGAGTAGTAGCGAGTTTGTGGTTATATTCAGTAGGTTTAAACTGGGAGAGACGAATGATGATAGGATAATCTTCACCAACAGCTTTTCTCACTTCTTTGATCACGTCAACGGCAAAGCGGGTACGATCTCCGATAGTAGCGCCACCGTATTTGTCAGTACGTTTGTTTGTCAGCGCATAGAAGAACTGATCGATTAGGTATGCGTGGGCGCCATGCAGTTCGATGGTTTCAAAGCCAAGGCGTTTAGCATCAGCAGCAGCTTGTGCAAATGCCTTGATCACATCGGCGATTTCACTTTCAGTCAGGGCATTTCCATTAACACCATCAGGAGCCAATATACCAGAAGGTCCTTCAAAAGGTGTAGAAGGCAGCCAGCCGGAAGGGTTGTTTGCCTGAATGCCCTGGTGCCAGATTTGCGGCCCCATAGCACCACCAGCTGCATGTACTTCATCAATGACACGTTTCCATCCATTGAGGGCTTCGGTGCCATAAAAGTGAGGGATATTGGGATCAGCGGAGGACGAAGGCCGGTTGATCACAGTACCTTCAGAGAGGATGAGGCCTACCTGACCTTCTGCTCTGCGTTTATAATAATCGGCTACGTTCTGGCCGGGGATACCATTAGGAGAAAAGGCTCTTGTCATGGGAGCCATTACTATTCTATTCTTAATATTCAGCGTCTTTAGTTGGAATGGCTGAAACAGATTATTTGCGCTCATCTTATTGGATCATTTATAGTTGCAAATGTATCGGTAATTTGCGATATTCAAATAAGATGAAGGAAAAATAAATTTATTTTGGAATTAAATAAAAATACATACATTTGCAACCCGCAACTGAAGGACGGTTGTGATTGCCCAGATGGCGGAATTGGTAGACGCGCTAGACTCAAAATCTTGTTTCGGCAACGGAGTGCAGGTTCGATTCCTGTTCTGGGCACCCTGGAAATGGCAAAACGCCGGAGGTAATACCTCCGGCGTTTTTTGTTTTATATGCACTGATTTCTTTTTACTAAGATTAATCTAAATCTACAGCCCCTCACTTAGAATTATCTCAATTGTTTAACTAATTAATATTATCCCTAAAGGTCTTAAAAAAATGGTACTAAAAATTAATTAGTGAACAGAATGATTGTGAAATTGTTATCACTTTAAATATTTTAGCGAAAACAATGAATATTCCACATCAACTTATTCAACAAATAAAAGAAGGTAATGTTGTTTTGTTTCTAGGGGCGGGAGCTTCATATGGATCTAAAAACTCAAAAGGTGACACTATTCCGGGAGGGAATGCATTGTCTTTATTGCTTGCAAATAAATATTTGGGGGATTCACTTCATGATGATGAAAAGAAAAATCTGGCGTATGTTTCAGAACTTTGTATTTCAGAAAGTTCTCAATATGATGTAGAGAAATATATTTCCGATCTTTTTGGTGATTTTGAACCTGAGTCCTTTCATTTATTGATTCCAACTTTTCCATGGAAAGCAATTTTTACAACAAATTACGATTTGATTATTGAGAAGGCTTATCAAAAAAGTGTAAATAGAATACAGGAACTTAAGCCATTGTCGAAAAATACCCCTGCACAACAAATATTTTTAAACACCAAGGTGTTGCCATATTATAAAATTCACGGCTGTATTAATGAGATAAATGATCCAGAAGCACCATTAATTCTTACTCCTGACCAATTTGTAAATCATAGATCTAAACGGGATCGACTTTTTGATAAGTTGCAAGAGTTGTGTTATGATTATCCAATAATATTTGTTGGTTTTGGAATGTCTGATATCGATATTAGATCAATTTTAAATCAACTCGATGTTAGAGCAACTACAAGAACCCGTTCTTATATGGTGGGACCTGGCTTAAGCGAATTAGATCAGCGATTGTGGGAAAATAAAAAAATCACAACAATCAAACTCAGCTTTGCTGATTTTTTAGGACAATTAAATGAAAAAATAGATTTAAAACAACGAATTTTGGGAGCAGTACGTCCTCAACTTAAATATCCCATTTATGATCATTTTAATGTATCTATTGAGAATCTAAAACCAAGTGAAAATTTTGATTCGTTTTTACAAAATGATATTGAATATGTTCACGCTAACTTACAATCTCCCAATATTGAGGCTCGATCTTTCTATTCTGGGTATTTTGATAATTGGGATCCTATTTTAAGAAACTTAGACACCAATAGAGTAATAAAGGATGCAATACTTTTTGAAGTCTTTGATGAGGTTAAACACTATGCTGAGGGAATAGCCCTTTATCTTTTAAAAGGAAATGCAGGAAGTGGAAAAAGCGTATTACTCAAAAGATTAGCTTTTGATGCAGGTACCATCTTAAAAAGACTTTGTATATTTTTAAAACCTGACGGAAAGATTAATCCTGATAATTTTATTGAGTTATATAACTATACTAAGGAAAGAATATATTTATTTATTGACAATATATCATTAGTTGAATCTGAAGTTATCTACCTTATAACGAAATGTAAAAAGGAAAGAATAAAATTATCAATAATAGGTGCTGAAAGAATAAACATATGGAATATTGAATGTGAAGATCTATCTCATTACCTAACGGAATTTTATCATTTAAAATATCTTACAAATTCCGAAATAACTGAATTATTAGTTTTACTTGATAGATATTCCTGTTTAGGTGTCTTAAAATCTAAAACCGAACAGGAGAGGATAAATGCTTTTGCCGAAAGAGCAGGTAGAGAATTGTTAGTTGCCTTATATGAAGCAACAAATGGAAAACCTTTCGAAGAAATAATAATAGATGAATATAAATCTATAAATGATGTCAGAGCACAATCTTTATACTTAACTGTGAGTATATTTCACAGATTAGGCGCTGAAGCAAGAGCTGGCTTGATTTCACGTGTTCATAATATAGGTTTTCACGAGTTTAAGGATAAATTGTTTAAGCCTTTGGAGTTTATTGTTTTTGATAGACGAAATCCTCGAATAGATGACTATGTTTACCTTACAAGAAATAAATCTATTGCTGAAATTGTTTATGAAAAAGTCTTAATCACTCCTCAAGATAGATTTGACGAATTTGTTAGAATACTAAGAAGTATTAACATTGATTATGAAAGTGATAGAATAGCTTTTTGGGCTATTACAAATGCAAAGAAACTTTTGGCAGTATTTCCAGACCCTCAGATGATACGCATGCTATATAAAATAGCTGAAGAAGAATGTGGAAATGATCCTAAATTTTTCCAACAACAAGCAATCTTTGAAATGAGTTCTCCTGGTGGAAGTTTATATACAGCTGAAAAGCATTTACTTGATGCATTGTATAATAATCCAGATGACGCCTATATACTACATACTAAGGCAGAATTAGCCTATAGACGTGCTGAAAAGTCGAAGTTAAACACAGAGTTTTTTTCATATATAGAACAGGTAGCTACAATTTGTCAATCAATTATCAAAAAGTATCCTTATAATAGCCATGCTTACCACACATCATTAAAAGCATATATTTTAAAGCTAAGAAAGATACTTGACGTCAATGACGTTCCAGCAATAGAAAGGGTTATAAAAGATATAGAAAAGGTATTAGTTGTAACTAAACAATTATTCCCCAAAGAAGAATTTATATTAGAAGCAGAATCATCATTCAATGAAATAATTCAGGAAAAGGAAAATGCCTTAGAATTGCTAAAAAAAGCATTTGAAGCGAACAAAGCAAGTCCTTATATAGCATTACGTCTAGCTAATTTTTATGATAAAACAAATAATCAAAAGGCTGCCATTGAAGTTTTAAAAGAAGCTGTGAATTTAAGTTCGAGTGACAAAGATCTAAATTTTAGATATGCAATGCAGCTAGAAAAAGAAGAAACACCTAATTATGATGAGATTCAATATTATTTAAAAAGGTCTTTTACAAAAGGAGATAGCAGATATCAAGCACAGTTTTGGTATGCTCGAGCTTTATATTTAATGAATGATTATGCAAGTGCAAAAGAAATTTTTCAGTTTATAGGGGCAGAAAATATATTGCCGGAAACTAAGAATGAGCCAAGCGGATTACTTACATTTAAAGGTGAACCCAAAAAATTCACAGGCACAATTGTTAAAATAGAACCATTTTATGGGTTTGTGAAAAGAGATCAAACGGCTGATGATATATTTTTTTATTACCAAGAAAATGAACATTACTGGAGAAATTTCGAAAAAAACAAAAGAGTTTCTTATAAAATAGCCTTTAATTATCGAGGCCCAATTGCTCTTGACATGGAACTTATCTCCTAATTATAGCTCCATCTTATTATATTAATACCTATTAGTTTAGGGGAGTTGACTAATTATTATCAAATCCTGAATTATTAGGTTCGCATCTTCCACTGTTCTGGGCACATAAAAAGCATGACCCATAACATAACTCATTAAATTTCAACACCATTCTGGTTCGATCATCGAAGCCGAGATGATGATTTACATCACAATGTAAACTGTCGGAATTACCCAGAATTTCCGAAGTTTGCTTTTCATCAAAGCCTCAATACTTTGCATACAGCATTTGGTAACTTATTTCCGGAAATCGCTCAAAAGGAAACTAGGGTGATAACAATCGTGGACCAGAAAATCACTGGGCTTCCGAAAGGCACTTATGCACTACTCGAATTGTATTGCACCGATCTGAATTGTGATTGTCGAAATGTATATGTCAATGTAGTTAATCTAGCATTCGATAAGCCCTTAGCCACAATTAGCTATGGTTGGGAGAGTCTGTCTTTTTATAAAGAATGGATGGGCGGCGATGATGAAATGCTTGCCGAATTCAAAGGCCCTGCATTAAAAACGTTTGCAATGCAATCTCAATTTGCCCAAAGGTGGCTCGAAATTTTCAAAGACATCCTCAATACTGACGTAGCGTATGCCAAACGGTTGCAACAACATTATCAGCTGGTGAAAACTTCGATTAAAGACAAACAAAAGAATAAATGATCTACCAATTTCATATCACACTAAAGGATAGTGAACCATCAGTATGGAGAAGAATCGCCGTTCCTGCCGATTATTCTTTATATCAATTACACATGGCTATTCAGGGTGCATTCGGCTGGGAAAACAGTCACCTGTTTCAGTTTTCCCAAACTGGCTATATGGATAAAATTTTTTATGGCTACCCCGGAGAGGATATTGATACGGAGGTCACAACTATTGATGCACGAAAAACAAAGGTAAGCCGTATATTCAAAAAAGTAGGCCAGACATATTGCTATATCTATGATTTGGGAGATAGTTGGGAGCATCAGATCATCTTTGAAAAAACGCTTGCAAAAGATTTAAATGCCCCGTATTGCCTTGATGGAAAAGGAGCATGCCCACCAGAAGATGTTGGTGGTTTGTCCGGATATTACGAAATGGTGAAGATTCTAAACAAAAAAAGTCATCCGGAAAAAGACGAATATATTCAATGGCTTGGTCTCGTCGAAGGAGAAAAATGGGACGCAGAGTTTTGCAGTATAAGAGAAACAAACAAAAGACTGTTGCTACTAGCAAAATGATAGGATTACAGTCTTTTGTTCAAATCTTAAGAAGGTAGAACTGGTAAAACACGCGTAAATAAATTAGGAGTTAATTCTCGTACATTCATACAGCGTAAGTTCTGTCGATCTAATGAATTAGCGATTTATAAATTGCTATATCGATAACATATTTGCAATCTAGTCTACTTTCCAGGAGGATTTTTCAATTGGGCTTTCTTATAATACCGGTTCTGATCCTATTGCAGGTTTAAAAAAGCAGGATTTTTTTTATTGGCAGCAAGGTTTAGCTTATAACTAAAATTGTACTTTAGGGATTACCTGTTTGCCTATTAAATAATCAAATTAACAGCTTTTTAAATCGGGTTCCTTTTTATGAGAAGTGTATTAAGACAACCATATGAAAACAACAGTGGCAATCTTATCTGGATGCTACCTTATTTATATCCTGAAGGAGATCTCGATAGTGGAATTCAGCAATTAAAAGAAAAAGGATATAATATTAGGTTGTTTCCGGAAGGAGATGGCATTACCTTTCAACAGAAAGATCAGTCGTTGGAGGAAATTTATCAGGATTTTTCTATTGCGTTCCCCTGGATGGACATTATTTCTTACAAGGATGGAGCAATACCCGATTTTGAGAATGATATTCTCAAGTATCAAATCATAGTAATGCCGGCATCAAGAATCTCAATAGAGATAGCCATACTTGATAAGGATATATGCCTGTTCCCTCCAGGGGAGTTTGCGGTGGAAAAGCTAAATATCATGAACCTGGGGCGTAAGCTCCCAACTGATGTACTGAGAGGTAATGACCTACGAGATTATATTACTTCTGTAACAGAAGTAGATCTTTCAGTTTTTGATCACAGCCCATTGATTGTATTCAGGGATGATATTGTATATGAGCAGTATATGGAATTATCTCATCAGCAGGATGTAATGCTCATTAAAAGATATTCTGAGCGTGCTGATCGTTTAATGAATGTGATCAGGTTTTATGAGTGTGACTTTACCATACCCGAACTACTGCCTGCCAAGCCTGGAATGTGGAATGACCGATATTCTACTGCATTAGTATATTTTACAAAGCCTAGAATTAGTTATGTACAGGCACGAGAGGTTGAAAATAGCACATGTATCAAAGGTATTGGTACTGATGTGTCACGAAAAGACAGACCCGGTTTCACTTTACTGCTGCCTGCACCATCTGGGGAACTGGTAAATATTGCATGGCATGCGCTGAGGATGAATACTCAGATATTGGAAGCAGGAACCGAAACTTTAAGATTTATTCAGGGATAGTAATATATTAATGGAGCACCAGCCCCCAGTTATGGAGGGGCATGCTCCATTTCTTTTCAATGTTCATTATAGCCAGGTAAACGGCCTTTTGAGCCGATGCATCGTCGGTAAATTGAACTTTGGTCTTAGTGTAGTTGCGGATGCCCCTGTTAAGATTTTCGATGGTATTTGTGGTATACATGATTTTGCGGATCTCCATAGGGAAGTCAAAGTAGCTGGTAAGATTCTCCCAGTTGTTCTCCCAGGATTGGATCGCATGTCTG
>Ga0316604_10003087_pt1 | contig 11982 bp, 11 predicted proteins | sample OWC_soil_day20_C_FD_207650 | JGI IMG/M metagenome (GOLD analysis project Ga0316604, IMG submission 207650) | Wetland soil microbial communities from Old Woman Creek delta, Ohio, United States - OWC_soil_day20_CT | ecosystem: Environmental > Terrestrial > Soil > Wetlands | place: USA: Ohio... | reverse complement strand
ACCACCAGTTACGGCCCAACCTGATCCTAATGATGATAGCGGGCCCAAAATTGTTTATAGTTTTGGCTTGGTTGAATCACGCTATTGATGTCAAAAACAGCAGGGGCTTCCCCTGCTGTTTTCTATATATTTTGCAGTAAAAATTGTTTGGACAAGGAGAGATACTTTGAAGAGGCTGTTTGCTTTTATTCTTATCATGCTATTATCTTCTGGTATTCTACAGGCTGCACCAGCTGTTTCACCAGTGGAATACGAAAAGGGTGTAGTGGTATTTGTTGGCCCGCTTGATCAATCCACGCAGAAACAGTATCAGATGGGCAAGGGCGAGTTGGTCAGTATTCAGTTGAAAAGCGGTCCAGAGGCTGGCACGGTTGTGGATACGTTTAACTTTGTCTCAGAACGTTCCCCGTATGAAATCAGAGTCAAACCTGGCGATAAGGTCATTGTCGCAGTTACCCATGATTTTGGTAAAGTTAGTTATCATGTCAGCGATTTTGACCGCTTTGATTATGTGTATATATTGGCCGGGTTATTCGTACTGGCACTAGTGGTATTTGGCGGTTTTATTGGGATCAAGTCGGTATTAGTTATTGCGTTTTCTATGCTGGTGATATTTAAGTTTTTCATTGGACAAGTGATGATTAACCACTACAGCCTGACATTGCTAACACTGGTGGTAGCTGCAGTTATTGCTATGGCTACCCAACTTGTGGTCAGTGGTTTTTCCAAAAAGACACTGGCTGCTGTATTGGGCACTATCGGTGGAGTGGCGGTAGCGGGCTTGTTGTCGATATTGTCTATTAAACTTATGCATTTGACAGGCTTAGACTCCGAAGAAGCTATGGTGCTTAAGGCTTCAGTGTTGTCGGGGATTGACTTTCAAGGGGTATTGTTTGCCGGTATGGTTTTTGGTGCACTGGGTGCTGTTATGGATGTCACAATCTCCATTGCTTCGGCAGTATATGAAGTAAAAAGTGTTCATCCGGCCATTAATTTTAAAGAATTAGTGCGGGCTGGCATGAATGTTGGGCGGGATATTATGGGTACCATGTCTAATACCTTAATTTTAGCCTATGTTGGTAGTTCGTTACCATTGATGCTGCTTATCGCTGCCCAACAAAATGCGCCTATGCTAAAAATATTAAACCTGAATATGATTGTAACTGAGATTGCGCGGGCATTAACGGGCAGTATCGGACTGATTTGTGCTATACCGCTAACCGCAATTATCACAGCTATGCTGCTAAATAAAAAATAAAGAGCAGAGCGAGGGAAAATGTATGGATTGGATTAAACCAGGCCGGGCTACAGGGCTTGGCAGCTTACCGTATCAGGATGAATTGACAGCAATCAGACTAATTGCCACGGCGATGCCGCATTGGCCGCATTGGCCGCAGCTACCGACCAAGATGCCAGAGCAGGGTTTTGTTGTGCAATATGTTCAGCCGCTCATTAAACTAGGGGTATTAAAGGTTCCGCCATTAAAGGACCCCGTGTTTTGCCGCATGGAGACCGACTGGGATGCGAATGCGGCTGCCTTTTATGAGGAATATATGGCATTTCTTACAGATGAGCCTACTGCCGGGCAGACATTTGCTTTAACCGGGGAAGCTTTCGCTGGTATGGAGAGTTTCCTGAACAACTTTACCAATTTTTTTTCGCAAGCAGAAGGTGTGAAGGGGCATGTCAGCGGGCCGCTGACAGTGGGATTACAGATTAAGGATGAGCGGGGACGGGCTTGTTTTTATGATGAAGCACTGCGAGATATGCTGATAAAGTGTCTGGCTGTTGAGGCTGTATTTGAGGCTAGACGCCTCAAGACTCTTGGGTTACCAGTACTGATTTTTATTGATGATCCGTCGTTATGTTTCATAGGATCATCTAGTTATATTACCTTGACTAAGGAAATGGCGGCAGACGCTTTGGGTGTTATTATTGATGCATTGCATGCCGAGAATGTCAAAGTAGGGGTACATGCCTGTGCGGGTATTGATTGGTCCATTTTGTTTGCATTACCTGTGGATGTAATAAGCTTTGATGCCTATCACTATTTTACTGGTATGGCATTACAGGCAGAGGGGTTGGCTGGATATTTGAGTCGGGAGGGCAAGCTGGCCTGGGGTCTTGTGCCCACTTCGGAGGAGGCGTGGCAGGAAACGCCGGAATCTATCGTAGTGCGGTTTGAACAGCAATGCGCAGAGCTAGCTGACCGTGGCGTTGACAGCACCGCTTTGCGGCAAAATATCATTTGGACACCTAGCTGTGGAACGGGAGCGCTGCCTGTCGCGTTGGCAGAGCATATCTATGATTTGACTAAAAAGATTGTCGCCAAGGTATCGGCGTGATTAATTATAATCTCGATGTTAAGTATAAGGATAACAATATGATTTAGGGGGGGATTAACCCTTGCGGACAGCGATACTTGAATTGCTTAAGCGTAATGGCGGAGAGTACATCTCAGGTGAGGAGCTTTCGCGCAACCTTAATGTGTCACGAACGGCGGTATGGAAGCACATTCGAGCTTTGAAACAAGCTGGCTATGACATTGAAGCCCATTCCCGTCTGGGTTATGCGTTGCGGCAAAATACTGACAGGCTATTGCCTGATGAGATCAGAGTGCAGTTAACTAGCACTATATTGGGGCAGGAAATTCACTATTTCAGTGAGGTGGATTCGACCAATACCGAGGCTAAAAAACTGGCAGCAAACGGTTGTCCGGAAGGAACCATCGTTGTGGCTGAAGCCCAGTCTACCGGGCGTGGTCGCCTTTCTAGGGGATGGTTTTCACCTTTTGGTCAAGGGATTTGGCTGTCTGTTGTGCTTAGGCCGCCATTTGGTCCCATGGATGCTGCCAAATGTACGCTGATGGCAGCTGTGGGTGTAAACCGTGCTATCAATGCGGTGACAGGTATCGGCTGTGGCATTAAATGGCCTAATGACATCTTGTGGAATAATCGCAAAGTGGTGGGGATTCTTACTGAGATGAGTGCTGAAATGGATGTTATCAATTATGTAGTTATCGGTATGGGGATTAACGTTAGTATTGAGGAGTTCCCTGACGAACTTGCCGCGTCAGCTGTCTCCCTGTCGGTTGCTGCTGGACGATCAATTTCTCGGGTGAAGTTGTTAACCACCATTTTGGCTGAATTAGAAAATGCATATATACTTGTCAAAAAATCTGGTTTTGCGCCAGTGCTTGCAGCTTGGCGGCAAGAATCGATTACACTGGGACAACAGGTGAAGGTCCAGGGGTTTGAGCGCAGCTTCACTGGCTTGGCTGTTGACATTGATGCTGATGGTGCGCTTTTAGTAAAAACATCACAAGGTGTTGAGCGGGTAGTAGCTGGGGATGTGTCTATTCGTCCGGCGGGGTCGCTATAACTACTAGAGGTATGCACGTATATTGTCGGTTGTGTCGCGGAACACTGTGAACTGACATATAAAACCATAACCTTCGCCATGCTTGCTGGCCTAGCAGTTATTTATGGATTGGGGTTAGCAGGCTTTAATATTTACAATTTCCCTGCTTTTAGGTACAATTATAGCGATTAAGGAGCAAGGCTGCTTCGCGCTAGTTGCAGTTAGGTAGCTCATACAGGGGGATTTTCTAATGCTGTTAGTAATTGATGTTGGTAATTCCAATATTGTTGTAGGAATGTACGAGGGCGAAGAACTACTCTATCACTGGCGAATTTCCACAGATCGCCAAAAGACCGGTGATGAGTATGGTATGTTGCTTAATAATCTATTTGCGTACCGCGGCCTGAAAATGGAGAATGTGGACGCGATTGTGATTTCTTCAGTTGTGCCACCGTTGGATGTGCCTCTGACCAAGATGTGTCAACGGTATTTTAATGTTAAGCCACTTGTGGTGGGGCCGGGGATTAAGACCGGTATTTGTATAAAATATGAAAATCCGCGCGAAGTGGGCGCAGACCGGATTGTTAATGCCGTTGCCGCCTATGCCAAATATGGCGGGCCACTTATTGTTGTTGATTTTGGTACAGCCACTACTTTCTGCGTTTTGGCTGAGAATGGGGATTACTTGGGCGGAGCGATTGCGCCAGGTATCTGGATTTCTACTGAGGCTTTGTTTCAACGGGCGGCCAAACTACCGCGCATTGAGCTTATTAAGCCTAAGAGTGTCATTTGTCGCAACACGATAAATAGTATGCAGTCAGGCATTATCTACGGGTTTGTGGGACAAGTGGATGAAATTGTCCGCCGGATGTGCGCTGAACTAGAGCGGGAGGTCACTGTTGTGGCCACAGGCGGCCTGGCTAATCTAATTGCTAAGGAGTCTCATACTATTGATAAAGTAGACACTTTTCTGACGTTAGAAGGTCTTAGACTTATTTACGAACGTAATCGCTAGAAATTTTATTTGTAGCTGTAGTTCAGGAGGCGGTCAATTATGGCCGCTTTTCTTTCACTTGTTTAGGAGGGACCTATGCATATCGGTGAAATTTTATTGGCGAATCCCGTTATTCTGGCTCCGATGGCTGGGGTTACTGATTTGCCGTTTCGTTTGTTGGCTAAAGAAATGGGCTGTGGCTTAGTGTATTCTGAGATGGTGAGCGACAAAGGCTTGATTTATGATAATGCTCATACGAAAAAAATGTTGGCGATAAAGGAACAGGAACGACCAGTAGCTTTGCAGATATTTGGTTCAGAACCTGAGAGCATGGGGCAGGCGGCCAAAATTGTTGCTGGTGCGGGTGCTGATATTATTGACATTAACATGGGCTGCCCGACACTTAAAATTGTTAAAAATGGTGAGGGGTCAGCGCTTATGCGTAAACCTGAGCTTGCTTACCGGATTATTGCTGCTGTTGTAGCAGCGGCAGGTAAGGTCCCGGTTACTGTGAAATTTCGCAAAGGCTGGGACGAAAAGTCAGTGAATGCTGTAGAGATTGCTAAACTGGCAGAACAAGCTGGAGCCGCAGCTGTCAGCGTTCACGGGCGTACCCGGGAACAATTTTACTCTGGCTTTGCGGACTGGAACAGTATCAGGGAGGTAAAAAAGGCAGTCCGGATTCCGGTCATTGGCAACGGTGATATCCGTACACCACAAGACGCCAAGCGTATGTTGACGGAGACTGGTTGCGATGGCATAATGATAGGGCGGGGAGCCCAAGGGAATCCCTGGATATTCCGTCAAGTTGCCCATTACCTCGCAACAGGCGAAGTATTACCACCACCTGGACTTAAGGAACGGATCGACATGCTGCTTAGACATCTCGATATGCTTGTCGAACACAAAGGTGAATACATCGGCATTCGCGAAATGCGCAGTCATGCTGCCTGGTACACCAAAGGACTTCCCAAATCAGCCGAGCTAAGGCTCAAGTTTAACCAGGCAACAAGCAGAGAAGATTTTATTCGCATTATGGAAAACTACCGTGATGGTATAAATTAAAAAAATATAATGTGCAAAGACCGGAAAACGATTAGAAATGTCCAGATGCGAGGCGCGACGAGGACGTGACCGCAGTCGTACTGGGAAGTACGTCGGAGGGAACGCCCGCAGGAGCAACGAAGCAGGTGGGCGTTTATAATCGTTTTCCGCTGGGGGATAAGAATGCATATGCTCATCATGCCTGTCGCCAACGGCGTATTGCCAAGGCCGCAAGGTGGAACAATTACCGGGATGTTTATCATTGAAAATGGCGGTCAGCTACTGCTAGATGTAGGGGTTGGGAGGGAAATCCTTATCTGTCCCTGGGTTGTCGAAGAACAAGCCTTATATCCTGTTGGCGTAATTGTTCGCATTATGAATATTTGGAATCAGACGGCTGTAGATGATGCAGGGGTCGAAATTCCGGTACTTATGGCTAAATTGGAAGGTAGAGGTCATGCTCGCTGGTACACTATGCGAACAGCTGGCAGTTACCTTTATTCGAATGATATTGAATACATCAACCTAAAAAAGATGCGTAAGGAATACCCGGCTATCTCAGGTGCCGGGTGGACACCGCAGGGAGGATATACTGAGTTTCGGGATAAAAGTGATATACCTGTGACCATTTATGGTGCAGATATTGAGTCAGGCGAGCAAATCAGCATAACGGCTAACTTGGGTGGATTGGTTGAGTTGGAACAAGCCCATACGATTGAACACTCGGTTATTCGGGCGCTGACTACGTACGGATTGTGCACGGCACGAACATTGGTTGAAGCTATGGGCCGGGAAACCGATGAGTTAAAAAAATCAGTAGAGTTTAGTATTAAACATACCATGCCGGAAGCAATTGGTTTGACAGCTAGTGGAGCCTGTGGGAATCCGATGACTAATTTGGCTCAATTTTATTTGGCACAAGAGTTTGTTAGCAATATTGAGGCCGGTAAGTCACTTAATGAGTCCATTGACAAAGCTCGTCGTACGACAATGTCACAGCTTACTGACGACATTGGTATTACCATGAATCAAGGAATTCGCGTGCTGCAAGGCCTTAAAAAGGGTATGGCTCATGATGATACTGTTTTAAAGCTGGAAACATATAAAAGAGTAATTAGCCGTTTTCCCTTTGAACCTTGGGAATAACGGCTTTTCTTTATTCTTGGTGCGATATAGCTCCTATTTTTCGGTAAACTTGTTATTTGATAAAGTTGATGCTAAAATATGTATGTACACAATGTTGTGCACATATACTACAGGGGAGATGAACGAGCCATGTTGCTTCGTATTGGCGACAAGATTGTTGATCGACAGAAAATTCATCACACTGTTGACAGAATTCTTGAATTGCGGCGAAATGGCTTATCACAGCAAGAGGTGGCAGGTCAAATTTGTGTTGATCGCACCTTTGTTTCACGCCTCGAGGCAATTGGCGAGATTCGTAAAGGTGGTCGTGTAGCGCTCATTGGCTTCCCTATAAAAAATTGTCAGGAGATATATACTGTAGCCAGACAAGAAGGCGTTGATTTTTGCCTGGTTTTGTCTAATCAGGAACGCTTGGATTTTGTTCAAACCAAAAGTGGCGTCGAATTATTTAATACTATTATGGAGATAATCGCCAATGTCCATAAATATGACATAGTAATTATTATTGGCTCAAATATGCGTATTAAATTAATGGAAACCTTACTTGATAAAGCAGTAATCGGTATGCAAATTGGCGAATCGCCGATTTCTGAAGATAAATATGTCAATCCAGAAGATATTTGTGCGCTTATTAGGCAGCTGAGGTTTTAACCAGGAGGATACAAGGATGAAACAGGTGGTAAGCATCAGTCTGGGTTCATCAAAACGTAATAGCACGATTATTACTGAATTTGGTGGTCAACAGTTTCAAATTAAGCGAATTGGCACTGATGGAAATAAACAGGTGGCTGCAGGCCTTATCTGCGAGCTGGATGGCAAGGTGGATGCAATTGGTCTTGGTGGTACTGATTTATATATTTATGCTGGGAAAAGGCGATATACCTTCCGGGAGTCCGCGGCATTAGCTGCTAATGCTAAGATAACACCAGTAGTTGATGGCAGCGCTATCAAGAATACATTGGAGCGCCGGGTAATACCTTATCTTAGTACTAAATACGGTTTTGAATTTAAAGATAGCCAGGCGCTTATTGTGTGTGCGGTTGACCGGTTCGGGTTAGCCGAAGCTTTAGCGGGTGCGGGTAGTAAAACCGTATTTGGCGATTTAATGTTCGGCCTGGGATTGCCAATCCCCATTACTACTTTAAGCGGTCTGGCTTGTTTGGCTAAGTTGATAGCTCCTGTTATTACCAAGCTGCCTGTTAGTTTATTTTATCCTACAGGTAATAAGCAAACCCAGGTAACACCTAGATTTGAAAAATATTTTCACCGTGCGTCTATAATTGCTGGCGATTTTCATTTTATCAGGCGTTACATGCCAGACACAATGAAAGATAAGCTGATCATTACCAATACGGTAACGCAAGAAGATGAAGCTTTGCTAAAAGAGCGTGGGGTTGCTGCCTTGGTAACGACTACGCCAGAAATGGGTGGACGATCTTTCGGCACCAACATATTAGAAGGAGTGTTGACGGTCTTGTCTGGTAAACACCCAACTCAGCTAACGGTTGAAAATTATTTGGAGCTTATTGAACGAGCAGGAATTGAGCCAAGGTTTAAAAAACTTACATAAGGAGGCGCTTGTATTTGCAAAAGTTTGCTTTTGTAGTTCATCCCTTGGAAGCCAGCGATTTTAGTCGGAAATTTTCGTTTACCCGTACTTGGCCTGACAGGTTAGTAGAAGGTATTATCAAATACATACCGCCGTTCAAAGTTTCGCACATTAGCGGTATTGATTCCGGACATAATAAGGCAGAAGGCTGGTTTGTCGGGTGTCCTCTGACATCTCGCCAAATGGTTGCTATGCCTGAATCATATGTAATTAATAAAATTATTAAGACTGGCAAGGTAGCTGAAAAACTTGGAGCCAAAATTCTGGGTCTTGGTGCGTTTACTTCTGTTGTCGGTGACGCAGGCATAACAATAGCCAAAAACTTAAAAATTGCCGTAACAACAGGCAACAGTTATACCGTAGCTACTGCATTGGAAGGTACGCGTCAAGCAGCAAAAACAATGGGAATTGACTTAACGCGGGCTAATGTACTTATCTTAGGGGCTACTGGGTCTATTGGCGCGGCATGTGCTCAAATTTTAGCCCGGGAAGTACGATACTTGACACTGGCAGCCCGGGATGAGGTTAAGCTTGAAAAACTTGCCAAGCAGATTTTGAAAGCTACAGGATTAGCCGTTCGGGTAACAGCTAATACTAAACAAGCCATTAGAAATGCTGACATTGTAGTAGCTGTAACCAGCGCTACTGATAGCATAATTGAGCCTGAGGACTTAAAAGCAGGCGCTATTGTCTGTGACGTAGCCAGGCCGCGTAATGTCTCGCGACGGGTAGCCGAACTACGCAATGATGTACTTGTCCTTGAAGGCGGGGTCGTAGAGGTGCCTGGAGATGTAGACTTCAGACTAAATTTTGGGTTTCCGCCGCAAACCGCCTATGCATGTATGGCTGAGACCATGATATTAGCGTTAGAGGGTCGCTATGAAAACTTTACGTTAGGACGGGATTTAACGGTTAAACAAGTGGAAGTCATTGATAAATTAGCAGCTAAACATGGTTTTAAATTGGCAGGGTTTCGCAGCTTTGAACGAGCTGTTACCTTACAGGAGCTTGCAGCCATTAAAACCAATGCTCTAGCAAAAACTTCGCAGATTCAGAAAGGAGTGCTTTAGAAAATATTGACAAAAGACGTTTTTATGCCTATAATAATGAAAAATAGAGGATGCTGCACACAACGTTAGGGTGCCTCTTACCAGTAACAGTGTCAAGTTCTACTTGGCACTATTTATATTGTCTAATTCCTGCGTATCAAAATTTTTTCAACAAGAGGGCAATTTTAAAAACAAAATGAATACACTATCTACAAAGAAAAATTTATAATATTTGCAAAATATTTTTAGCAAATAGCTAAATAAGAGGAGAATGAACCATGGAAAAAGACGTTATGCTTACCATTGACGGACTGAAAAAGTTAGAGCAAAAGCTGGATCATCTAAAATCAGTTCGCCGCCGGGAGGTAGCTGAACGTATTAAGCAAGCAATTGAATTTGGCGATATCAGTGAAAACTCGGAGTATGAAGATGCTAAAAATGAACAAGCATTTATCGAGGGCGATATTCTTACTTTGGAAAAGATGTTGCGTAATGCCAAGGTAATTGATGAAGGCGAAGTGGGCACAGACATTGTTGCCTTAGGATCAACTGTCAAACTTAAGGATTTGGAGTTTGACGATGAATTCGAATATACCATTGTTGGCTCAGCTGAGGCTGATCCGACTGAACTTAAAATTTCCAACGAATCGCCGGTTGGGCAGGCTATAATTGGCCAAAAGGTTGGTAGTGTTGTAGAAGTTAATGTGCCAGCAGGGATGCTCAAATATGAAATTATGGAGATCAGACGCCACCACTAAATTTTTAGCTGAGAAAGCAAGACAGGGGAGAAGTTTCATGGCAGAAATAGAAATAGGACAAGATAACAATCTGCAAGCAACCGAGGAACTAAATGAACTCATGAGGGTTCGCAGGGAAAAGATGGATAAAGTTGCCGCTCAAGGAATTGAACCTTTTGGACGCAAGTATGACTTTACTCATCATGCGCAAACAATTATTGATAAGTATGCTGAACTAGAAGGACAAACTGTCCGTATTGCCGGACGTCTCATGGCGGTTCGTGGTCATGGGAAGGCGAGCTTTGGTCATGTAATGGATATTACTGGCAGGATTCAGATTTATTTCCGTCAAGATATATTGGGAGAAACAGCTTATGAGCAGTTTCGCCTCTTAGATATTGGTGATATTGTAGGTATTGAGGGTATAGTATTTACCACACAAAAAGGTGAAATCAGCATAAAAGCAAATCGGTTTGAATTTTTGGCTAAATCATTGCGGCCACTGCCAGAGAAATGGCATGGATTAAAGGATGTTGAGACTCGCTATCGCCAGCGTTATCTTGATCTAATTGTCAACCCAGATGTGCGCAATAATTTTATTATGCGCAGTAAAATCATTCAGGTGGTTCGGCAACAATTAGATGAACGAGGCTTTTTAGAAGTGGAAACACCCATGATGCATCCGATTGCTGGTGGTGCGGCAGCACGACCATTTATTACCCATCATAATGCACTTGATATGAAACTGTACATGCGGATTGCGCCTGAACTGTACCTCAAACGGCTAATTGTCGGTGGTTTTGAAAAAGTATACGAACTCGGCCGGGTATTTAGAAACGAAGGTATTGATATTAAACATAACCCGGAATTTACTATACTTGAGCTTTACCAGGCTTTTGCCGATTACCAGGATGTTATGCGGTTGACAGAGGACGTGGTAGCTGGAGTTGCAGAGACTCTCCTAGGTACAACCAAGATTACTTATCAAGGGCAGGAAATTGACCTTACACCGCCGTGGAATCGACTCACTATGCCGGAAGCCATATTAAAATATTCAGGGGAAGATTTTGGCGTGGTTAAGACAGTGGCTGAAGCTCGTGCCATTGCTGACAAGCTTGGTGTGAAATATGAACAAAAACATGGAATTGGCGGTATCTTGAATAATGTATTTGAAGAGGTTTGCGAGGAGCATCTGATTCAGCCAACCTTTATTATCGGTCATCCTACAGAGATATCTCCCTTAGCTAAACGCAATAAGGATAACCCTGAGATCACTGATCGTTTTGAGGCCTTTATCTTTGGCCGCGAAATTGCCAATGGCTTTTCAGAGTTAAATGATCCTATTGATCAACATGGTCGTTTTGCTGATCAACTGGCTCAACGTATGGCTGGCGATGATGAAGCACATATGATGGATGAGGATTATATTAATGCCCTTGAATATGGTTTGCCGCCTACAGGTGGTTTAGGCATTGGCATTGATCGGTTAGTTATGTTTATAACTGATTCCTATTCGATTAGAGACGTAATCTTATTTCCACATATGCGCCACCGTGAATAGTTGCAAAGGGGCTGACCAATATTATTTGGTTAGTCCCTTTACTGTTGACGGTTGTAAATGATTATGGTAAAATAAATCTCGTTCGATTGACGTCTTTGCAGATATACTTCACAAATAAATGTTGACAAAATTAACTGATGTGTGATAGTATTTAGAAGTCGCAAAACATGCGATTGAAAATTCCAAAAAAAGAAACAAAAAATATATTGACACGTCAAATGTGATGTGATAATATATAAAAGCTGTCGACGCGATGCGAACGACAAAGTGTTCCCTGAAAACTGAACAATGTAAGTAATGCATCATAAAAAGCCAGATGTGCGGTTGTATGTCGCTTGCGACATACAAAACCAAAAACAATTTCTAAATTTGATTTATAGAGCCAACAAATGGCTTCAATAATAATTTATTGGAGAGTTTGATCCTGGCTCAGGACGAACGCTGGCGGCGTGCCTAACACATGCAAGTCGAACGGGGAGTTA
>Ga0316604_10003086_pt1 | contig 11983 bp, 11 predicted proteins | sample OWC_soil_day20_C_FD_207650 | JGI IMG/M metagenome (GOLD analysis project Ga0316604, IMG submission 207650) | Wetland soil microbial communities from Old Woman Creek delta, Ohio, United States - OWC_soil_day20_CT | ecosystem: Environmental > Terrestrial > Soil > Wetlands | place: USA: Ohio... | reverse complement strand
CAACAGCATTTGCCATCGCCGGCAGAACACCATTAACCCCAATCTCACCGACCCCCTTCATCCCAAACGGGCCATCATCCTGATTAAGGGGAATAACTATGGTTTCCATCAGAGGTAAATCAAGCGACGTCGGCAAAATATAGGTAGAAAAGTCCCCTGTCACAATTTTTCCCTCTTTGACAATGAAATCTTCGAATAGGGCATATCCCAGTCCCTGAGCCGCACCACCTTGAATTTGTTGTTCAAATACTTGCGGATTAAGTACTCGCCCGGCTTCCACACAGGTTAATAAATCGCAGACTGTAACACAGCCTGTCAACTGGTTAACTTCTATCCTGACCAATTGAACCGCAAAGGAAAATATCTTATGAGGGTAGCCATGTACACGGAGATTGGCTCCAGTAGTGGGAATCTGCGCAGCGGTTGCACAGGTGTAGCTGTAGGTTGCCACTCGCTCCGCTTCATCCATCATCCCTGTCACCAGCGCAATCGGTATTTTTTTTCCGGAAGCGCCATGTACAATCCTTCCCGGCAACAGCAGCAAATCATCACGCTTAACCGCTGTAAGCAGTTGAAATGACACTATCAGCGCCGCCCTGTCAAGCAAACGGTTTTTCAACAGTTCAGCCGCACCAATCAAGGCATTACCATAGGTAAACGTCGTCCTGCTGGCTGAAGAGGACGCAGACGGCAGCGTTAGCGAGGTATCTGGCAGAATCAATTCCATAGCTTCATAAGGCTGGCACAAAATGTGGCTGACAATCTGCAGACAGGTTGTCGCATTACCCTGCCCCATATCTGCCACCCCAGAATATACGCGGATGGTTCCATCGGCATTTAGTTCCAGTTTGGCATTGGCATAGTCGGCAATGCTGGGGCCAAAGCCCTGGCAATGATGACAGGATGCCAGCCCGACACTCCGTTTTGTAAAAGGCGGAGCAGCCTGCTCCCACTCCTCCCGCTCCAACCACAGTCGGTGCTTGCGTACAGTTTCCAAACATTCGACAAAACCGGCAGCGCTGGTAAGCACAACACCGGCCGGCGTTATATCCCCTCGCCGCAATGCATTTTTCAACCGAAACTCGATCGGATCAAAGCCGCCCAGCTTAACCAATTCATCAACAGCCTGTTCAATTCCGGCTGTGGCCTGAGGAACACCAAATCCGCGGAAAGCACTGGCCACCGGATTATTTGTATATACGGCCATCCCTTGAATGGAAGTATGCTCAATGCGATAAGGTCCGCCTGCATGTTCCATAGCCAGTGCCAATACTTGTCCGCCTAAAGCTGAGTAAGCGCCGGTATCAAATACCAGACTACAATCCAGCGCGCGTAAATATCCTTCTTTATCACAGCCCATCCGGTAGGTAAGCTCTCCCGGATGCCGTTTCGTCCCGGCAAGCATGCTTTCTTCCCGCGAATACCACATTTTTACCGGCCGTCCGCCAGAATGAAAGGCGGCCAGCGCTAAAAAACCCTGAACCGCAACTCCGTCTTTGCCGCCAAACCCGCCGCCCAGAAAAGGTGCTGTCACTCTCATCTGCATCGGCGAAATTCCTAATGCTTCAGCAAGTTCCAGACGGTCACGAAACGGCGTTTGAGTTGATACAACCATATGTAATAGTCCGTCTTCATTCAGCCAGGCAACCCCTGTCTGCGTTTCCAGAAAGGCGTGTTCCTGCCAGTTAACCTTCACAGTCACTTCAGCTACCAAATCACACTCGGGCAAAAAAGCGGCTCCCTGCCCGCAGCTAATTTCGCCACTAAGCAAAATATTGCCGTCAGGCCGTCCGTTATGCAGCAGAGGTGCATCCGGTTTTAACGCATCTTTTGCAGCAAACACCGCCGGTATTGGTTCATACTCAACAGCTACAGCGTCCAACCCCTGGGCTAAAGCCGTCTGGTTTTCTGCAATAACCAGCGCCACCGCATCCCCCAAATGGCGCACCTTGTCATCTGCCAAAATGGGCTGATCTTTTTCGAAAATTCCCAGGCGATTGCTGCCCTTAATATCCTTGTGAGTCAGTACGGCAACTACCCCCGGCACCAGCTCAGCAGCAGCAATGTTGATATGTTTAATATAGGCATGCGCATATTCTGATCGTTTAACGCCTGCCCATACAAAATTTTCCGGATAATAATCGGCTGCGTATTTTTCTTGTCCGGTAACCTTATTAATTGCATCTAACCGTGGCGCATTACGACCAATTTCAAACTGGCCGCTAATTGCCTGCACTGACTTGTCATGATATGCGTTTTTCCACATATGCTACCGCCGTTCTCAATGTTTTTAGATGTTTAATATCGGCACAAATCCAGGCCTTATATAATGCAATATTGGCGCGGCAAAACTTTTTCAGTTCAAGCGCCGAGGCCGTCTGGCCCGTACGCGCTATCACCCGATACGAGTCACCATTTTGACTCTCGCGGATAATTTTCTCAGGCTCATATACTGTCTCAACCGGGTAATCGTCACCATAAACCGCCCGATAGAGTTCAACAAGTCCAGGCGCATCTTTGGGACAAAACATGTCTATTTCCCAATTTTCCATAGAATCATTCCTGTTTTCTGTCATAGACAAACTACCTCCTTTTTCGTTTCGCACTTTTTTCTGCCGCTAACAAGCAGCCTGATTAATAGTCCACTGGCCACTAGCCCGGCAATAAACGCCGACGCCGCATGGCTCCAAAATACACCCTGGCCGCCCCATAATCCGGCAAACCAATAAGCCAGGGGAAGCCGCAATACAACAATAAATATAATAATCATAATCAGCATATAGGCTGGACGCCTAAATCCCTGCGCCATGCCATTCAAAGCATATAACGCTGGTATCAACACCATGGACACCCCAGAAGCCTGCACCGCAACACTGGCTAAATTCAACATCTCCGGAGTCGGTTTAAATATATATAACAACTCCCGGGAAAAGAAAAAGAAGACGGACGCGGAAGGTATAATAATGCTGCCGGCCAATAGGAGAAAGGTCTTCAGTCCAGCTTTAATCCGTTCATAATCCTGCCGTCCCAAATTAAACCCGGTAAATACAGCCAAAGCATTGCTCATACCCATTACAGGCAGTAATACCATCATCTCCATGCGCGCCATCATATTCCAGGCGCCAATGGCAGGCGAACCGAATTGAGAAAGTATCAGGTTTAGCAGTATGAGCCCCACCGGACTAATCAAATAGCCTACCGCAATAAATATTCCCTGTCTGATAATCTGACTCCATGCACTAAACATGGTTTTATCCGGAATAAAGGACAAGGCAGCGCCAGTTAGCTTGCGGTACTTTCTTCCTAAATACAAAGCTGCTGCAAATTGGGCGATGAAAGTAGCGCCACCTGCCCCGGCTACTCCCCAGTTCAATCCAAAGATGAACAGCGGATCAAGACAGATATTGATGATATTACCTAAAATCATGCCCTTCATAGGTGTTACCGTATCACCGTTACTCATCAGCACTGCTTCCACTGCCATCGAATAACCCAGCACGGGAAATCCCAGTACCATCCAAACAGTAAACCAGTAAACCTGTTCTAAAATATCTTCGCTGGCACCTAACAACGCAAAAAAGCCATTACATACCTCGACTGATAATAGCGGCAATAGCAAACACATAACCATTGTCATCAGCGGCAGCACTGCGCGGCTTACAGACTCTGCCCCGGCTTGGTCGCCGGCACCGCGGGCATGACCAATGATGACGGCGCTCCCCATCCCGACCCCTTTCCCCAGAGACAAAGCCACATAAGTAAGCGGAACAGCAACCGATATGGCTGCTAAAGGAACTCCCCCCAGCCAAGACACAAAAATGGTATTAATAAAGGAATACAAATTTTGGAAAAACATGGAAAACATCATAGGCACTGCCAAACAAATAATTACGCCTGATACTGAATCGCTTGCCATATCTACCTGCCTGCCGCCTGCCAATAGCCGCTGCACCCTATTCAACATAATACACCATCACTTCTTCAATACTTCAATCAAAGCTTTGATAAATCCTTCCATTACCGGTAACGACTGCAAGGTTACTCTAATATGATTCGGAAAGCGAAACCCTGTCATAGTTCTCACCATGTATCCTAAACGCATGAGTTTACGATAGATAAGCGTGTCACTCATCGGCAGGCAAATAATAACATAACTGCCTTCCCCGGCAATAAAGGGTATATTATGGCGAGCTAATTCACGTGTAAGGTACTCCCTGGCCTCTCTCACCATAGCTCGGGTTTTAGCCATATGCTCATCTGCATCAGTTAGTGTTGCCAAAGCGGCTGCCTGCGCCAATGCATTTACCGAATAGACCACACAGGTACGCCTAATAACATCAACAACTTCCAGACTTCCTGCCAAATAACCAATCCGCAGTGCCGCCAAGCCAAACATCTTGGAAAATGTCCGAAACGCCACCAGATTGGGATAATCCTTAATAAGTTGCATACAATTCGGAAAGTCTGGTGCTTCCACAAACTCAGCATAGGCTTCATCGACAACAACAATCGTACGTCCGTCTATGTTATCAAGAAAAGCTTGTAGCCGCTCTTTACTCCAATATGTCCCGGTCGGATTATTGGGGTTGCAGACAAACACTATCTTGGTATGTTCATCGATAGCTGCCAACATTGCCTGGTCATCAAACCCATAATCCTTAAGAGGTATGAGCTTGGCTTCAAATCCTGAAAATTCGGCAACCCACTCATATACGGCAAAGGTCTTATCCGCGGTAATAATATTATCGTCTTTTTGGCAAAAGGCATTAATTACAAAAGCAATAACCTCATTAGCACCATTGCCTACCAAAAAAGCCTCTGGAGACAAGCCAAAACGCTCTCCTAAACGGCAACGCAAAAAATAGGCATCGCCACTTGGATAAATGGCTGCCTGCACAGGGTCAAAATTCTTAATAGCCTTAAAGGCGGCAACTGTTGGTCCCAAAGCATTTTCATTATTGTTGAGGCGGTAAAGTTCACTGCAACCATACATTTCCTTAAGCACAGCATCAGGCTTACTGGGAATGTAGGGCTCAATTCTTCTAATATGGGGTGGAACTAATTCATCAAGTGCTGGAAACTTTCCCGGCATACTAAATTACCTCCCCATGTTGAAACAACACCAAATCACCATATCCTCCCCAGGGCAAAACCAAACGGGGAGTAAATCCAGTTGCAAGCAACGCCGGCACCAGGAGAGCTTCCTCTTCTTTGCCAACATCCAGATAAAAAAACAGATTTACAATGCCTTCTTTCCGTAAGAACACTATATGTTCCTTAAGATTATCGGGAGCATCCTGTCCTACTGCAAGCACAGACAAAAAAGCCTGCTGCCGCGGCCAATCCAGTGCCACCGAAAAAGCTGAGTGTTCAGGCATCGCTTCGCCCGCATAGTCTGCAGTCAGCAGTGTGCGTGGCAAAACCAGAAGGTCATAACAATCTTGCATAAAAACTGCTATTTCAGGGTGAACAAACACCTTTGCACCATTATCCTCTTCCAGTTGCCGGTACAAGACCTGATGTTTGACTTTTTCTTCATTATTAATGCCTCCGACAGTGATAGCGATTTCGCCCAGCGTCTCAAAATAGTCTTGCGGAACTTCCGTTGTCGGCTGCAAATTAACCATACAAAGCGCCTGCGTACGCGCCAGCTTAATCAAGGCCTGGTCGCTAACTGCCTGGGCAAGCCCTTCCTGACCGACAAAAATATAGGGGCCAAAAAACTCTATCATTTTACCGGTCTGCCGCCAAAATATTCCCCCGCCGACATGCCCCTGCTTGTCTATAGCCAGTACCGCATCATATTCGCCGCTAGCCACCATGTCAACAATCTTGCCGGGATATGCAAAAAAAGCAGGCGCATTTTTGCCGTATGCACCTGTTATCCGTTGTGCAAACTGCTTAAACATTTCATTGCCGGCAGCTTGTACCACATAACGCCCATTTACAGCAAGTGGCGCAACCTCAGCAATTACCTGCGGATATTCTTTTTCCACCACTAGTCGCAGTTCCAAAAACTCACGGTTTTCTCTCACAACATCTAAGCGGTCAACCGCCCTTGCTGCCAGTAATAATCCCATTTCATCCAAAGAGGTATCATCATCCGGACTTACTTTGGCTGTTATATTAAAGGCTGACGCGTGAAGAACATGCATAGGAAATAGACAGGCCAACTCAATATAATACCCGCCATTTCGGCAAGTCACCCGCATGGTACTTTTGCGCTCATCCTGCCTGCTCAAAAAAATGAATAATTCTTCTACAGCCAGTACCAGCTTAAGCTGGCGCTCCCTGCCTAACCCAAAAACCCGCCCTGCCTGTTCAGCGAAACCTGTCACGACCGGCAACATTTCAGGTATTAGCGTAGTTGATAGTTCAGTGGTCATTCTGCTCATTAATTGCCTCCAATAAGTAAATACCAGCACATTCCTATCTTTACATTACTTTCCTCCCGGGATATTGTCAATAGAAAAAACAGTTGCATCGAATATCTCCCTCGACACAACTGCTTTACATTGTTACAAGTCAATCATTCCCACCAAATTCTCCAGGAATATTCAGTCTGTCATTATACTATCTTTTCACCTTGATGGCCTTCGCCGTCAGCGCCGCGCATCAGTTTACGCCATTTCCTCCATAATGTCTTGTATTTTATTGCCTGAGCATGAATGTTGTCCCATTCCTCTGGTACAAAGCTCACCACTTTACCAGGAACGCCAACCACTAGGGAATGAGGAGGAATAATCTGCTTCTCCTTGACTACTGCCCCGGCAGCAATAATGCTGCCTTTACCTACCATTGCACCTGCAAGAATACTGACCCCCATGCCAATTAAGCAATGCTCTTCAATAATACAGCCATGAATGACGGTATTATGCCCAACAGTAACATAGTCACCAATTATTGTCGGCTGGTTATCGCCTGCATGCACAACACAGTTATCTTGTACATTGCTGTAGCGGCCAATTTCAATTCGATTTACATCCCCTCTGACAACAACATTGACCCACAAACTACTAAATTGTTTCATAGTAACATTACCAATAACCTTAGCACCATCGGCAACAAAAGTTCTTTCATCAAGCGTTGGTCTAATTCCTTCAAATTCTACAATCATTGCTACAGCTCCTTGTATAACGTACTGCTAATACCATAATCCAATCAACCGCCAATAAACAACGCCTACTGTCAAATATAGCACCACATGCAGCAAAGTAATCACAGTGCCAACACACCACCAGGTCTTTTTATTATTATATCCCTTTTCCATCAAAAGCGGCCCTAACGCGTTGCCATAATGCGTTAATGTGCAAGAAATAATCATTAAATAGGCTAACACAAAAAAGGCCGGATACCTGGGTACATCAGTAGCTGCGACAAATGAAAAAATAAGTGGTGAAAAGGCTACCACATACCCCGTATAGGATACGAAAAAATAGTGCGGCAAAATGGCCAGCGCCGCCACTAACAGCAAAATACTATAGGAACCCAAGCCGGCGGTTGGCAGCAATAGTTTGATAACACCAGCAAACCAAGTAAAAAATCCCAGCTTGGTCAGGGCCACTGAAAAACCTAAAATCGCACCAAACCAAATAAGAAGCGACCACATTTCTTTGGTTTCGGCCAAGTCATTCCAGTTAAGAACTCCGGTTACCAGCATAAGTGATACACCAATAAAGGCTACTAGCGTGCTATCTACTTTTGTTACCGTACCTGTGGACCATAGAATCAATATTGTTAAAAATATTCCAATTGCAGTTAACTCAGTCCTGCTAATATGGCCCATACCTGCCAATTCACGCTTAGCACTGGCCCGCACCGCTGCCATAGAGGTAGTGTCCGGCGGACATAACTTATATACAATATAAGGTGTCAATAAAAAACCGATAAACCCCGGCAACGCCGCCAGCGTCCATAATGGCCAACTAATACTTATGCCTAGCACATCCTGTGCCAGCTTAACATTGATTAGATTTGGCCCCATCCCAGTCATGAACAAACCACCAGAAAGCATACTGGCGGTAAATGTCAGCAGGGTAAAATAGGCTCCAGTTCGCTGCTTACCTTCCGGATTATCAGAACTGCTGGCCTCAATAACCCCCTCAGCCAGCGGATAAACCAATCCGCCTGTTCGGGCTGGTGAAGACGGCGTACTAGTAGCCAATATCATATCAATACAGCTTAAAATATAACCAATCCGCAGCGTTGTCTTGCCAAACTGACTAATTAACCAAAGACCAATCCTTCGGGTAAGTCCTGACTTTTTCAGGCCGACACCAATCATCGAAGCTACCAGCGTCAGCCACATCATTGTATCAGTGTACCCAACTAATATCTCACGAATGGGCAGAACAAATATCCCTGACAAGGTTGTGATAACTAATAATAATGTCGGTTCAGAACATGGTTGCAAAATAAGACCCAGTATTAAAGCAACAAACACACCAAATAAATGCCACGCTGTTACGCTTAAGCCACTGGGGGCCGGATAAACAAAAAACACTCCGGCAACACTCAATAAAACGGCGATTTTGGCAAAGCGCACTTTCACATACTCATCTCCTTTAATAAAAACTTCTTTAATACTACCACTTTCTCTCCCTTGTTACAAAATTTTTTTATTTTGGAGATAACGAAAACAGGGCCCTGCGGCCCTGTTTTCGTTACAACTTTATTTTATCCGAATACACCATTGACAGCAATTTTCATTACACCCTATCTGTCTCCCGTGGACGAAGCCTTGAAACGTCTTTACTGTCTATAATCCCGGTAAGTGTTCGCAGCAGTTCGTCTTTGCCTTCAGGCATTATATTTTCCAAATAGATACAGTTAGATGGATGAATTGAAGTAATACCGGAATGTTTCAGCTCCATTTCGCGAATCATTAAGCGCAGCTCGGCCAATATTTCCATTTCTTTCGGGACTTCGAACTCCCCGCTTTGCGTTTTCTCATAGAGCTCAGTTCCTGGCTGTACTATAATCGTTAGAATACCTATATAATCCGGCTGGATCTCATTACAAATCTGAGCCGTATTCTTTGCATGCTCCCAAGCTTTAGGCGCTTTGCCTGCCAACCCTAAAATCACGGTAACAAATAAATTTATACTCGCTTGCCTTATCTTTCTCCCTGCTTGAACCATTTCCTCACGGCTAACACCTTTTTGTATAGCACGAAGAACATCTTCATCTCCGCTCTCTACACCCAGATGAGCCTCCACTAGTCCATGTTTTTGAAGCTCTATCAATTCAGCAAGCGTTTTATTCAATATGCTACCGGCGCTCGCGTAAGTTCCAACATATGTGAGACTGGGAAAAGTATCATACAGGCAGTCTAATATCTTTATCAAACTCTCTGTCGGCATGCTTAGTGCATCACCGTCTGCAAGAAAAACTTTCTTTACATCACCATAATATTCTTTTGCGAGCTCAATATCCTTTAGAATTTCATTTAGTTCACGCAAGCGATATTGCTTATCTTTATACATATAGCAAAATGTACACTGATTATGACTGCAGCCAATCGTACACTGCAATATATAATCATCTCCTGCTAAATGGGGGCTGTAAATATTTCCTTCATATCTCATGATGTTTCTCCCCGGCACTCAAGCGCAGATTAATTGTTAGCTACTTTGCGCACATACATGAACTTAAATTTTGCGTTACTCGGTTTATTTTTATGCAGCATACTATATACCATTTTTTTAGCATCTTCCGGAGTATTAGTTTTTACTGTCTTCATCATTAAGATAACCTCACCTGCAGTTGGGCAAAGGTGATACTTAACTTCATATGTTTTCATATTATCACCTCGCTTCAGATATTTTCACGTTTCAGCTGTTCCAACTGAACAACTTTAGCTTCCTCTACAAAGCCAAGTAGACTAGGCTATATACGCCGGTAGGTTAACTAACCGGTTTATCGTTCTCGCCAAGATAGTATAAATCTTCTGGTGTATTAAGGTTACAAAATATTTCTTTAATGTCTCCTACCTGCCGTAAATCGCTTTCAACTATTTTGCATACTCTTACATCAGGATAAAATCTAAATACCTGACTAACACCTGCTTGCAAACACTTTTCTATGGGTTCTATGCAATTGCGTGAATAAACTGCGCAGAGTGGTTCCAACCGGTTTCCTATCTCGGGAACGACTACGTCACAGCCCGCTCTTCGCTCCAGTAAATACCTGGCTAACTCTTCAGTAAAAAACGGCATATCAGCGGAGACTATAAATGAATGCTGATGTTGGGCGGCCATAAGTCCTGCATGCATTCCTCCGAGTGGACCCATGCCCGGATAACTGTCTGGAACCTCCACAATTCCCGGTAAATTATATTTTGCAGTGTGGTTACTAGCAATAATTATTTCATCCACAAAGTTCTGCAGCTTACGCACAGTACGCTCGATAAGAGTTTCATTTTTAAATAATAACAGTGTTTTATCACGTCCCATGCGTGAACTGCGTCCGCCTGCCAAAATTATTCCGCTCACCGCCATAATAGCCCCCCTAGCCCATTGAATTCCATTTCCATTATACTATCTTATTAAAAAAATTGCAGGTGCAAATGGGTGTTTTAGAGCACACCACTCACCTGCATTTTTTTAACGTTTATATATAGCTGTTCAAAATAGCGAACTACTTTTGGTCCTTATTGTTAACGTACATGCTGCTGCCCGGTAACAGGCACAGACGCATTTGCTTTTACTCGTATGATTTCGTTTTCAACCCAGACCGGGTTATGGTGCTCAGCCTCATGGAGCGGCTGAGTTCCGTCACCGAACATGCACAAAAATTCGCCCCAATTGTAGATTCCGAGGAAGATATGCGCGAATACGCTCACTCCCAGGACAATACCAACCACTAAATGCACCATATCAAACCAGTACATGGCTACTTTAGGCGCAACCGGCAGGAAGGCATATAATGCCCAACCGGTAACAATTAACAGTATACCACCAATCAACATCATAATCCCCATTTGTTTTTGACCAGAATTCATTTTACCCATTGGCGGCACTGGTATGGTTTTGCCTAATAGCATTTTCTGTGGATAGCCGCCACAAACCTTCATCCAGGCCATATCCCGTTCATCAAAGGTAAATATCCGGCGGGTAAAGGCAACAATTCTGTCCAAGGCAAAGAACGTGTAAAAAATACACGCTAACGTAAGAATACCTGCACCAACAATATGGATTTGCATAATCAAATTTTGCAGATCTTCACCAAATGGTTTTAGCCAAATTAAAAATCCGGTAATTGCTGCTGGCATAAAACCTACTATTAAACCCCAGTGAAATAGCCGCGAGATAAGAGGGTGCTTGAGTACCCGCGGGCCATGTTCTTCATGCTGGCTCATCAATTATCCCTCCTACACTAATTTCGTTCTGTCTACATATTTCGTATGAAACAGTTCTTCGGCTAAACTACTGAGTGGATTCTGGGCAAATTTTTTGTACACATCAGTAACTGCCTGATTGTTATGGCTTTGACGGATTTTTGCTTTTACATCATCTGCATAGATGCCTTGCGCCCGCAGCTTGATGTATTTTGTCCGGTCTTGTACCAAATCGGTAGCAATATAGGCCCCGGTCCACAAGATTGCACCAGCTACACCTACAATTCCTATGAATTCACGCCGTGAGACCTTCACAGCCTTTTCTATATAATCATAATGCGCCATTGTGTTCCCTCCTTATGACCACGGCAGTACAGCCTTGGCTTTATCCAGCCAGGAAGTACCCATAGGATTGATTGGCTGACCGCCACCGTTGACACAGCCGGCCGGACAATTCATAATTTCGATAAAGTGATAGGGTGATTTACCGGCTTTGACTTCTTCCAGGAGCGGTTTTACGTTCTCCTTGGTACCGTGAGCTACAGCGACCTTCAGCGTAACTTCTTTACCTGTTTTAGCATCTTTCATAGTAACGCTAGCTTCCTTTACGCCTTTGAAGCCGCGAACAGGTTTGAATTCAAGCAC
>Ga0316604_10003084_pt1 | contig 11987 bp, 12 predicted proteins | sample OWC_soil_day20_C_FD_207650 | JGI IMG/M metagenome (GOLD analysis project Ga0316604, IMG submission 207650) | Wetland soil microbial communities from Old Woman Creek delta, Ohio, United States - OWC_soil_day20_CT | ecosystem: Environmental > Terrestrial > Soil > Wetlands | place: USA: Ohio... | reverse complement strand
TCTTTTACACTATAATATCATATTTTTCAAAAATATATAATTTATTTGTTTCATAGTTTTTTAATTTATCTGCAATAAAAAAGGCTTTATTCATAAAATTGTGAACAAAACCTTTTTAACTTAATTTGCGATCATACTTTCCATATAAGACTGATATAATCTTCCCTGACCACCACTGTTTCCAGATAAGAAAAGGCTACTGCCCGTTTGTCTTCTTTACTTAACTGAGAAAATATAATTTTTTCCGGATATACGGATTCATTGGCTAACCGTTCTTTCTCTTCCAACAGTTTTTTCTTTATCCCCGAAAGTTCTTCCAGTTCTTTATTAACGTAATCCACAGTCAGTGGGCTGACTGTTTTTGTCTTCAAAACCTCCATTAAATTTCCAACTGCTTCATCAATCCGGATCAGTTCCAGTTCCAGTTCATTGGTTTCATTGTTGGTTCCGATGGGAGCAGGTTTGCATCTGTCAAGAAGCTTCTGCAGCTCCGCTTGCACAGAACCCTCAATCTGTTCAATTCTCATCTGAGGTTTTAAATCACAATCCAGAAAATCCTTTCCACGGCACCTTATGGTACGGACTGTATCCCCATCTGATTTACGCTTGTATTTACGAACCATGATTGCTCTGCCGCAGTCTGCACATTTTAACAGTCCTGTCAGCCAGCTGTTGCGGGGTCCGTCATTGGATGCCACCTTCTCATTGGTATCCAGCTTTCTCTGGCAGCGAAGCCATAGCTCAGAATTAATATATCCAGGCCAGTTTCCAATGGCAAAGGTGGCCTCTCTGGAATCCAAAGCGTCTTTTGTCACCGCTCCCTTTTTTCCTACCAGCATACCGCCGTGCTCCCCATTAAAGTCAGAAATGGAATTAATCATGTTTACTCCCAATTTTTTAAAATATGTATAAACTGCATGATCACATTTCACACTGGCTGGATTTCGAAGTACCCGCCCGATGGAACAGGCTGACCATTTTTCGCTGTTTGGTCCTTGGAATTGTCTGGTAGCCATCATTCGTCTGATATCTCCCAGACTGGTGGTGGGATAAGCGTAAACCTTCATAATCTCTTCCAGGATCTTTATGTTATCCTCTAATTTCAGTGAAGACACCTTTTTATCTCCCTGAGTGACTGTTGTATTGCTGTAACCATAGGGGGCGGGACCTCCTGGCCATCGCCCCAGTTCAATCCTGTCATAATAATTATCATAGACCCTTCTTGATATCTGCTCCCGCTCCATCTGGGCAAACACAGCCATAATAAATATCATTGCTTTTCCTATGGGAGTTGAGGTATCAAAATTTTCCGTAACAGAAATAAACTCTACCTTATATTTGCTCATGTATTCCCAGGTATTGGTAAAGTCCAGAAGCGACCTGGTGAACCGGTCGAGTTTGTAAACAAGAATCCGGTTAATCGTACCCGTCTTTATATCGTTTAACAATTTTAGAAATTCCGGTCTGTGTACCACGTCTTTCCCTGATATACCTCTGTCTATGTATAATCTGGGTTCTCCAATTGCCATACTTCTGGCAAAACTTAATTGAGTCTCTATGGAGAGGCTATCTTTTTTATCAATTGACTGTCTGGCATAAATCGCATCCATATGGCTTTATTACTTTCCCTTCTTTATATGAACCATTTGCTCTTTTACGAAAAGAGAACCATTTTTCTCGGATTGTGATTTATGAAAAAAAACAAATTGAAGCTCTTCATATACCTTCTGCACATAATTCTCCCGGTCCTGAATGGTCTTATAGACGGGATAAATATTTTCCACTCTCATGCAGTACGAATTCACCTCATTTATGTAATTGCTTGTTTCAATATATGTCAGCCATTGATATTTAATCCACATAGACAGGCCTCTTTTTAATCTAATTGTGAATCAGGCTCAGAATCAGCTTCCGCCTTTTTCTTCTTAAGCAGAATGAGTATGATAATCAGCAGCAATAGTAATACTGTCAGTGTAATGGTTATTGTAATAATATATCTTACTATCTTTCCGTATCCATTCCATGCCTGGCGTTCACAAACGGCCGTCTCACTATTTTTATAAATTAGCGGATCTGTCTGGTTTTCGGTTCTGTCCTCCTCATAAATTCCTCGGTAAATCTGAGCCTGCACAGACGGTACTGTGACCTCTCCACCATATACTGCTCTGATATCTTTAACCAGCTTCTTCCCTTGCGCCTGAGCGTTACGGACCATATCCCCATTACGTTCTACCAGTTCTCCAGTCCAGACAATGCTTGCTATTTGATAGTAATCCCCAGGGAGATTTAAATACTTCAAAAATTCTTCTGCATAGTCTGTTAGCGGTACACCATTGGGTATTTCTCTGTCCCCCAGCAAATAGGTATCTTCCTGATAGCCGGAAACCTCTATGGGAAATGTAAAATCATAATCCCAGTAAAAACGTTCTTCCACCTGGGAAACTACAGGCAGTTCTACGGTCTGTTTCAGCTTCAAATCTTCATTTATTACCTGTACCCATGCCGTCTCCGGTATACGGTCAATATACTCCGCTCCTTCATATAAAATCGAGGATTCCGAATATTCAGTTTTTTCTTCTGTGTAAATATCCAAAATCTCACTGTTGGTTAAATGATATTTTTTTCCCTCTTTCATTACAGTTTTTAAAGGTGCATATTCTTTGGGACTGCCCACAAACGCTGGGGAATCAACTGTTAAAACATCTCCTGGCGGGATATCTTTTATTATATCAGTGGATTCTTCTGCCCCGTAAGACAGAACCGGACCTGTTAATAAAGACAGGAAGATGAAAAAGACGGTGTTTATTATAAAATTTTTAGTTATCATAGCCTATTTAGTTAAACGGCAAGTCCGGATCATCAATTCCATCAGGAATATTCATAAACCCATCTCCCATAGCACCGGAAGGTTCCGGCCTTGGTACCTGACTTTCTGCTGTTGTTGAGTTTTTACTGTCAGCAAACTCCTGCTCATCCACAATCACCTCAAAGGTGTAAACCTTTATTCCATCTTTGTTTATATAGCTACCGGTCTGAATCCTTCCAGTTACCAGCACCCGCATTCCCTGGCGGAAATATTTTTCTGCAAATTCTCCTGTCTTATCGAATGATACGCAGTTAATGAAATCAGCCGTTGGCTCAGTACTGTCCTGACTCCTGCGTCCTCGGCGGTCAACAGCAAGTGAATATCTGGCAATTGCCATTGTACGCTCTCCTTGTGAATATCTCACTTCCGGATCTCTTGTCAGCCTTCCCATTAAAATTACCCGATTCATTTTTTTCCTCCATTCTTCCCCTGTCCTGATTTGGCAGAGGAGAGACTTTTGTTATTTCGTTGTTTCTCTTTAATTAATAGATTCTGTTCAAACCATCTCATTCATTTCGTTGATTGACCTGGTACCCCCTTTCAAAAAGAATTTATTCATTTTTTGTAAATGCAAACAACAACATGGGAAAAATAAAATAGAATACAAAAAGAAAAAAGAAAAATAGATGTCATTTAGAATAATGATCATTACGTTTAAAGGGAAATAAATTTAGATACTAAGAATTTTAAAAAATAATGCAATCATAGAAATGAATTTAGATTTTAACAATATCATCCTATCAGATATTTTATATTTAGTAAAGACCTTTTCTAATGTAACAGCAAAAAAATCCCCAGAGCAACATCTCTGCCCTGAGGATATGAGTGCCTTTAGCCTTTACTTTATTGAATCCTTTGTAACAAAGCTTTTCTTTAACGGGACTGCCCCTCCACTGTCTTCAGTAAAGAATCCATAATAAAATCCATCTGTGCATTCATGGACGTAATATCGCTGAACCAGAACATTCCGCTGGAGTTTTGCACCAGCCGGCCTTCCCTGACTGCCGGAAGGCTCTCCCACACCTCCACACCTTTCAGATCAGCTATCCTCTCATCAGAAAATATGTAATCTCCTACATAATCCTTAAGAGTCTCATAGGAAATATCTATGAAATTCACACCGTCTTGATCCATAACCTCTTTCTGGATTCTCTCCGGCGCTTTTAAGCCTAAGTATTGATAAATGATCTCGCCGCCTCGTCCATAATCATCACCAAAGGCCCTTAATATTCCCTTTGTCTGGTTTTCCAGAAGTATGACATTCTTATCCGCCAGTCCCTTTTCAGAAAGCTGTTTCTTAGATTCTTCTGCCTTTTTCTCAAAGTCTGACATAATCTTTTCTGCCTTCTCCGATACTCCAAATACATCTCCGAAAAATGCAAGCCGGTCCTTTACTTCCATATCGTAGTAATTTCTGGCCAGAGTTGGTGCAATCTTTGACAGGCTCTCATAATCATCTGTGTTGTTCCAGATAATAAGATCAGGGTCCAGCTCCATAATGGCTTCCGGATTTAACTCAAAGGCATCCACAACAGTAACATCTCCCAGCTCCTGTTCAAATACAGCATCATCGTTAAAGGAGGTGCCTACCGGATGAACCCCAAGTGCAAGTAAATCCCCCTGGAAGAATGCAACAACCACCCGTTTTGGATTGGCCGGTATTTCTACATCTCCATATTCCATCTTAATGACTCTTGTGTCTTTGCCTGCAGTTGTCTCTGCGGCTTGTCCGGTAACCTTTGAACCAGCTTCCGGGACTGCTCCTTTATTTGCTGCTCCGCATGCAGTAAGCAGTATAGCAGATAAAGCTGCAGCTGCCAGTATACTTTTTTTCTTGTATTTACTCATGATAAGAGTACCTCCCGTCTTTAGTAAGTCTCAACTAACCGGAGTTAGTATATCATAGATATCTATTTTTGTACAGATTAGAGAAAAGTTCCTGCCTGGATTTATCTTTTAGAAGCTGCCTTTTCTGCAATCCTAATTAATTACAAAAGATACCTTCAGATGTCACATTATGTCTAAAATTGTATTACGATTTATAGCTGATTATTATGGATTACAGTTGCATTTTACAAAACAAAGTTATATATTAAGGTTATATTATTATTTAATCGACGAAGAAGTCAGAACGCGTGCGTTTTGACTTCTTTTATTATTGAAAACTTAATTTTAACTAATAACAATGGAGTTTATGCTTTCTTAGGCTAGGCTCTTTTTTTATTTAATTTTAAAGGAGGAATTTATGAAAAATCTAAATCAATCAACTATCTTAAGACAAAAAGCCCTGACACTGACAGTACTTTTTGGATCAGCCTTATTCATTATTTTTCTTGGTATGTTTTTTTGTGCTTTTAGTTTTTTTAATAACATTAGCTTTAAAGTTTTAAATTCACAGATTCCCGGAGTGATATTGGGGTTATTGGTGATGTATCTGGGTATCCGGTATTATTTCTCGGTAGGCAGGCTTAAGGAGGAAATTTATAAAAGTACGTCGGGTTTTTGCTGGAATCATTTTATGAAAGAAAAGAAGAAGTAAGATTATTGGGTAAAAAAAATGTTTTAATAAAAAGGAGGTTATTTTCATGAAAAGAACAGGAACAATCATTGGTTTACTAATCGTATTAGGGATAGCGGCAATCGCATTGGCTTTGGCTTTTTATTCTCCAGGCAGTGCAGATCCAACAGGTGCTTCCTATGTAATGCCTACCGGAAAAGAGACAATTACAGATGTAGCTACGATGGCCAACAAAGCTTATTATGGTGCTAATTTTACCTGGATTATGATAACCGGCTTTATGGTATTCTTTTTCCAGTGCGGTTTTGCTATGGTTGAAACCGGATTCTGCCGTGGTAAAAATGCAGCGCACACTATGACAATGAACTTTATGGTATTCTTAGTTGGCGCTGTGGGATATTTTCTTGTTGGCTTTGCACTCCAGTTTGGCGGCTCCGGCGGCGCTGCAGGCTTGGGAACAGGGGGAAGTGCACTCAATGCCATGCTTTCAATACCCGGATTCGGCGGTATTCTGGGTTATAAGGGATTTTTATTATCTGGTGACGGTATCTATGATCCTGGTATCTATGCATTGTTTTTCTTCCAGATGGTATTTATGGATACCACCGTTACGATTCCAACCGGTGCTGTTGCAGAACGAGTAAAATATTCCGCCATTGTTATTACTTCCTTTTTTATTTCCATGTTTCTCTACCCTCTGTTCGGAAACTGGGTATGGGGCGGGGGCTGGTTGTCAACCCTTGGTAAAAACTTTGGTCTGGGACACGGCGTAGTAGATTTTGCCGGTTCTGCAGTTGTTCACTCCATGGGCGGTATGCTGGCACTGGCTGGTGCAATTGTTATTGGTCCAAGAATTGGTAAATTTAAAAAGGACGGAACTACAAGGGCATTTCCGGGACACGATATCCCTATGGCCATTATTGGAACCATCATCCTATTCTTCTGCTGGTTTTCTTTTAATGCCGGATCTACGTTGAACGCTTCGGATTTCAGGCTTTCTGTTGTTGCTACTAACACCATGATAGCCGGTGCAATCGGTGGTCTGGCAGCTATGTTTTATATGTGGATCAGATATGGAAAACCGGACCCTTCCATGACGGCAAACGGTGCACTGGCAGGCTTGGTTGCAATTACTGCACCTTGTGCGTTTGTAAATGCCGCTTCTTCTTTTATTATTGGACTAATAGCCGGTATATTGGTTTGTCTGTCAGTATCTTTTGTAGAGAATCATTTAAGGCTGGATGATCCGGTAGGTGCCATTTCTGTTCACTGTGTAAACGGTCTTTGGGGAGTTCTTTCTTTAGGCTTATTTGCTGATGGGTCCTATGGGGATGGAATCAATGGAGTTGCAGGTGGGGTGAAGGGTTTATTCTACGGTGATGCTTCTCAGTTTGCAGCCCAGTTTATTGCGGTAATTGTTCTTTTTGTATGGGGATTTGGTGCATCTTATGTATTCTTTAGAGTTCTGGACAAAATCTGGGGCTTAAGGGTATCACCAGAAGCAGAACTTGCCGGACTGGATATTCCAGAAATGGGCGTAGCCGCATATCCGGATCTTCAGTTAGTAAAGTCGGAACTGGATTTTGACTCTGCTGACAATGCAAAAATTAAGCAGTTAGACAGATTCAAAAAGGGGTAACTAAACATTAGGGCAATGTGCCAAAAGGAGGTAATTCTATGAAAAAACTGGAGATTATTATTAAACCCGAACGATTGGAAGATGTAAAGAAAATTCTCAATGATAATAAGGCAAATGGTTTAATGATTTCAAATATTATGGGCTATGGCAACCAAAAGGGTTATAAGACAATCTACAGAGGAACGGAAACAACCGTGAATCTGCTTCCGAAACTAAAAGTAGAAACTGTGGTACCTACAGAAATTGCTGAAGTCATTGTCAATGAAATAGTAACACAAATAAATACCGGTAATTACGGTGACGGTAAGATTTTTATCTATGATGTGGATGATGTAGTAAGGATCCGCACTGGGGAACGTGGTAAAGATGCATTATGAAATAACCAAATAAAAAAGTGTCGACAATTCAACTCCCCTAGCCCCTCTTTCATGAGGGGACTTAGGGGTTTCTTTTTGGTTCATTATCCTTCATAATAGTCTTTTAAATATTTTACAGAAGATTTTTATCGATCATTTTGAGAAAATGATTGATCTTCAGCACCCTCGTGACTCTTTCATTGAGAATGTAGAAAAAATGATTCATTGCGGCGATCCTGCCTTTGGTGGTGCCATTCCCGCTTCTGTCCAACCTGCGGCAACATGTACTCCATTGACAGGACTACTTCCATGTCTTTTATGATCATTTCTACGTTTTACGTTTATTTCATAATTACATTACAATCGGCATGAAGACGAAAAACTAGCTATTTCCTATAAAATGAGAAATTATTGTTGACAATCTGGTTTAATGAAGTTAGACTTGTATTGTAGTTTAATAATGTTAAACCAAAGGAGTGAGAATATTGGTAGATCATAAATTGGGAGCTATGGAAACAAAGTTTGCTGAACTTATTTGGGATCATGAGCCTATAGCATCTGGTGAACTAGTAAAAATATGTGAGAAAGAATTGAGTTGGAAAAAGTCGACTACCTATACTATGCTTAGGCGACTGTGTGAGCGAAGGATATTTGAGAATAAAAGCGGTGTGGTTTCTGCTCTCTTAACTAAACAAGAATTTCAGGCATTGCAGAGTGAACAATTTGTTCAGGAAACATTTGGCGGCTCATTACCACATTTTTTAACTTCATTTGCAACACGCAGAAAATTAAGCGAAAGTGAGATTGATGAGTTGGAAAAAATGATTAATCAACACAGGAGGTAAAGAAATGGATGCGATATTTTTACAAGTCTTGAATATGAGTCTGACGGCAAGCTATGTAATTCTTGTTGTTTCGATCATAAGACAGCTTTTGAAAAAGGCTCCGAAAATTTTCTCATACGCATTGTGGAGTGCCGTTCTATTTCGGCTGATATGTCCTTTCTCTATTGAAAGCTTTTTTAGTTTAATTTCGATGAATCCAAATCCAATTCCTGTCAATATCCTGTATGCAAGGATTCCTCAAATCAGCACTGGGATAAACTTCATCGATAGCATTGCAAATTCTGTTTTTGCAACCCCAAAAGCAGTTCCATATGCTAGCTTCAATCCAATACAATTGTTCATCTTACTCGGTGAATTTATTTGGGTTGTCGGTTTTTCTATATGGCTGGTTTATAGCATTTTATCCCTTCTTCGTCTGCGAAACAAGCTTGTTGGAGCAGTTAAATTGCGCGATAACATTTACCTTGCAGACCATATTGCGACCCCTTTTGTAATAGGTGTTCTGCATCCTAAAATCTATCTACCGTCTACACTTTCAGAACAGGAACAAAAATATATAATACTTCATGAACAGACACATGTCCTGCGTTATGACCATATCATAAAAATCATTGCATTTCTGGCGCTTGTCATCCATTGGTTTAATCCTCTTGTGTGGTTGGCGTTCATTCTCTGCACTAAGGATATGGAAATGTCTTGCGATGAAAGTGTTATGAAACAAATCGATACGGACATACGCAAAGAATATTCCGCATCATTATTAAGTCTTGCGACGGGCAAAAAAATCATTTCAGGAGCGCCCCTTGCGTTTGGTGGAGGTGATACAAAGGCAAGGATTAAAAACGTGATGAATTATAAAAAAACCAAGACCTGGATAGCAGCTGTATCAATGGTATTAGTTGTTTTATTTTGTGTGGGATTTACAACAAATCCTGTTAATAATGATAGCGGAAAGAATAGTCTAGGAAATGAAAAAACGAATATTACTGTGAACATCTCAGTACAAATTAGTGAGTCACTTGATAGGGCCGTAAGTCTTGCAATTAAAGCCTAAGGGTTGCCTGTCAATGGTTTCTCAGAAAAGGGTGAAACAATTTTAACTTTATTGCAGATGGATAAGAACAAATGTATTGAAAGAAAAAGAGGTGAAGTAATAATGATTTCATTAAAAAAGATTATTCTTATTACAGTGAGTATTTTGGGAGTAGCGGGATTGTTACTGTTACTGTTTAATGCAAACTTTGCAGGCAGTCAAAATGAAGAGACGTCTGTAGCAACTATGATTCATGAATATACGAAGAACAAAAGTGATGTAAAATTAACTATAGGTGTTTTAAAAGAAGGAAAAACATACTTTAAAGTGTTTGGTGCAGATTCCAAAGAATTGGAACCGGTTGAATATGAATATGAAATTGGCTCTATTTCGAAAACCTTTACTACATCTATGCTTTGCAAAGCAATTGATGATGGCTTGGTAAATTTAAATGATCCTATATCAAAATATCTACCATTAGATTCTGATACTTTTTATCCCACTGTTTTGAGTCTGGCAACTCATACATCGGGATATGGTGAGTACCCGTTTAGCTCTTCTGAATTATCGCAGGAAGAGCTGAAAAAGACAGATTATGACTTTTATGAAAATAAAATAAACATATATCAGGGAATCAACCGTACAGACATGCTAGATATGATAAAAACACATGTTTTGAAAGATGAAGCTTATGATTGGGAGTATTCAAATTTTGGCATTGCTTTATTAGGCACAACCCTTGGCGAAGTATATAATACATCTTATAAAATATTGGCTGAAGATTTTATAAAAAATGATCTTAGACTTACTCAAACTCGTCTTGGAAATGGTACTGGAAATTTAACAAATTATTGGGTATGGAACGATGATGACACATACTTTGCAGCTGGTGGATATGTATCTACTGTAACGGATTTATTAAAATACGGACAAATGCATGTAAATGATTTCCCTGCATATCTTGCTTTTTCACATAAAACATATCAGACTTTTGAAAAAGATGGTTTTTCTATGGGATTAGGCTGGATTATAAACCCTGAAACCAATTACTTATGGCACAATGGAGGTACATCATCATATCAAAGCTTTCTTGGTTTTGATAAAGAACATAAAACTGTTGTTGTAGTGCTATCAAACTATTCTGCAAAAGATGGAACTGAAGATGAAGATGCTCTTGATAATATTGGATTTTCGTTACTTGACAGTTTAAGTAAGAACGATAGTAATGAAATTAATGTGTTAGAAAGAGTGGCAAATTTAATGCCTTTTTCTCTATATGTCGATTAAAACAGGAGTATAATTAAGCTATCAATTCTGTTTATATTGATTCGTAATACGTTGCTTTTTCCCATGGGGTAAGGAAGGCATACTTTTGTATCCGTATCCGGTTGCATATTAAACATTCACACGAACTAATTATAACACGTGATAAGAAAAATGATGAATGGCAAAAATATATTAATTAACTAAATCGTGTCTCTTTCCATTTTCCATTTCTATGCAACGTATCCACATCCCACAGTACCACGGTCATATTGGTTGTGCACTCCAGTTCCTCATTCCACGACCCATAGGGCGGCCGGAGGTACTGGGGTCTGACTCCTGTAATCGCTTCGATCTGCTGATTATTTTCTTCAATCTGTTCACAGGCATTGGCTACGGCCTCTCTGCTCATCTGTACGTGGCTGTATCCGTGGTTTCCGATCAGATGCCCGTCTTCCTGCATCTGCTTTACAATGGCTTCCTTGCCCTTTACGTTTTCTCCCAACAGGAAAAAGGTAGCATGGACACCCCGTTTGCGAAGGCCATCTAAAAGAAGGGGCGTATAAACAGAATGGGGTCCGTCATCAAACGTCAGTGCAATCTGCTTACTGCCGGAAAATTGTTCCCGAACTTCCTCCTTTGCTTCTCCTCCGGCATCTGCTGGCAGAAACAACGTATTTTTCGCCTTATTATAATTAAAAAACAACGCCCCCGCAAAGACGATATCAAGTACAATGACCACCAACAGACAGGCCAATTTCCATCTGATTTTCATAAACTTACAAGCCGGCTTTCTGCTTTTATTAATCAATCTATGGGCTTTGAAGCGAAAATACAACCAGAATATTTCTGTTTTTTTCTATCTTTTCCCTCTAAAATGCGTTATAATTATGTTATTAGAAATATATATTTAAATAATGTGTACAATCCCTAAGTGGAAGGAGCGGATTTAAATGGAGCACAAGATCATTGCAATCGGCAGACAGTTTGGAAGTGGAGGGCACGAAATCGCCTTCCGATTATCTGAGGAACTGGGGATTCCCATGTATGACCGGGATCTGGTGGAGATGGCAGCGGATAAACTGGGTTTGTCAGAAATAACGGTGGAAGCAGTGGATGAATCTGTATTTAACTCATTTCTTTCATCCTACCGTTATAACGGTTTTGCCCCTAGAAGAGTACCATTAAATGACAGCACGTTTGAGACACAAAGTATAATTATAGAAAGCCTGGCACAAAAAGGACCGTGTATATTCGTAGGAAGGTGCGCAGATTATGTTTTGCGGGAATATCCCCAGTGCATGAATATATTTGTCTACGCATCACAAAAGGACCGCACAGAACGCATTATGAAGCGCTATAACATCTCAAAAAAAGAAGCAGAGACTTCCATTAAAAAGATGGATCAACGCCGCAAACAGTATTACGAAACATATACCGACCAGAGCTGGGGAAGTATTGAATCCC
>Ga0316604_10003083_pt1 | contig 11989 bp, 13 predicted proteins | sample OWC_soil_day20_C_FD_207650 | JGI IMG/M metagenome (GOLD analysis project Ga0316604, IMG submission 207650) | Wetland soil microbial communities from Old Woman Creek delta, Ohio, United States - OWC_soil_day20_CT | ecosystem: Environmental > Terrestrial > Soil > Wetlands | place: USA: Ohio... | reverse complement strand
AAGAACGATCGTGAGGCGGCGAAAAAAGAAATTGCTCGTGTTTACGCGGCGCGCAAGGTTATTGCAGAAACCTTTGAAAAGCTGGACAAATCGATGGTAACCCCGAAGGGGCGTGAGCTGGTAAAGGTCACCATTGAAAAACGAACCGCTTATGTGACTGCCGTCGATAAGTTCATGAAGCAGTTTGAAGATGCTAAATATGACGAAGCCTTAAGCTTTATGCAGGGCGACTTTCGTAAAGTTCAATACGCTTATTTCGAGCAATTGGAAGCGTTCCAGAATTATTTGGTTGAAGCAATGAACAAGAGCAACAAAGAGGCGGACGACAATTACGCCTTGGCGCGCATGTTGATGATAGCGATGGCGGTCGTTGCCGTTGTCATCGGTATCCTGGTGGCACTTTTTACCACCCGTTCGATCACCCGCCCGCTGGGCGAGGCGGTCAAGGTGGCAGAAACGGTGGCTTCCGGCGACTTGACGACCCGCATCGAGGTCAAATCGAAAGACGAAACCGGCCAATTGATGCAGGCGCTGAAAAACATGAACGACAGCCTGGTCAACATCGTCAGCCAGGTAAGGACAGGCACCGACACGATCGCGACCGCCTCGGCGCAGATTGCGGCCGGCAACCAGGATCTGTCGTCGCGCACCGAAGAGCAGGCCAGCTCGCTGGAAGAAACTGCGTCGTCGATGGAAGAACTGACCTCGACCGTGCGCCAGAATGCCGACAATGCGCGCCAGGCGAACCAGCTGGCGGTGACGGCATCCGATGTGGCGGTCAAGGGCGGCGAAGTGGTATCGCAAGTCGTCGAAACGATGGGCGCGATCAACGAATCGTCTAAAAAGATGGCGGACATCATCAACGTCATCGACGGCATTGCGTTCCAGACCAACATTCTGGCGCTGAACGCGGCGGTGGAAGCGGCACGCGCAGGCGAACAGGGTCGCGGCTTCGCAGTGGTGGCAACGGAAGTGCGCAGCCTGGCGCAGCGCAGTGCGGCAGCAGCACGCGAAATCAAAGCACTGATCGATGACTCGGTCAGCAAGGTCGGGGAAGGCAGCAAGCTGGTCGAGCAGGCGGGCACGACGATGGAAGAAGTGGTGTCAAGCATCAAGCAGGTGCATGACATCATGGGCGAGATCACGGCCGCGAGCAGCGAGCAGAGCGACGGCATCGAGCAGGTGAACCAGGCGATTGTGCAGATGGACACGGTGACGCAGCAGAACGCGGCGCTGGTGGAAGAAGCGGCTGCGGCGGCGGAATCGCTGCAGGATCAGGCTGCGAATCTGGTGCAAGTGGTAAGCGTGTTCCGTACCGGACATGAGGCCAAGGAGAATGTCATACAGCGAGCGCCCGCCAAGGCAATCTCAGTCACGCCTGCAGTCAAAACGATTGCGAAGCCGGTTGCGCAACGAACTCTGACTACGTCGGTTCCGGTGCCGACTAACAACCGTTCTGTTGTGGCTCCAGGAATGGACGGCGATTGGGAGCAGTTCTAATCCGTTGTAATTTCCAGTCTTTTAGCTTGTTCACCTCCCGCACTTAGGTGCGGGGGAACAGCATGGTGCGGCTAAGGCCACTCGAGGCATCATCATGCTCATGGAACGGAGTCATTTTCATCCGATGCCTGTTCCTGACGTTAGGTGACCGGAAGCGTTTCATGCAATAAAAACTCGTTGGCGGCTGATGAAGATAGTTGAATCATGGAAACTGGCAATAACGTAGTGAAATTGGTTCGGGATGTCGTAACCCGCATCGGGGGTTCGGATTCAACGGATAACAAGCTGTGCCAGCAGGCTCACCAATGGGATCGATTTGCAGTCAATATTCCCGGAACGGTATTCCAGCTTCTTGAAAGACCTGATGGCTTTTCGAGCTTGCCCTACATCAGCCCATCGATTTTTGAGCTCTATGGCCTGACAGCAGAGCAACTACGCGAAGACGCGTCGCCTTTGTTGTCGCGCATCCATCCGGATGATGTCGAGCCGTTCATGGCTTCACTTCGGATGGCACGAGAAAATCTGTCGGCTTGGCACCATCAGTTCCGGATGGTGCTGCCACACAACCGGGCGTGTTGGCGTTTGGGGTGGGCGCAGCCGGAGAGACTCGATGATGGTAGCGTTCTGTGGCATGGATATGTTCAGCCTCTTGCGGAAAGAATAATTTCGAATGAACAGTTCTGGCGAGGCGCCAACATTGATGCACTGACTGGCCTTCCGAACAGGGGCCAGTTCCTTTCCATTCTGGCGCAGAATGTCAGGCAGGCGCAGCAGGCGAACACCCGAGTGACCTTGTTTTTGCTTGACCTTGATCATTTCAAGGACATCAATGAGGCACAAGGGTACGCTGTTGGGGACACGCTGCTGTTCCATGTCGCTCGAAGGCTGCAGTCATGCATCTCTGATATCGTCTCGTTATCCCGTCTTGGAGGGGATGAATTCGCCATGCTGCTGAATGGGATGGCTGATCTGTCCGACGTCAAGGCGAAAGTGGGCGATGCGCTCTCGGCATTTTCCCATCCTTTTTTCTGCCATGGTGGCGAGATTCATGTGTCGGTCAGTATCGGCATCGCGTTTTTCCCGGACGATGCGGCGAACAGCGAAAGCATGCTCAGGTTTGCCGAACGGGCAATGTATGCGGCCAAACAGGATGGGCGCAACTGTTATCGCTTCTTCATGCCAGCCATGCAGGAGCGAACCCAGAAAAAAATGGCACTGGCAAAAGAGTTGCGCCGAGCGCTGGTGGATTATCCGTTCACATTGCTGTATCAACCGATTGTTGATTTGGCTTCCGGCGAGGTGAATAAACTGGAAGCGTTGATTCGCTGGCAGCATCCTGAGCGGGGTTCAATCAGCCCGGCAGATTTCATCCCGATTGCCGAAGAAACTGGGATGATAGGCGACATCAGCAATTGGGTTTTTCACACAGCCGTTCAGGATATCGCGTACTGGCGCGCCAGTTTGAATCCGAAGCTTCGGGTTGGCATAAACTTGTCGCCGGTTCTGTTCCGATCGGGCGATAAATTTATTCAGTCGTGGGTCGAGCATCTGTCACAAATGGATCTGCCGGGAGAAGCGTTAATTGCTGAAATCACGGAAGGGTTATTGCTGAATAACAGCAACAGCGTCATCAAGCGATTGGATGCTTTGCGCGAAGCTGGCATCATGGTGGCAATGGATGATTTTGGCACTGGCTATTCTTCCCTTTCTTACCTGAAGAAATTCGACATTGGGTGTATCAAGATCGATCGCGCTTTTATTCAAAACCTGTCGTCCGGTTCCAGTGATATGGCATTATGCGAGGCCATTATTGTGATGGCGCACAAACTCGGATTGAGCGTAATCGCAGAAGGCGTTGAAACTGAAGCGCGGCGATGCCTGCTGGCTGCCGCAGGGTGCGATTACGGCCAGGGTTATTTGTTTTCTGAACCGCGCACGGCATTACAAGTCGATAACTGGGTGATGCATTCGTACAAACATTCGGAGCTAGCGGTTGGCTTAAGTTCCAATGAGCATTGACCAGGTCATGACTCCGACAATAGTAAACATGACATAGGCACTTCCGCGGTGCAGCAACCGCTGCTGGTTGGAAAACAGCACGAACAATTTTGGATGCGAGAGTGTCCAGCTCACAAGGCAATCCCAGAGCAGCACGACGCTGAACATCCAGATCCCGGTAAGGCTGCGGGAAAGTAAGCTGCTTTCTTTTCCGACCAAAACCGTGAACAGCGTCAAATAAAACATGGCATTCTTGGGATTAAGAATGCCAGACGCAAAGCCCCTAACAAAAAAATTTGGGGTGTCAGCATAAGCCTGCGTGGCTGCCTCTGGCCGGATTGGAGCGGACTTGGCTTGCCAGAATTGCCAGCCCAGCCATGCCAGGTACCCGCAGCCAACCCAGTACATCAGGGCATAAGCGAGCGGATTATCCTGAAGCCAGCCCAAACCGAAGAGCGCAGCTAAAATGAAAATCGCGTTCGCACAGGCAATCCCCAGTGCGGTCCTGTATCCAGCTCTTCGGCCATGATGAAAAGTATGGTTAAGCAGTAAAACGAAATCTGGGCCGGGACTGAGCAAGGCTAGGAAATGTGCCCCTGCCAAAGCTAGAAACTGTTGCCACTCCATCGCGTTCTCCATCAGCGGAAAAGCAGCCAGAATGCAAGATGAGTCCCTAAGGCGTATAGAAAAAAATTGCTTAGCGTCGCATCTGTTGCAGGTAATCACCCGGAGTGGCGCAAACCCGCTGACGAAAAGCTTTTTGGAAATGGCTTTGATCGCTAAAGCCTAAATGCTGGGCCAGCTCGGCCAGTGATACGCCTTCCCGAAGAAGGTGCCGAGCCTTATTGATGCGGCAATCCAGAAGATATGCATGAGGTGTCAGGCCCGTGTGGCGACGAAAAATGCGGATAAGGTGAAATCGGCTTAGCCCAACCTCGGCTGCCAAATGTGTGATCGACCAGTGATGTTCACAATGCTGCAGCAGCTTTTTCTGCATGGCCGGCACCCACTTAGGAGTTATTTCAGGTGCCAGCGTGGTCTCGGGCGAAAGCCCCACCAAAAAACCAATCAGTGCCTCTTCTTTTAATTCTGGTGGTACGTCATCAAACAACAGGTCATTTAGCGCACAATATTGATGATAAAGCGCGATATCACGGTAATGAGTCGGGTGCCGCATCCTCTGACCAGAATCATCTTGGCGAGCCTCTTCCCATAAATTGTTCAACCAATCCACATCCAGATACAGCATTTGGTAACTCCACGCGACATCTGGCTGTGGGTTACAAGCATGGGGGCAATTTTCGGGGATGAAGACCACATCACCAGCCTCCAGCGGTTGCTCGGCTCGCCCCTCAATCCGCAGGATGGATCTGCCGGCATCAATGGCACCAATTGAAAAGGCTGGATGGGTATGTGGCTGATAACAGGCGCGGCTTTTCCACGCTCGCCTGCTCTCGACAAATGGTAAAAGGGGGTCGTGCCAGAATTGTTGAGCCATGTGTTTCGTTTGCCGGCGATAGTGTAAACCGCCTTTTCCATTAATGACCGGATTTTACTGCTGATGTCCATCTATCGTACGACAAGCACCCGATCAGGAATCTTTGATTGCGTGATTCAGGGATCGCATAGTCTTGTGACGAGTCAGAACTGTCGAATCATACCGCGATTGCGATGAAGAGCAGCCAACGTGCCGAAACGCGCACGATTTGGTCACGATGATTTGGATTTGAAGCTGAAGGAAATCGTAAGTCGTTGATTTCAAATGGTCGGGGTGAGTGGATTCGAACCACCGGCCTCTACGTCCCGAACGTAGCGCTCTACCAGGCTAAGCTACACCCCGATTTGACAGGTCAATGATTCCGACCCGATGCTGAAGCGCATAATTGTAGCAGAGATTGTTTGAATTGGCTATCGTCAAAGCAAGCAAGCGTATTTGCCGCGTCGCTGGCGGCTTTTTCTGCCTGACTGCGCACATATTCGAGAGCGCCTGATGCTGTGATCGCGGCAAGAATGACGTCGAAATGGTTTTCGTCGCCTTGCTCAATGCAGTCGCGTACCAGCAGCTTCTGGGCCTCGGTGCCGTGCTGCATCAGATATATCAGTGGCAGCGTCATCTTGCCTTCGCGCAAGTCATCACCGAGATTCTTGCCGGTTTCTTCAATGTTGCCGGTGTAATCAAGCACATCATCGATTAGCTGGAACGCGGTGCCGAGCTTGAGGCCGTATTCGGCGGCGGCGGCTATTTGTTCCTCGCTGGCGCCGGCCAGTAGCGTGCCGAGGCTGGCGGCGGCCTCGAACAATTTCGCCGTCTTGCAATGGATGACTTGCAGGTAGCGCGCTTCGCTCACACCGGCGTCGCGCATGTTCATCAGTTGCATCACTTCGCCTTCGGCGATGATATTGGTCGCTTCGGCCAGAATTTGCATCACGCGCATGTCGTTGACCGAGACCATCATCTGAAAAGAGCGCGAATAAATGAAATCACCGACCAGCACCGAGGCGGCGTTGCCGAACAGGGCGTTCGTGGTTGGCTGGCCTCGCCGCAGCGCCGATTCGTCGACCACGTCATCGTGCAGCAGCGTCGAGGTGTGGATCAGTTCGACCACTGCCGCCAGCTTGTGGTGGTGCGTGCCGCGATAGCCGCAGGCATTGGCGAACAGCAGCACCAGCGCCGGGCGGATGCGCTTGCCGCCGGCATTGATGATGTATTCCGCGATCTGGTTGACCAGCGCGACATCGGAACGCAGTTCGCTGCGGATGGCCTGGTTGACGGCTTCCATGTCGGCAGCGATGGTCTGGATGGGCAGGGAATTGTTACGAACAGCGGACAAGGTGGGCCTGCAAATGTTTGATGCGTTTATGGGCGATTGGTGAACACGGCCAATTGTATACGCTGGCCGTGTTTGCTCAAACTGCGTGCAGGCGATCTTCACCGCAAATTGCGGTATTTATGGCGCAGGTCAGGCGGTCAGGCGCGCATGGATGGCGCCCAGCCGTTGCTGTAGCATTTGCCGGATGGCTGGTTCGTCTTCCGCCATCGGGCGCACCGGCACCAGATCCAGCGCCTGTTCGGTCGGGAGCGCGCCGCCAAACAGCAGGTCGGTGGTGCCATGCAGCATCGCCCGCATCGCCTCGCGCGCTGCTTCGCGCGACAGGCCGAATTCCCGCGCCAGCCGTTCCACTTCGGCGAACTGGAAGCCGAAATACGTCGGCCCCATCGCGCTGATGACAGCGTAGGTTTCCAGCAGGTTTTCCTCGATTTCCGGGCTGTGTCCAAGCGGTTTGAGCAGGTCGAGCAACGCGGCGCGCGCATCTGGCGGCAGCGTGGCGGCCAAGACCACCGGGTTGTAACCCATGCCGATGATGCCGGGCGAATTCGGGTTCAGCCGCGCCAGCCGTCCGAAACCGCCGAGCTTTTCCGCCAGTGCAGCCAATTTGATTCTTGGCGCGAGCGAACAGAACACTGCGTCCGATTTGAGTTTGCCGACAATTTGCTCCAGCATGGCCGGCATTGCCGGCGGATGCAGCGCACCAAATACGAGGTCTGCCGCGGCGCACTGTTCCAGCGTGGCGGGCTGAACCGCCGGAAAATCGGCCTGCAGGCTGGTGATGGCATCCGGGTTGGCGTCAAACGCCAGCACTTGCGGCGGCATGGCGCCAGCTTGCTGCCAGCCGCCCAGCATGATGCGGGCGATGCGGCCGGCGCCGATAAAGCTGATGGTGTTGAACATGTCTGTCTCCTGGGAATGTGGGGCCGCTAAAACCAGCCTTCCACTGTTTCGCGCGAAGGCAATCCGCCGGCATGCACCACCTTGCCGTCGATCACCACCGCCGGCAGCGACATCACGCGGTAGCTCATGATGTCCTTGATGTTTTGCACTTTCGATAGCGCGATGTCCGCGCCCTTTTCCTTGGCAATTTGCTCGATCAGCGCGGTGGTGTGGTTGCAGTTGGCGCAGCCGGAACCGAGTACCTTGACCTCCATGTTTGTCTCCTTGAATGAATGGGGAAAATTACAGTACGGCGTTAAAAACATAACCGACGATCAGGATGCCGAACGCGACCACGCCGACGAAGGTGGCGATCAGCCTCGGCTTGAGCACATTGCGCAGGATGATCGTTTCCGGCAGCGACAGGCCGACCACGCTCATCATGAACGCCAGCGCGGTGCCGAGCGCCGCGCCTTTGGCCAGCAGCGCCTGCACCACCGGGATGATGCCGGCGGCATTGGCGTACATCGGCACGCCGACCAGCACCGCCAGCAGCACCGACCACCACGCATCCTTGCCCATGATGCTGGCCATGAAATCCTGCGGCACATAGCCGTGAATGCCGGCGCCGACCGCAATCCCGGCAACAATGTACGGCCAGACGCGGCGGACGATTTCGCGTACGCTGGAGAAGCCGGCATCGATCCGCTGCGGCAAGGTCTGCTGATCCTCGCCTGCATCAGCCGCAATCGCCGGCATGTCGCGCACCCAGTCTTCGAGGTGTGCTTCCATCTTCAGCCGGCCGATGATCCAGCCGGAAACAATGGCGACCGACAGTCCGAGCGCCAGATACAGTGCCGCCACTTTCCAGCCAAACAGCCCGAACAGCAGCGTCAGCGCCACTTCATTCACCATCGGCGCGGAAATCAGGAAGGAAAAGGTCACGCCCAGCGGCACGCCGGCCTGCACGAAACCGATGAATAGCGGCACGGCCGAGCAAGAGCAAAACGGTGTGACGATGCCAAGCGAGGCGGCCATCACATTGGCCACGCCTTCGCTGCGGCCGGCGAGCAGCGCGCGTGTACGCTCCGGCGTGAAATACGAATTGACCATGCCCATCACGAATACGATGCCGGTCAACAGCAGCAGCACTTTCGGCGTGTCGTACAGGAAGAATTGCAGCGCGTGCGTGAGATGGGATTCTCGTTCCAGCGACAGCCCATCCACCAGCAGGCTGCCGACCAGCCATTCGGACAGCGGCGCGCACGACTTGTACAGCGCGAACCACACTGCGGCGGAGGTCAGCAGGAACAGGCGCGGTTGTCTGGCGGGCCAGTTTTTGAAGTGTGCAAGTGTCATGGTGATGGTTTTCTGAATGGTTTCACGCAGGAAGACGTGGCTGTAGGCAAAAGGATGCAGGCTGGGCGGAATTTTTTGCTTACCAAAACGCCCCAAAAATACAGGGGGTAGTATTTTAAATGTGCTGCGTAATATGTGGCCTAATCGATATGTTCAAGCATATACCCTAGTCATCCGCTAGGTTTTGCGATTAGGCTGGCGGGCGCGGCACGAAATGGATGACCTGGCCATTGTCATCGAATTGCACCTGGCAGGCGTCGGTCATCCGTGCCATCAGCCGCTTGCGTGCACGCTGCACGCGCGATTTCGCACCGGGCAGCGACAGTCCTTTTTTGTGCGCGAATTCTTCTTGCGTCATCCCCTGCAAATCGCACAGCGTGATAGCTTCGCGGTCTTCTTCAGTCAGTTCGGACAGCACCCGTGGCAGGCAGGCGGCCAGCAGATCGACCGCGTCCGGGCCATCGGCTTCGTCTGGCAGATCATCCGGCAATTCGACCAGTTCGCGCCGCAAGCGAAAATGGTCGGCCACCGCATTGCGCGCCACTTCGAACAGCCACGCGCGGGCGCTGGTCAGATCGCAGAAACCGCTGCCCCGGTTGATGGCCTTGATGAAAATTTCTTGCAGCATGTCCTCGGCCAGATGGGGGTCGGACAGCTTGTGCGCCAGGAAGCGGCGCAGCTCGCTTTCGTGCTGGCGCCAGGAATTTCTCACACAGACATAGAGCGACTTGTCGGGCATGCGGTTCACCTTCCATCCTCAAGATTTTTGACTGGCTTGCGTAGCAAGGCTGCCGAATCCGGGCATAAACAGGAAAACTGGGATGAGGTCTGGATTGGAGCCGGCGCTGTCGTGCGAGAAAGAGGGGTAAAGCCCAATTTCTCAAAAAATTGCGCTGCTGTTTGGGTCAGTAGGTAGATTGTTTTGAGATTTTCATGAAGCGCCATGCTTTCCACATGTGCAACGAGCCGTTGAGCCAGACCTTGTCCGCGAAAAGCTTCTGCAACGGTTAACGATCTCAGCAGTCCGACGTCGGCTAGTTTCTCCAGTCCGATGACCGCAAGGACCTTCCCTTCTTCCTCGATTCCGTAGAACTGGATTGCACTGGCGTCGGATATGTCTGTCACTGGCAACCCGCAGCCGGTTAGCAGCGATCGGATTTCATCGATGTTTGTCAGCAGCTTGATGCTGCTCAGGTTATGTTTCATTTTATGCATGCTCTAACCTGATCGGCGCTATTCAAGATTGAAAAATTGTTTGCGGAACCAGAAGGCGACGTTGACTAGCCCGATCATCACCGGTACTTCGACCAGCGGTCCGATGACTGCCGCAAAGGCAGCGCCGGAATCCAGTCCGAAAACCGCGATCGCGACTGCAATCGCCAGTTCGAAGTTGTTGCTGGCGGCGGTGAACGCCAGCGTGGTGGTCTTGCCGTAATCGGCGCCGAGCTTTCTGCCCATCACAAATGACACGATGAACATGATGACGAAATACACCAAAAGGGGAATTGCAATCCGCATCACATCCAGCGGAATCTGCACGATCAGCTCGCCTTTGAGGCTGAACATCAGCACGATGGTGAACAGGAGCGAGATCAGCGTCAGCGGGCCGATTTTCGGCACCACCACCGCGTGATAGCGTTCGCGTCCGATGATCTTCACGCCGATGAAGCGTGTCAGCGCGCCAGCGAGAAACGGGATGCCGAGATAGATGAATACGCTTTCGGCGATCTGGACTATGGTGATGTTTACCGCCGCGCCAGCGAGGCCGAACAGCGGCGGCAGCACGGTGATGAAGAACCACGCATAGACGCTGAAAAAAATCACCTGGAACACGCTGTTGAACGCCACCAGCCCGGCCGCGTATTCGCTGTCGCCATGCGCCAGCTCGTTCCAGACGATCACCATCGCAATGCAGCGCGCCAGCCCGATCAGGATCAGGCCGATCATGTAGTCCGGTTTGTCTGGCAGGAACGCGATGGCGATGCTGAACATCAGCAGCGGCCCGACCAGCCAGTTTTGCACCAGTGACAGCAGCAGCACGCGCAGGTTGCGGAACACGTCCGGCAGTTCTTCGTAGCGCACCTTCGCGAATGGTGGGTACATCATCAGGATCAGGCCGATGGCGATTGGCACGTTGGTCGTGCCGACGGTGAAGCTGTTGATGATCCCCTTCGCGTCTGGCGACAACCAGCCGATGAAAATGCCGAGCGCCATCGCGCCGAAAATCCACCAGGTCAGATGCCGGTCGAGGAACGACAGCTTGTGACCGACGCCGACCTGTTGCATTTCGGTGGAGCATGACGTGCAGTTATCCACGGTCAACCACCCTTTTTTTCGAGAATGATGCGGGCGGCCAGTTCGACCGCCTGACCGGTGTAGTTGGCGCAGCGGTCGCGACGGCCCTGCTGGCTGAAAACCTGGTGCGTGAGCGCATCATTCGGTTCGTAGGCCAGCAGCACATGGCAATCCTTCCCGCCACATGCATGTTCGAATTCATTCACCAACCGCTTTGTTGCCGCCCGCGCGGTCTGTATCGAATCGCTGGTTTCGACGCGACCGAATGCCAATCCAAGCCCCATTACCGAGCCCGTGAGCGCGCCGCAGGTGCCGCCGGTCAGTGCCATGCCACCGCCGAAACAGGTGGCGATGCCTGGCATCACTGGTGCTTCGATGTGTTGCATCTTGGCCAATGCCAGCAACGCGCTTTCGGCACAATTCAACCCAGACTGGAACAATTCCTCTGCTTTGCGCCGAGTTTCGGCAATGTCGTGTTCTTTCATGGCGTTTCCTTTCCTGTTTTCCGCTTTAGCGGCGGCAGTACTGTTTCCGCGCATGGAGAGGCTGCCCGCAGCGATGCGCATTGCTTGCTCTCGGCCGAACAGCATTCTTCTGTCAGGTAGGCGATCAGTTCGCGCATCAGCGGAAGGTTGGCTCGGTAGCGCTGGAATCTCCCTTCCTGTTCTACGGTCAGTAATCTGGATTGCGTCATGCCTTTGAGATGGAACGACAGGTTGTTTGGTGGCAAGCCGAGTTCGGCTGCGATTTGGCCGGCGACCAATCCGTCATGGCCATAACGAACCAGCAGGCGGTAAATGTCGAGTCGGGTACCGGAGGCCAGCGACTCAAACAGTTGGGTTGCAATTTGTTTTTCCATTATTCAATGTTACAAGAAGTGTTGAAATAATGCGAGGCTTGCGTCGCATATTTCTCCTGAATGTTCGTGTAGGTTGACGCAGTAAGTGAAAAACGTGCCAGATTAGTGAAAAACTGCTGCCACATACAGCGCCTCAGGAGTGGGCCTGTCCAGAATTTTGTGTAAACGGACATTTGGCAGGAAACTGTCGCGTAGTCCGGAGTGCACATGATTACCAAGAAACACAACATCCCAGATGAACTCGTTGCCCAACTGCTGGGTAACTACC
>Ga0316604_10003081_pt1 | contig 11998 bp, 10 predicted proteins | sample OWC_soil_day20_C_FD_207650 | JGI IMG/M metagenome (GOLD analysis project Ga0316604, IMG submission 207650) | Wetland soil microbial communities from Old Woman Creek delta, Ohio, United States - OWC_soil_day20_CT | ecosystem: Environmental > Terrestrial > Soil > Wetlands | place: USA: Ohio... | reverse complement strand
TAACACTCGAAACCCTAAAGGGAAACTTCGGCTTCGCGAAATCAAAGATTTCGAGCCTCAGTCTTAAGTTCGCTCTAAGGGTTCGGCGGGGGCAATACCCCCCTCCGAACCTAAGGCTCACTTATATATTGTATTATGGCGGCAATTCCTTTATAATATGATCTGTATCAATTGCCAACCCGGCGAAAATGGGTTGGCACAATTCGATTTGCGTGGTGAGTGCTGCTGTGGATGACGACTATTATATGGGATTGGCATTGGCTGAGGCCCGCAAGGCGTATGTTATGGGTGAGGTGCCGATCGGAGCGGTATTGGTGTTTAACGGCTCGGTTTTGGCCAGTGCGCATAACATGCGGGAGACCTGGTGCGATGCCACGGCGCACGCAGAGATGATTGCGATCCAGCAAGCTTGTCGGAAACTTCACCGTTGGCGTTTGACGGGAGCGACGCTTTATGTTACCATAGAGCCATGTCCCATGTGCGCGGGGTCGTTGGTGATGAGCCGGATTGACCGTTTGGTGTACGGCGGTGCGGATTATAAGGCCGGCGCTGTGGAATCAATCTTTAATGTCGTGCAGAACCAGGCTTTGAATCACCAAATGGCGGTTACTGCCGGGGTCAGGGCGGATGAATGCACCGCGTTGATGAAAGATTTTTTTCGGCAGCGGCGCAAAAACGCGCAAGAATAGGACGTTTGCCAAGTATATTTCTTACAATAGCATAAATGGAGCGGTATCGAAGTGGTCATAACGAGGCGCACTCGAAATGCGTTTGCCGTCCGCGGCACGTGGGTTCGAATCCCACCCGCTCCGCCATATTTATTCGAAGCAAGGGTTCCTCGAGTTAGGCTTAAGGACTCTTTTTTTTATGGTTATTTATCGAAAAATTCATAATTGTTTCTGAGGGTGAATGGCTTATGCAGGAATCATACTATGGGTGTAGAAAAATAGAAACTAATAGATATCATATGCGAATATTTTGTTGAAGAGAGAATGTATATCCTGTTGTAACCTTGCAGAATCATGGTTCAAAGCTGTGAACCTAAAAATCGAGGTGAATGATCTCATGACTGCCAGGCCGCATCGGATTTATTCGGTTCGTTCTGACGGCCTTTTGTGTCTTTAACGGGAAAACCAGGCTGGCTGCTTGCCCATTGAGCTTGTTATACCTTCCGATAAACTAAGAGAAATAAAAGGCGGTAGCGATGAAAGCCAAGGCAAAGAAACTCTTCAACAAGATCGGTCCGGGATTTATTACCGGAGCATCCGATGATGACCCCTCCGGCATTGCCACTTATTCACAAACCGGTGCGATTTTCGGCTATGGTCAACTTTGGTTGGCCTTGTTTTCGTTGCCGTTTATGATTGTTATCCAAAAAATGTGCGGGCGGATTGGTTTGGTAACCGGCAAAGGGCTATCAGGTGTAATCCGTATCCATTATCCCAAGCCAGTATTGTATTTTGCCGTTTGCCTGCTTTTACTCGCTAATACGTTTAACATTGGCGCGGATTTAGGGGCAATGGCTGCTTCTGCGCAAATGCTTACGGGATTGCCGTACCTGTTTTGGCTCGTCTTCATGACATTGCTTATTCTGGGGCTGGAGATATTTGTTGCGTATAAATCTTATGCCCGGATCTTAAAGTATTTGACATTTTCGCTGTTTGCCTATGTCATCACCGCCTTTGTGGTAGAACAGGACTGGAAACAAATATTGGTCAATACCATATGGCCGCAAATCCAGTTTACCGAAGAATATATCTTGAACGTTGTGGCTGCATTAGGGACGACCATATCACCCTACTTGTTCTTTTGGCAAGCATCGGTAGAAGTGGAAGAGGAACTTGTTGCACATAAATTGGAAGAGATGGGACTGGGAATACCGCTGATCACACAGCAAGATATTCGGGACATGAGTATTGATACGGTGGCCGGCATGTTTTTTTCCCAGGTCATTATGTTTTTTATTATTATTACAACTGCTTCTACCTTGCATGTTCATGGAATAACCAATATTGATACTGCCCCTCAGGCAGCGGAAGCCTTGCGGCCTTTGGCGGGCGACTTGGCATACCTGTTGTTTGCGGTGGGAATTATCGGTACAGGCTTACTCGCGGTGCCGATTTTGGCTGGATCGGCCTCGTATGCGGTAGCGGAAACGATGGGATGGGAGGCTGGATTAAGCAAAAAATTCCATCAAGCGCAAGGGTTTTACGGGGTGATTATTCTCTCCACGCTGATAGGAATGATTACTAATTTTATGGGTATTGATCCGATTAAAGCGCTATATTATTCTGCGGCGTTTAATGGCTTGGCTGCTCCGCCTTTGATGGTGCTCATTGTGATGATTGCCAGTAACTCAGACATTATGGGACCCTACATAAATAAAAAGATTACCACTTTTCTAGGCTGGATCGTTATTTTGGCAATGGCGTTTGCCGGCGTTACCTTGCTTTGGAACATGTTTAAATGAAACGGATATAGATGGGTTGAAGGACCTTTTGGTTTTATAAAGGGATGGATTACCTTGCGATAAGGAGAGCATGTAAGATGAATGTGGAAGTGAGTAAAGTTGATGAACTGAATGACCGGATCCTTGAATTGATCTCCGAACAAAAATGTTGTGCTCAAATCGTGATGGCAATGGGCCTTGAAACGGTTGGGAAAACAGACGCAGAACTAGTACGGGCGATGCGGGCGCCGTGTTACGGTTTTCATGGAAATCATCTTTGCGGGTCGCTGGTCGCCGGCTCTTGTTTTTTGTCACTCTATCATGAACAGTATTCGATTATCTTGATCCCGGAGTTGTTTTATTGGTTTAAGGAGAAATATGGCAGCCTCAATTGTCTTGACATAATCGGCACAGAAACTGGTGATTTGTCGAAATGCATCGTTTTGATGACGGAAGTATATTATCGTTGTTTTGCCTTATTGAACCAGTATGGTATAGAACCAGAAGAATAGGCAGTGGGAAGATGTTTTTCGCTGCGCAAATGGCGGTAGGGAGACGAGATTCACCCTACTGCTTATTTTTTTGTCCATCAGAAAGGAAATTAGAAATTCCTAACGAATTTTGGATAATGAAAAATACGCTGTGGTTTTTTATAAAACAGGAAATCATGAATTCCACACAGGATACACTGAAGGATAAGCAGCAATTTGAAATGAGGTGGCCGGCATGTTTCCACGACAAATGGATGCTGCACGCGCGGAGGTAATGCGGCTAATTGATGAACAAGTTGAAAAAGTTCTATTGCCGTTGAAGAATGTGCCTGATTTATTAAAACGTGAGAGTTTGGGTGAACGGCAGCGCAACCTGAGTAGTGAAGCTATCAAACAATGGGAAGAAATATTACAAAGTGAACGGTACAAGGTAGATCGCTTGGAAGCATCCTTTGTTGTGATTGGTACTATGAAATCGGGGAAATCAACAACCATCAATACGATTGTTGGCACAGAAGTGCTGCCGAACCGCAATCAGCCTATGACGACTTTGCCGACAGTTATTCGCCATTATCCGGGAAAACGGGAGCCGGAGTTGTTTTTTCCGGATCCTGGGCCGATGAATCAATTGATGGACCAGTTGTGTAAGACCCTCCGGAAGGCGGACGAAGAAGGCTCTTTGAAGCGGTTGATGTTTTGCGCTACGGAAAGCGGTAAAGAATTAGTCCGTAAAATTATAGATGGGTCCTTAGGTGAAGTATACGGACATTATAAAGGGCAACAGGAGATTTTTGATTTCCTGAAAAACATGAATGATATTTGGCGCTTGTGCATTAGTAAAGGAGTCGGCATCGACATTGACCGTTTCTTGGGCCAATACGATGATATTCAAAAATTTCCTGCCATCGAGGTTGAATTTACTCATTTGGATGAGCAAGTTTGTGATGCGGGAAATGGGAAATTTACCTTGATTGATACTCCAGGCCCGAATGAAGCAGGGCAAGTTTTTTTGAAGAAAATTATGCGTGAACAGTTGGAAAAAGCATCAGCAGTCATTGTAGTATTGGATTACACGCAATTAAATGCAGAGGCAGACGCTGATATCCGTAGGTCTTTGGATGAAATGGCCAATGTAACGAGCGACCGTCTGTTTGTGTTTGTCAATAAATTCGATCAGAAAGACCGGCACAGCATGGATGCGGAGACTTTGCGAACTTATGTGGCGAAACAATTGTTTGAAGGCCGATTAGATGAAACGCATGTATATCCAATTTCCAGCCGCTACGGTTATTTAGCCACCCGGGCCGAACGGGAACTTGAGCGGTTCCATCGTTTGCCGGATCCCCGTGTTCATCCTTGGGTAGAGGATTTTGCCTTTTTGGCATTGGGAACTTTCTGGGAGGAAAAAGATTTTGATTCGAACGAATTAAAAAATCGGGCTGCTAAACTGTGGCAGCACAGTTGTTTTGACAGTCTGCTGACGAATGTAGTCCAAGCTGGTTATGCTAATTCGGCCAGCATGAGTTTGCGCGCCGCGCTGGATAAGATGTTAGAGTATAATAAACGCATTGTCGAGAGTTTGCAACTGCGCAAAAATGCTTTGAATACCGATTTTGCAACTATTGAGGATAACGTTCGGGCGTTAACGGAAAAAATTATTTTGATCCATGATTCAAACGATGAAGCACGGCGCTTGATCGATGAAAGTACTAAGATACTAGAAAAAAAGGTGTTTCGCCTGTTTGATGAAATTGATCGGATTGTCAACGATGAAATTCGGCTTGTTTTTGAACGGGAAAATTCGGTTTTGCAGCGATTGGCACCTTTCGTTAACAGCATGTCACGAAAAAAACCAGTCGAAATCAATCCGCAAATGAGAAGCGATTTTTCGTCTCCGGCGGAAGCAAACCACTTTATTGACAAACTGGTGGCTGCGGGTGTGGAAACAATTGAGCCGCGCTTGCAAGAAATCCAGAAGTTGATTGAAACGGCTGTAAATGAGTTGATAACGGAGGTGTGGACCGGAGTCAATGGCCGTTTGGGAAAAGCCTTGGAAGCGGCAGAACGAAGCATGAATGAAACGTTTGCTATCGCGATGGAATTTCCCAAGCCTAGCGTGCAGGCCATTCAAATTGATTTTAATGCATTATATCAATCCTCTATTAAGGAAGATGAAATTACCCGGGTTAATACGAAGTTTGAACGAAAATGGTATACTTTGTGGTCTCGCAAGCATAAGGTCGTGTATCAACAGCAGGAACACATCTATTGTGTATATATTCAAGATGTGATCACGCAATTGCAGACAAAATTGAAGAACGATCTGGATAATTTGTGGAAAAAATTAGAACGCTATATGGATAGTGAGTTTAATCCGGCCATCAACAATTATTTTGTTGAAACTGCGGACTATTTGCAGCGCTTTGGCGGTGACCTCGCCGATGCAATGCATGATAAAAAGTTGCAAGGTGAGCAATTAGAAAGCTTGCTTTTGGCCATTCAAGACATTTTGACTACATCGTATGAGCAGCAAGAAAGGCTGCAGGAAATGAAGATTACGTTGTTTCACCCAGTAGAAGAACAGCCTGTCAGTTGAACATTGGGGTCAGGGTATTTGCAGGCGATCTTTTGGTGCGGGCAGGAAATATGTCCCGTTGGAGCGAATTGAAACACTCCGCAAGGATATTTTGAAAATTTGCGATTAATGTTGTAAAGGAGAATAAATATGGCTGAGAAATTGAAAATGAGTACCCCGTTGGTAGAAATTGATGGGGATGAGATGACCAGAATTATCTGGAAAATGATTAAAGATATTTTATTGCTTCCTCATATTGAATTAAAAACGGAATACTATGATCTTGGGCTGGAAAACAGAGATAAAACAGACGATAAAGTGACGGAAGAGTCGGCGCTGGCTATCAAAAAATACGGCGTTGGTGTGAAATGCGCAACGATTACTGCCAATGCCGATAGAGTGAAAGAATATAATTTGAAACAATTGTGGAAAAGCCCGAACGCTACGATCCGGGCAATTTTGGACGGAACCGTTTTTCGGACGCCGATTGTTGTGGACAGTATTAAACCTTTTGTGAAATCGTGGGAAAAGCCAATTACGATTGCCCGGCATGCGTATGGCGATATCTATAAGAGTACGGAATTCAGAGTCCAGGGGAAAGGGAAAGCTGAACTGGTCTTTACCAGCGAAACCGGAGAGGTATCTTCGCAGACCATCCATGAATTTGATGGCCCGGGCGTAATCTTGGGTATGCACAATATTGACCGCTCTATCCAAAATTTTGCCCGCGCCTGCTTTCGCTATGCGTTGGAGCAAAAGCAAGATCTATGGTTTTCGACCAAAGATACCATTTCCAAAACGTATGATGGTACTTTTAAAGAAATCTTCCAGCAAATCTACACCGACGAATACAAAGATCAGTTTGCTGCTGCCAACATTGAATATTTTTATACGTTAATTGATGACGTTGTGGCCAGGATTATGCGTTCGGAAGGCGGAATCATTTGGGCCTGCAAAAATTATGACGGCGATGTAATGTCGGATATGGTTGCCAGCGCTTGTGGAAGTCTTGCCATGATGACTTCCGTCCTCGTTTCGCCGGAAGGCTACTATGAATTCGAGGCTGCTCACGGAACAGTACAACGACATTATTATAAGCATTTGAAGGGCGAGGAAACTTCCACTAATTCCATGGCCACCATTTTTGCATGGTCCGGCGCTTTGAGAAAACGCGGTGAACTGGATGGAAATCAGGAATTGGTGAATTTCGCGGACAAATTGGAAGCCGCTTCGATTCAAACCATCGAAGAAGGGGTTGTCACGAAGGATCTTGCCGGTATTTCCGAAGTGCAACAAATAACAGTTGTCAATACCGAGGAATTTTTGCGTGAAATCAATCGGCGCCTGGAAGCGATGCTGTAATAAAGGTTTGTTGTTGGCGTATCACTTTGCGGCTGCTGCATAATTTGCGACAGCCGCTTTTTTCCTACTGCACATGAACTTTTTTTGTTCAGATAAATATCATAATTTTGTCACATTCTTGTCACGTTTTTCCGTTATGATGATAAAAAAGACATGGGGAGAGATTACGATGAAAAAAATGGTTTCAATTTGGGTCCTGGCACTTTGCGTAGTAGCGATCAGCAGTACTGCCTTTGCTTGGTCTCCTCGGGTGGAAGGAAGACCGGATATTTACGATCCGGGAGATATGATGGGTTATTTCGTGTGGCATGATGACCACGGTTTTCATGTGCGGACAACAACCAGGGGTGGTGAACATCATTTTAGCGGTGAGATCTCCACAAATGGCAGGATTGTAGGTGCAGATGGTGTAAGGCTGGAAGCGGATGATCGTTATCGATTGAGCCCACGCCAGCACAGGCTAAAATTCGATCTGGATACGCAAGGCGGCCAGGATGGGTTGAATTTTCATATTGCCGGAGGCGATAAAGTAACATTCGAACTGTATATTGACGGTCACCGGGTGAACCCGAACCGGATCTTTATTGGCGATCGGGGTTTGCATCCTCGGGAAGGTGAGTTTACCATCTATCGGTAACAAAGAGTTTTGGCGGCATTGGGAGAGAGTAGGAGACTTCTGATGCCGCTCCTTTCGTAAGCCGGCATTTTGGCGATGCCTTGTTTATCGATATTGGCGATATTCATGTTATTGATTGACAAGTGTGGTGATAACGGGTATACTATCTAACGTGGTTCGATTTATCAATATAAGTAGTTGTAATCATGATGAAAATACGATATAATACATAATTGTCAAGCACCCGGAGAGATGTCCGAGCGGTTGAAGGAGCACGCCTGGAAAGCGTGTGTACGGGAAACTGTACCGAGGGTTCGAATCCCTCTCTCTCCGCCATTTTTATTTCTAATGGTGGTACGCGGGTTAGCTGCTTTTGTTTTCAATGTCGGACCGCAGCAATACCGGCTGGGTCTTACGCAATGGAAACTCATGAACCCCGTCAGGTCCGGAAGGAAGCAGCGGTAAGTGACAATTTCTATGTGCCGTAAGGTAGCCTGGTCGTGAGTGTTGTTGCGGCCCGACATTCAAAACAACGGTAGTTTTAATAGAAAAATATTTTTTAACAGCCTCAACAGGATAAATCTGACGATGGCTGTTTTTTACTATACATACAAGCATGTGTGTTTGCGGTGAGAGGTGGAACGGGATGGCATACGTGGCATTATACCGGCAATGGCGGCCGCAGGATTTTGACTCCCTGGTTGGCCAGGATCATATTCGAATTACTTTGCAAAATGCGGTCCGTTCCGGGCGGATTGGACACGCCTATTTGTTTTCCGGTCCCCGCGGTACAGGAAAAACCAGTACGGCGAAAATTTTGGCAAAGGCATTGAATTGTGTGCAAGGGCCCACTCCGGATCCCTGCAATCAATGTTCATGCTGTGAGCGGATTACTGCCGGTAATTCCATGGATGTCTTAGAGATTGATGCGGCTTCGAACCGTGGGATTGACGAAATCAGGGATTTGCGGGAAACTATTAAATTTGCGCCGGTTGATGGGCGCTATAAGATATACATTATTGATGAAGTACATATGCTGACGACCGAGGCATTTAACGCGTTGTTAAAAACTTTGGAAGAGCCGCCGGCTCATGTGGTTTTTATTCTGGCGACAACGGAACCGCATAAAATACCGGCAACCATTCACTCCCGTTGCCAGCGGTATGACTTTCACCGTATTGAAGCGGGGGAAATTACAAAACGTCTGGCTGAGGTTGTGGCCCAGAACCAATTGCAGATCGAACCGGAAGCATTGCGGGTGATTGCCGCCCATGCGGATGGAGGAATGCGTGATGCGCTCAGTATCCTGGATCAATGCGCGGCTTTGGATGCGGAACGTGTGACTGCGGAGGAAGTCCGTAATCTGCTGGGGCTGATTGGCCATGAATGGGTATGGCGGCTGGCCGGCGCTTTGGCGAAACGGGATGCGGCGGAAACGTTACTGGTGTTGGCGGAATTGATTCGAATGGGGCAGGATGTTCGTCAGATTTTGCTGGAGTTAGCGCAGCATGGGCGCAGTTTGATGCTGTTTAAGGTTTTACCGGCTAATTCTGCCGCAATGGAGACATACAGCGAAGACCAAACGGTGCTGGCAGAGCAAAGTGTGCAATTTACGCATCGTGAATTGGTCGATATGATTCGCAGTTTGCATGAAGCGTGCAATGAAGTGAAATGGTCACCCGAGCCGCGGATTACAGCGGAAATGGCGTTGCTGGCCATTTGCCGGCGAACGGTTGCTGATGATTTGGAAGCGCTGGTGGCCAGGATTAGTGCTTTAGAAGATAAATTGGCAGCCGGAGCGGTACCGGTTGCCAGCGGGGTGCCTGTTAAAGCGGTTCCGCTCGAACAGCCGGCTGTCGTACAGCGTCCACCGGCACGACAACCGGTGCATAAAGTAACTGCTGCAGAAGTTAGTTCCTCTGCTCCCCCGCATCCGGAACCTTTGCCTTCCGTGCAAAAGATTTCGGCCGCTGTGGCAAATGAAGATCCGGCGAAAATATGGGCAGCAGTTCTCAAAGAGTTAGTGACGGAAGGAAAACGTTCGGTGCATGCGTGTATTTCGCAAGGGGAACTTTTCCAACTGGATGAATCACGGGCTATCGTGAGTTTTGCCGCGAAATTTTCTAAGGAAAGAAGTGAGCGGGAGGATTTTCGTGCCATTGTCGAGAAAGTAATGGCACACGTGTGTGGCCGCCCCATGCGGCTGCAATGCGTGCTGGGGCATCCGGAACCATCCGTGGCTTCTGCAGAAAAAGCGGCAAATGTTATTCCTGCGGAGATAGCAGAACCAAAAAAGGAACCGGTATTACAGGAAACCGCCGCAGCGGACCATCCAGCGGTTCGTAAAGCGTTACAGATGTTTGGCGGCAAGATTATCGAAGAATAAGACACAAGGGAGGAACCAAGCATGTTTGGAAATATGGGAAATATGGCCGGAATGATGAAAAAGGTACAAAAACTTCAGGCCGATATGGCGAAAATGCAGGAAGAACTAAAGTTACGTACAATAGAAACGAGTGCCGGCGGTGGTGCAGTTACTGTTGTGATTAACGGGGACAAACAGTTTCAGTCTATTAAGATCGACCCTTCTGCGGTAGACCCGCAGGATGTAGAGATGTTGGAAGACCTAGTTTTGGCAGCAGTAAATGAAGCGATTAAAAAAGTGGATGATATGATGGCGCAAGAAATGGGCAAACTGACCGGCGGGATGAATTTGCCGCCAGGAATGTTTTAATTGCCATGCAATATATAGCGCCGCTCGCTAAAGTGATTGAGCAATTCCGACGCTTGCCGGGAATTGGTGCGAAAACGGCAACCCGCTTGGCTTACCATATTTTAGAGATGGATAAAGAGCAGGTGCGTGGTTTGGCTCAGGCGATCCTGGAAGCGAAAGAAAAAATTGGCTATTGTTCTGTTTGCTTTAATTTAACGGACAGTGACCCCTGCCAATACTGCCGGGATCAAGATCGGGACGGAAGCATTATTTGTGTGGTGGAAGGACCGCAAGATGTAGCCGCGATGGAAAGAACACGAGAATACCGGGGCCTTTACCATGTTTTACATGGCGCACTATCGCCGTTGGATGGAATTGGGCCGGATGAATTGCGGTTTAAAGAATTATTAACCCGTTTACAGAAAGATCATATTCGCGAAGTAATCATGGCGACGAATCCGGACGTTGAGGGCGAAGCCACTGCCATGTATACGGCAAAACTGCTTCAGCCGATGGGTATCAAGGTGACTAGGATTGCCCATGGATTACCGATTGGCGGAGAATTAGAGTATGCTGATGAAGTGACGTTGTCCAAGGCGCTGGAAAATCGCCGAGAGATGTAGCACAACTATACTAAATAAAATCAGGGCCTCTGCCCTGATTTTTATTTGGTACGTTGTTGACAATCCGGAGAATGAAAAACCGCCATAGGTTGCGGCCTTTTGCAGGATGACTGAAAGGAGATATGTGTTATGCCGTTTGTTCCGGCTTCTATGGGAGACTTTAGTGTTATTCTTGCTTATTTAGCAGGGATTATTTTAATCTATTTTATCGGACGTATGTTTTTGATGCCGATCCGTCTGGTGTTCCGCCTTATCTATAATGGTTTGATTGGCGGCGTCATGTTGTGGATCTTAAATTATGTGGGAGCGTATTTCAGCTTTACGGTTCCCTTGAACGCGTTTTCTGCCTTGGTGGCTGGTTTTCTTGGCTTGCCGGGAGTGGTGTTGGTCGTTTTGTATAAATTGTTCGCTTAGGCGCTGGGAAAATAACTACGAAATGGTTATTTAGGGACAATTGGCAGCAAATCGGAGGAACTCGGCGTATTTAGGCCATAAACCGGGCTCGTGCAACGTAAGACCGGATAATGCCGCTTGAGAAGGCTAACGATGTATGGTATATTACTAAAGGTCGCTCAGCCGCCAGTCGGCTGAAAAGATCGAATGAAAGAAAATGAAAAATATAGGTTGACATAACATTACAGATGTGTTATTATTTGAAAGTCGCCGAAACGCGATGAACGAAAAAAACAAAAAAGCTTGACAGACGATGAACCGTGTGTTAAGATAAAATTCCGTCACAGCGAAAGCGGTAACGGGCGGCCGGTGAAAAACAGCCGGCGGTGTTCTTTGAAAACTGAACAATGTAAGGTTAAAAAAGCCAGATGTGCGTGGAACCGCATCGCAAAGCGATGCAACAATTTTTTTGGTAAACAAGAGCCATCAAAGCTCTGTAATACTTTTACGGAGAGTTTGATCCTGGCTCAGGACGAACGCTGGCGGCGTGCCTAACACATGCAAGTCGAACGGAGTAACTAGCAATAGTTACTTAGTGGCGAACGGGTGAGTAACGCGTAGACAACCTGCCTTCCAGATGGGGACAACACTGCGAAAGTGGTGCTAATACCGAATACGTAACCGAGATTGCATAATCTTGGTTAGAAAGGTGGCCTCTATTTATAAGCTACCGCTGGAAGATGGGTCTGCGTCTGATTAGCTAGTTGGTGAGGTAA
>Ga0316604_10003080_pt1 | contig 12000 bp, 12 predicted proteins | sample OWC_soil_day20_C_FD_207650 | JGI IMG/M metagenome (GOLD analysis project Ga0316604, IMG submission 207650) | Wetland soil microbial communities from Old Woman Creek delta, Ohio, United States - OWC_soil_day20_CT | ecosystem: Environmental > Terrestrial > Soil > Wetlands | place: USA: Ohio... | reverse complement strand
GTACAGTAGGCGACGATAGCTAATGTTTTGTCCTTCATGATATGATCATTTTTTTGTGATTGATGATGTCACAAAAGTATTTGCCCCAAACATGTGTAGCTATTTTTAGCCTACTACGGAAGTACTACAAGCGAAAAAAACAGCGTCTACGAAACAACTACAAACGATGCAATCAATTCATAATCAGAACATTAAAACTATGCCTCTCTATTAATATCAGCGATCTCTTCCTTTGCAGCCTGGCTATCGCGGGTATTTTTCTGTACTGCAATGGCACCAAAAATGCTCAGTAAAAATGCAAATGCGTAAAATCCTTTCTCGCTGGGCAGCATGGTGGCGTTCCATAATCCAACTGCCAGGAGGATCAGGCAGAGTAATGTAGACACCCAGCTAATACCATAGTAAATGTCTGTAACAGGAATTTTCTCCAACCTATCCCTTACGCATTTTTGCACAGATACCCCTGCAAAGAGACCATACATCAGCACAGTGAAATAGTATCCCTTTTCATTGAGTTGCATTTGGGCATTATACAGGCCTACGATGTAGCCAACAACCCCAATAAGCAACGCAACCCAGGATGCGGCAATAAATGCCATCGATGGTTTTTGTTTCATTGTATCGGTATATTTCTATATAAGATACAAATTAACCCCAATTATCAGGGGCCTGAAATAGCTGAATTCAGGGATAAAATTTTTGTGCGTTATAATATTATGAAAATCAAGCTTCTCTAAAGTGTCGATTTTAAATACTCATTATATTTTGATAATTTTATATCAATACTAATAAGCATGCATCAGGAAACACACATCAATAGCTCCAACTTTGTCAGAGATGTTATCATCGGCATGTCCGACGGGCTGACCGTACCCTTTGCTCTTACTGCGGGGTTGAGTGGCGTACTGGATACGAACCACCTCATTATCGTATCCGGACTTTCTGAAATTGCAGCAGGTTGTATTTCAATGGGATTGGGTGGATTTCTTGCCGGTCAGACGGAAGTAGAGCACTATGATTCCGAACTACAACGGGAATATGAAGAAGTAGAGAAGGTACCGGAAACAGAAAGAATGGAAGTGGAAGCCATCTTTATTGACATGGGTGTGGATAAAGAACTAAGTAAGCAGGTGACTTTACAGATCAGCCAGGACAAGCATAAATGGGTAGACTTTATGATGCGCTTTGAACTGGGTCTTGACAAGCCAGATAAGGACAGAGCGATCAAATCTGCATTGACGATAGCATTCTCTTACCTGGCAGGTGGTTTTATTCCTTTGTTCCCCTATCTCGTTACTTCCAATAATCAGCAGGGTTTTTATTTCTCTTGTATCATTACGGTGATAGCCCTGATCATATTTGGGTATTTTAAATCAAAAGTAACCGGGCAACCCTTGATAAAAGGCACTTTGAAGGTAGCGTTCACAGGTATTATAGCAGCTGTGGCGGCTTATTCACTGGCTAAACTGGTGAGCTGATTCAGAATACGACTTTGCCTCCTGGCCGACCGTTTAACCCCATTGACCTACATCACCTCCTCTGATGTTTCACATGCTTTTAGCTTTGTATCAGTATTAAACTAAAAGCATATGAAAACGTTACTTTTATCAGCAGCCGCCCTTTTCATGGTGGTAATGACCAGTGAGGCTAACTCCTTTGACAAGGGGGGCTCTGATAGAGATAATATAACCTTCTTCCAGGCATTGAAATAACCTTAAATTTAATAGTCATGAAACGTATTGTTTTAGCCCTGTTTTCGTGTTTATTGTTGTTGAATAGTTGTACGACTACCACTGCGATACAAGGTAGCACCGCCCCGGTTGGAAGTATTACTTACCAGACATTTTACGATGACCTGTCGCCTTATGGCAACTGGATTGATTATCCTGGCTATGGCCATGTGTGGAGTCCGGGAATGGATGGAGAATTCCGTCCTTATGCAACGAATGGTCACTGGGTATATAGCAATGAAGGATGGATGTGGGCATCTGATTTCAGCTGGGGATGGGCGCCTTTCCATTATGGCCGCTGGTTTTACGACGATGCGTATGGCTGGTTATGGATACCAGGATATGACTGGTCACCGGCATGGGTTACCTGGGGTGCTGTGGATAACTATTACTGCTGGGCGCCACTGGGACCTGGTGTAGGCGTAGGTGCTGCCTATGGCGGGTGGAGACCGCATGACTATTACTGGAACCAGGTGCCAAAGGATCACATGTATGACAATGATCTTTCCAGGGTGGTAACAAGACCCAATAGTGCGGACAGGATTTCTGTGATTAACAATTTTTCCACTACACACCGCAATAACCTGTATTATTCACAGGGACCGAATGTAGCTGAGGTGCAGCGATATACTAACAGGACTATCACCCCGATGGCGATACAGGAAACCAGGGTACGCGGCAATGCCGTACAGACTGGCAATAACATGCAGGTGTACAGACCACAGGTTCAGAATCCACAACCCAGACAATTCAGGAGTTTTAATAGTAACACGACTGCCCGGCCAATTATGCAAATGCAGGACAGGCCGACACCGAGTATACAAAGATCAGAGCAAATACGAAATGTGAATAGTTTGCCTATGCGTACAGCTCCAATGATGTCTTCACCGTCACCATCATCGAGAGTGAGAAGGTAAAATAACAATGCCGGTGATTATATCACCGGCATTGTTTTATTTCAATAACTTTCTGTCTTCGTCTGTGAGTGGTACAATATGACTGACCAGCTCTACAATGTCTTCCTTCATACCTGCTTCCAACAGAATACCGAGCAAGCCAACATTGATACGCTGCTGCTCTTTGTTTAACCCCTGGAATAAACGGGGTTCTATGCAGTAAAGACTTTTCACTACTTTGAGCAATGCCTTCTTTTTTCTCCCGTCATTGAGCTTTGGAATGATGCCGTTCTTCTCATAGTTATCCACCAGTTTCTCTGCCGCTTCTCCATCTACAAAGGCTTTTTGGCGCAGTCTCACCAGCTCGTGCAGGTGATTCATCAGCGATTTGAATACTCCATGCTGACGGGTGCGTTCAAACAGGTTCTGAGACAACTCATTGTCCTGTGGGTTGAAAGCATCAAAGTAACGGGATTCTACATACACACTGTGATAAAACCCGATCGCATTATTATTAAATGAAGTGAGGTCTTTAAACAACTCCTTTTGATGGGAGTTGAGGAAGTAAAAGAAGAACTTATCCCCAATACGCTCCGACCACCTGACAAAGGTAATCTTGAAATAGTGGTCCTTACCCTCCGCATCCTTGATGGGCAAAGTGCCAATATCGCTTTCTGCTATCAGCTGCTGGTAAGGTACAGCCACTCCATTAATGCGGATCTGGTATTCCTTTTCCCGGTTCAGCATCAGGAACCAGCCAAACTCTCTTTCCAGGAAGGTCTTGAATTCATCTGACTGAAAGGAAAATCCAGTCACATCAAAGAGGTCCGTGAAAGTCACCATGGTGCCGGTAGCACCTTTAGACAGATCCCGGTTGTTGTGCGGATCGAAATAATCTTTAGAGTTTTTTGTAATAAGGATCTCGTAAGCTTTGAGCTGACCGGTGGTCTGGTCTTTATAGACCGTTTTCCACAATGCTTTTCCACTAAAGGCGGAAAAGGAGAAACGTCCACGGCCTTTGTTCCCTTTGATGAAGGAAGATGTCTTCTGAAAGGTGGCCTTCTTGATAGAGTCGTTGAAGTTACCGAAGGTCTCCTTCAACTGTTCATAGTCAATACCAGTACCATTGTCTGTAATGGACAGACTATGGATAGTATCTATTTCATTTGTTTCAAAAGTGATATCAATGATGGATGCAGCTGCGTCAAAACCATTCCAGATATATTCTGCCACCGCTTCCATGTAGTCCCGGGGAAGCCCGGAGGACTGTATACCGGTATCTGTAACAGACACTTTTTCTTTCATATTACGTGCGCATTTAAGTGGGCAAAAGTAATATAAAAGGCTTATTCATTCGTTAATATAATCTTACCGATATGTTGGCTACTTTCCATGAGGGCATGGGCTTCGGCAGCTTTATCATATGCAAAAGTTGTATATATGACAGGTTTGTATTTCCCGGCATGAATAAGAGGCCAGACTTTTTCCAGCAGCTCCTGTGACAGGGCTTTTCTAAAGGTATAATCACGGGGGCGCAGGGTAGAACCAGTGATAGTGAGGCGCTTCTGCATCATCCTGCCGATGTTGAGTTGCGCCATGTTTCCACCCATGGCATTAATGTACACCAGGCGGCCTTCGGTATTGAGTAGCTGAACGTTTTTGTCCAGATAGTCGCCTCCCACCATGTCGAGGATCACATCCATGCCAGTGCTGGCATAGGCCTCTCTGAAATCCTGTTCTTTATAATTGACATAACCGGCGGCACCGAGTTCCAGGCAGGCTTTGCCTTTTTCTTCTGAGCCGACGGTTACGTATACATTTGCGCCAAAGGCATGCCCCAGCTGGATAGCCGCAATACCGATACCACTGCTACCACCATGGACCAGCAAATTTTCGCCGGGTTGTAAGTGTGCCCGCTGAAAGACATTTGTCCATACGGTGGCTATCACTTCGGGCAGACTGGCAGCTTCAGCAAATGAAAGCTTATCTGGTATGGGTAAACATTGTCCTTCTTTAGCTGTGACATAGGTGGCATATCCACCACCTGCAATGAGGGCACATACTTTATCGCCGGGTTTCCACATGGTTACATCCGGGCCGCATTCCTTTACGATGCCAGCCACTTCCATTCCCAGGATCTCCTGTACTACACCGGGAGGAGGTGGATACTTTCCTTTGCGCTGAGAGACGTCTGCCCTGTTCAGTCCAGCCGCTTTGATTTCAATCAGCACTTCTTCTGCACCTGGTGTGGGTGTAGGGTATTCCTGTAGTTGCAGTACTTCCGGTCCTCCGGGTTTGGTAATGACGATGGCTTTCATAACTTATGCGTTTAAAATGGGTGCATCTTTCAGTTTTTCTTTGATAGCATCTGGCAGAAAAGGTCTGCCACCGGTAGCAGGTACACAGGTACCTGTAAATACAGCTTTGGTAACGACCTTGTTATTGAGCATGATTTTCTGTTCGAAATGGATCTGTGGTTTGCCGCTTCCGTCTGCCATCAGCTGACAGGTAACTGTGAATGTGTCATCTCTTTTCAGAGAGCGAACGAACTGGATGGTATATTGAGACAGCACCATATTGATGCCTTTCTGTGCTTCTTCTTCCAGGCTGAAACCCAGTACGTCTTTGATAAAGTCGTGCCTGCAATATTCCATGTAGAAAGGGTAATAGAGACCGTCCATGATGTTTTGGACGTCGATATGTTCTGGTTTAACGGTGTATTCTTTTACGTATTCCATTGTGTTGGTCCTTTTTCAGTTATAAGCAAATCTACATGAAGGATTCTGATAATATTTCCTTTCTATCAATATTTGTTTTTGTCGAATTTTTACTACTCTTTTATTCAATTTGTTTTAATAATTTTAATATCATTACTATACCTATCTCCTCCCTGATTTTTTCCTATATCGAGTAACAGTGATACCACAACAATGAGATCGTTATGAGAATGGCCAACATTATCGTGTTGCATCAGTATCCTGCTATGGCAGAGAGATTGATTAAAACGCTATACCACAGGAAATTTGATTTTTATGTACACTTGGACAAAAAGGTAAACATCGGTCCTTTCATATCCCTTTCCAGTTTGCCGAATACTTTTTTTGTTCAGGAACGTAAAACAGTGAATTGGGCGGGGTTCAGTCAGCTTGAGGCCATCGGTGCGTCGCTGCGTGCTATATTTTCAAGTGGCCGATCGTATGACTATATAAACCTGCTGAGCGGGCAGGATTATCCGATAAAACCGACCGGCTACATTTATGATTTTCTCAATGCTTATATTGGTCACTCTTTCCTTACCTCAGAAACACCCCCTACTACCTGGTGGAATGAAGCGCATCAACGGTATACCCGATATCACCTGATAGATTACAGTTTCAGGGGAAAACACCGACTGGAAAATATAATTTCCAATATCTTACCGCAAAGGGAGTTTCCACTACCCTACCAGCTATATGGAGGGCCTTTAGCCGCTTACTGGACGCTGAGTGGAGAGGCGGCATTCTACCTAAGCCAATTCCTGTCTGAAGGAACATGTTATTCATTTTTTAAACACACCTGGGCACCAGATGAATTCCTGGTGAATACCTTACTGATGAACAGTCCATTAAGCAGCATGGTCATCAATGACAATTACCGGTATATAGACCGTTCTGGCGGTGGATCGCACCCAAAAGTGCTCACTATGGCAGACCTGAAGTGCCTACAGCAAAGTAACCGGCTATTTGCGAGGAAATTTGATTCCAATATTGACAATCAGATACAGGACAAAATTGATGAAACCATCCTTTATACTAAAAATTGGGTTTAACCGATGAAACATAACGAAAGTTGGGACTGGGAAATTACCACCAACACAAGATGGTTTGATTGGAAACTTCGGGAAATTATCAGTTACAAAGATCTCTTGTTCCGGTTTGTAAGACGCAACCTGATTGCGAGTTATCAACAGACGATATTGGGGCCGTTCTGGGTATTTATTCAGCCGGCACTGACCACACTTGTTTATTATATCATTTTCGGCAAGGTGGTAAAGATTTCAACAGGGGGGATTCCACCTGTTTTATTCTATTTATCCGGGATAATTTTCTGGAGTTTCTTTTCTGATTGTCTGAATGGGACGATGTATACTTTTTTGCAAAATGCCAATATTTTCAATAAGGTATATTTTCCACGATTGGTAGTGCCTGTTAGCAATGTGCTTTCACATAGTATAAGGACAGGTATTCAATTATTGTTGTTCATTATAATTTATTGCTATCATCTTTTAACAACGGGCATCTATGGTAACTATTACATATTATTAACACCATTGCTGTTGTTGCTGACGGCAGGATTCGGTTTGGGTGCCGGCCTTATTATCAGTGTTTTTACAGCAAAGTACAGGGACCTGGATTATGCACTTCAATTTTTACTACGACTATTTATGTTTGCTACACCAGTCGTGTACCCGGCATCAATTGTTCCGCTTCAATACCAGTTTTTGTTCTGGTTAAATCCGCTTACTGTTATCACTGAAACATTCAGGGCTGCTTATTTTTCGGTGGAACCCGTGCATTATCTCCGGTTGGCGGTTTGTATTGTAGAGGTAATGATTTTATTGGTGGTGGGTATAACGCTGTTTAAGAAAAAGGAACTTAAAATAATGGATGTTGTATGATAGCTATAAAGGTTGAAAACATCTCTAAATTATACCGGCTTGGGAATGCAGGTTCTGGCCGTCTGCGCGAGGATATCCGCTTTTGGATAAAGCGACAGAAGGCAGATAAGCATTTACTGTGGGCACTGAAAGATATCAACTTTGAAATCCATCAGGGGGAAGTGATGGGGTTTATTGGGAATAACGGTGCTGGCAAATCCACCCTGTTAAAAATTATTTCTTCAATTACAACGCCCACTACAGGAAGAATATCAGGCAGGGGCAGTATTGCCAGTCTGCTGGAAGTGGGTTCAGGTTTTCATGGCGATTTAACTGGTCGCGAAAATATCTTCCTCAATGGGAACATATTGGGAATGAAAAATCACGAGATTAAAAGCTGTTTTGATGAGATCCTTACATTCTCTGGTGTAGAAGAACTAATTGATACACCTGTCAAGCATTATTCTAGTGGCATGTATATGCGACTGGCATTTGCTGTAGCCGCGCATTTAAATCCTGAAATATTGATTGTGGACGAGGTACTGGCTGTGGGAGATGTAGAGTTCCAGCGAAAATGCCTGGGAAAAATGAAAGAGATTTCGGGCAGGAAAGGGAAAACAGTTTTGTTTGTAAGTCACAACACGCAGGCAATGCAGAACCTGTGTGATCGGGTAATTACATTACATAAAGGACATATCATTGATTCAGGCAAGCCGGAGACTGTGATTGCCAATTATCTGAAAAGTACGGACAACAATTACCTGGAACAGTGCTATGACACTCCGGAATCCGCACCGGGAAATGATTATATCCGGATTAAAAAAATAGCCATTCAATATGATACTGAAATATTCGATATCCGTACACCGTTTACTACGCAATTTGAGTTTTGGTACAACGCCCCTGAGCAGGGTATGCTGACTGTTGGTATTCATTTATTTAATATGGCAGGTGAATGCATTTTTGATGTGGCATCAAAGGGCGCTGATCTGCGTACCGGGCTTATAAAGGGGGAATGTCATATACCTGGTAATTTTTTAAACAATGGAGCTTACTATTTATCCATTGTATTTGTAAAAGATACGACTCAGCGGTTGTATTATTTTGAAGGCTGTCTTTCATTTAATGTAGAAGATTTCAGGGAGAATACCGCTTGGTTTGGGAAATGGATGGGGTATGTTCGTCCGGCATTTCCAGTGATATTAAATCAGCAACATGTACTATAAAATACACCATATACAATTATCTGCAGTAGATAGTTTTTCGGTGGGGAAAGGCTGGCATTATGTTGTGGTATGGTCAGGAGAATTACCATTGGGGCATGTATGGATTAATTCTCCGGTGAGGATAACTGAAAAAATTCATGCTGCTATACAACCTGCACTTAATTATTACAATGAGTATGGATCATCACTAACTTTTGGTAAGGTAGTGAAGTTAACTGTTGTGATTTGTACCCGTCACAGGCCCCAGTCATTGCAGAAATGCCTGCACTCATTATTATCCGGTCCTGATACTGAATTTGAATTGATTGTGGTGGATAATGCGCCGGAGAATGATGAGACAAGGCTGGTAGTGAAGCAGTTTACCCAGGTACGATATGTCCGTGAAGACAGGAAGGGACTTGATATTGCGCGTAATACAGGTGCCAGAAGAGCTACGGGGGACATTATAGCCTATACGGATGATGATGTAATCATCCCACAAAACTGGATCACCAATCTAAAGGCTTGTTTTTCCGATCCATTAATCATGGCAGTAACAGGGCTTGTAATACCCGCTTCGCTGGATACCAGGGCACAGTATATTTTTGAAAAAAAATGGGGATTCAATAAGGGGTATCTGCCCAAGCGGTTTAATCACCGGTATTATCTTGATCACCTTGAGTATGGTGTGCCGGCATGGGATATCGGCGCGGGAGCTAATATGGCCTTTCGGAAAGAAGCATTCCTGGTGGCGGGGCTATTTGATGAAAGGCTGGATGTAGGAGCTTCGGGGTGTAGTGGTGATTCGGAAATGTGGCACCGCATACTGGCCGAAGGGTGGGATTGTTATTATGTACCGGAGTTGTTTGTATATCATGAACATCGTTCTACTGACGAAGGGTTGCGAAAACAACTGTTTGGTTATATGCGTGGGCATGTCAGTGCACTGCTTGTGCAATATGAAAATTACCAGCATCCGGGAGAATTAAAGCGACTACGGCAAGGGCTACCCCGATATTACCGGCAGCGGTTAATACAATGGATAAAAGGGAACAAGGAGGAGTATATCAGGCATATTATCACTGAGATCAGGGGGTGTAAATCTGGTATTCGATTTTATAAAGCGCATCAACACCTTCGGCGGCAGGATATTCAGACATTTCCCTTACGGCTGTTGGAGCCGGTTTCTGCAGCGTGGAACCTTGTTTCTGTAATTATTCCCTGTTACAACCATGGGCATTATCTCAGGTCGGCCATTGAAAGTGCGCTGGGCCAAACATGGCCCAATATGGAAGTTATTGTAGTGGATGATGGCTCCAGCGATGATACGGCGGCGATTTGTAAAGAATATGGAGACAGGGTGAAATACATCTATGTAGAACGTGTTGGTTTATCAGCAGCGCGGAATATAGGCGTACAATTTAGTCAGGGGAAATTCCTGATCTTCCTCGATGCAGATGATTATTTATATCCAGGCGCTGCTGAGATAAACATTTTTTATTTCAGGTACTATCCACAGTTAGCTTTTGTATCCGGTGCACATGACAGGGTTGATGCAAACGGGGAATTCATAGCGGAAGTGTATAATAGCGGAACAGGGTACCTCTCTTTATTGCAGGGGAACTACATAGGTATGGAAGGTTGTATTCTATACAGGAGGGATCTGTTCTTTCATTTTCATTTTGACACAAAACTGAAGGCATGTGAAGATTATGACCTCAACCTGAAAATAGCAAGGCTGCTACCAACTTTCCATCATAAAGAAAGGATAGCTGCTTACCGGATTCATGGTCAGAATATGTCGGACAACAGGAAAATGATGTTGCATTTAGTGAAGGAGGTATTAAAAAGGCAAATACCGCTGTTATCAAATGATGAGGAGCGATTGGCATTACAATCCGGACAGCAAAACTGGAAGGCATATTATGAATAACAGGATTCCCGATCAACCACCTATTATAGCGCCGATTTCACCGGAGGTGCATAGACCATTATGGTCTGTGATGATCCCAACTTACAATTGTAGTCACTACCTGGAGGCTACTTTAAAAAGTGTGCTGGAACAGGACTTGGGGCCAGCGCTGATGCAGATTGAAGTGGTGGATGATTGTAGTACGGATGGGGATATTGCAGCCCTGGTAGCGGCGATTGGCCAGGGTCGGGTATCGTTTTACCAGCAACCGGAAAACCGGGGTAGCCTGCGGAATTTTGAAACATGCCTGAACCGGGCAAAGGGGCATTTTGTGCACTTATTGCATGGTGATGATTTATCAGGGCATGGTATCTACCAACAGGCGACGCAATTATTTAAACAGTATCCTGATGCAGGTGCGATTTGCACGGGTTTCTCCTACATCAATGAACAAGGAACCGAAATAAATAGAAGTCATGCTATACAGGCTGAAACAGGTCCTATAAAGGATTGGCTAACCCAGATAGCAACAGGGCAAAAAATGCAGCCACCAGCAGTTTTAGTCAGAAGGAGTGTCTATGAACAGTTAGGCAGCTTCTTTGGGATACATTACGGCGAGGACTGGGAAATGTGGGTAAGGATTGCGGCGCATTACCCGGTGGTGTATACACCGGAAAGGCTGGCTTTTTACAGGATACATACATCCAATATTACAAGCAGGTATTTCCTGTCGTGTCAGCATATCCTTGATATTTCGAAAGTCATTCACCTGATACAATCTTATCTTCCTGTTACAGAACGATCCCGTTTAAAACGGCAGGCACAATATAACTGGTCATTATATTTTGCACGAACTACTGATATGACCTATCATAAATACAATGCACCCCGACAAGCCCTTAACCAGGCGGGCAAAGCATTTAAGATGCATCCGAACAAGGTAACGCTCTATTTTTTATGTAAAATTTTATTGAAAATAATGCTTCGATACAAGCAATGAATTTAGTATTTTGTTGTTATGAAATTACTGACAGAAGCTGAATTAATCTGGTCTCCCATTGTGGCGAATAACAAGATGAATCGTAAGCGTGTGGCGAATGGTGTAAATAGTTATGAGAAGGAATTATTTTTCAATCCGTCAAAGTACCTGAATGATTGCCTGGCGGAACGAGGTGAAGTGAAATGGCTGGATTTATGTTGTGGAGAGGGGAATGCTTTGATTCAATATGCGAAAGGATTAGCGCAGCAGGCAGGGGTGCAATTGAAAGGGATTGACCTGGTAGATTTGTTCCAGGAAATACCTCCTTTTATTGGTTGCCTGGAATTTGAGGTACGATCTTTAGTGAATTGGGTTCCTTCGGAGAAATATGATCTGATTACCTGTGTACATGGTATTCATTATATCGGCGATAAATTGAAGGTGTTAGTGAGGGCAATAGCAACGTTGCAACCATGGGGCTTGTTTGTGGCCAATCTTGATCTGAATAATATACAGGGGGTGGATGTAAAGAAATTATTTGCTTTGTGCGGGATTGAGTATAATAAAAGAAGGAAGCTCCTGACATGTACCGGCCCCCGGCATATTGATATCACCTGGACCTATGTGGGTGCTGATGACCAG
>Ga0316604_10003078_pt1 | contig 12011 bp, 3 predicted proteins | sample OWC_soil_day20_C_FD_207650 | JGI IMG/M metagenome (GOLD analysis project Ga0316604, IMG submission 207650) | Wetland soil microbial communities from Old Woman Creek delta, Ohio, United States - OWC_soil_day20_CT | ecosystem: Environmental > Terrestrial > Soil > Wetlands | place: USA: Ohio... | reverse complement strand
CTACATCAGTGATAAAATCCCATGCCTGCCGGAGGAAGTTTCTTTCAATACTATACACAGGCAGTTCGGGGAGTAATTCACTGCGTAAGGTGTTGTAATCTCCCTGCTGCATATCGTCCATGAGAGAGAAGGCGGCGGTTTCATTCCATTCGGCTTGTGTGAGTTCCCCAAGTTTGGCATATACTGCCACTCGTGCCATGTGATTGGGCAACCGGCGGAAGTTGAGTAAAATAGAGTGGCTGTCTGCCATGCTGGTCCAGCCTGAAATAAGGTTTTTAATCTTATAGGCATACCAGTGAGTGGCGTATTCCAGGGCTTTTACACTTCCACTCCCAAAGAAGGCGAGCGACAGGTAGTGCGCATCCAGATCCTGCAAATCCCCAAAGAGGAAGACTGCCATATCATCAGGCAGGGAATTCCCCTGTGTCTCCATCTCTGAGAGAATGTTGTCCATCGTACCACCGGTAGGCCCCGTAAGCAGTTCCCTGATCTCTTTGCTGTCGTCGTCAGAGGTGTAGCCATTCAGACGATTCAACACCTCTTTTGCAATGAGTTCAGTGATCTGGGTAGATTGTACCTGTATGAAGATGCGGAGCAATGCTTTCCAGTCAGAAGTAACACAATCAGAACTGAGCCAGTCATACACATATAGTACATTTTCTTCTGCCTTCGCAGCTACGGCGTTCAGTATAGCATCTACATCATTCGCACCCAGTCCCTGGAATTTGGATAAGATAATGGCGCTGTCATTGCTGGAAGTCCAGCCATCCAGTGCATCGTATACATCATTGGCGTGAGAAGTTTGTTCTTCTGCGGTGAGCAGGTTGATCGCTTTGCCAGCAGCGCCTTGTTGAATAGTATGTGTCAGCTCATGTGCCAGCAGGTGCTGACCGCTGCTATGAGCCGTGTTATACTTGCCACTGTTGAAGTAAATGTGATTGCCATGGGTAAAGGCCTGTGCATGCAGGTCTTTGTTCATCTGTACAGCGCTGCTATCCGTATGAATTCGGATACCACTGAAATCTGCGCCCATAGCACTACCCATACTTTGTTGTATGTGTGAAGGAAGCGGGCTACCACTGCCTTTGCTTCCGGCAAGTGTAGATTCTACGGAAGGCGGTGCTGCTGATGGCCCACCTTTCTTTTGCAGCATCTTTTCTTTTTGTTCACAGGCGTCACATTTCCTTTGCAGGTGTTCAGGGCTGTTGCTTTCGAAGATGGGCTTGCGCTGGATCTTTACGGGAGCAATGGAGCGCTGAATGGTAGGAGTTGCCATACGCTGAATGACCTGGGAGGCGACACTATCAGCTTCTTTTTCGTATATGTCATCGGGCTGGCCGACGGTGAGTTTGGTTTGAACCGCACTGCTCGTGCTGGTCGCAAAGGCTGTAAAAAAGCCGGAATAGTTAGAGAGTGGTTTGGCATTTTCTTTCACTTCACTGAAAAGGCCGCTGTTACCATCGATGCTGTAAACGGTGTCGCCTTCCACTTTTACCACTATGCAGTGGTGCTGGTAGGGTTGGTCGATGTAACCGATATCACCTGGTTGAGGAACAGTGGTTTGGGTAAGGGTATGGAAGGCAGACACACCTTTACCCATTTGCCAGTCACCTATGTTTTTGCCTGCTTTTTTATGTGCCCAAACAGCGAAGATGCCACACCAGGAGGGAAGCTGACCGCCGATGTTTTCGATGGTGGTGTCATCCCATACCCCGGGGGCGGCGAGGTGAAAGATTTCTAAAAGGTATTGGGCACCCACTCTTTTGCCACTGCCATCGTTGTTTTTGGCCTGGATTTTATCCAGCATAGTTCTGGCCGCGGTGATGATAGATTCACGGCTGCCATCAGGTTTTACATCATTCAGGAGCTGGATGTTTGTAGCAGGTTGGCGGTATACTACTTCCCCTTCTTCACATTCCCGGCAACTGCGTTGTATATCATTGGGCGCTTCGGTTTCAAAGATGGGTTTCTTTTGAACTTCTTCCTTTGATTCCGGGTCTTCCTCCTCTTCTTCCGATTCTTTTACCGGTTCTGTAGGCGCGGCAGGTGGTGGAGGTGGTTCTGGAGCAGGATCTGGTTTTTGTTCTTCTGTTTTAGTATGAATTTCTTCCTCCTGTTCGTCGCATGCACACCTTTGAATCTCTTCCTCCTGCTCATCACAGGCACATCTTTGCACATCGGCAAAAAAATCAGACCCCGAAAAAAAATCCTCCCCGCCCTCTTTTCCAAAAAAGGGGGTATTTGTTTTCGCGGTAGTCGCGACAGATGTTGGGGTAGCTTTTTCCATTATTTAATTTCCTTTGGCGGCGCCAGGAATATATCATGCAGCACACTTGCCAATGATTCCAGTTCTGCCTTCCTTGTTTTGTTGCCTTTGCTGGTGGCATTACCATAGGTTTCAATCAATATCATATTCATCGCCGGTCGGGTAGGAGTGGCATGCGAGCCCCAGTTGCCAAAGGTGACACCCTCAGTAGATCGCTTGGCTGTCTTGTTGGGGTAACGTACATGTTGATCCTTTTTACCCAGTTTATTGGCAGGTACTCTAACCTTCAGATCATCGGCTTTTTTTGCCATCTCAAGTGCCAGTGCTTCATCAGCTGCTTCATTGCCTGGTCTTGGATCGGTGGTGATACTTGGACCACCCAGTTCATTCATGGTTGATTCGTCAAAATTGCTATGACCATGTACACTGGCCAGGCGCTCAGGTTTGAAACGATCTACCAGGTCCATTAATACGAGGTTGTTATCTTCAATACATCTTTTCCCGGTACTGTCTACCGTACAGTTTTTATCTCCATTAAATTCGGCATTGCTACCCACTTTTGGGAATTGCCTGTTAGGGTCAACCGCGCCTTTCACCGGTGTTTCTCTGCTGCCAATAGCTACATTGTCAGGGAAGAGACTGGGTACAATGATCACAGAATAATATGGCATTTGTGCCATAGGCCCCCGCATGATTTCCAGCAGATGATTTACTACTTCCACTCCACCGCGTTCACTTCCATGTACACCACCAATGATCATTGCACGACGATCGCTGGTACCGGGAAAGTAGTAAGCTTTGATCTTGCCTTCCTTGCCCATGCTGGCTTCAATATTACCTGGTTCTGATCCCCAGTTGTTTTCCCTTGATCGTTTATTACGTTCCACCAATAGCTCGTGTGGCCATAATGGCTCCGGGCCATATTGCATGATGGTTGTAGCTAACCACCAGTCGTCGCTGATAATGGGGAAGATGCTGCCGATGTATTGATCCAGGTCCGGGTCTTTACAGGGGCATTTTGTTCTGAGTATGTTGAAGATGTTTCCTTTATTGCCATCGAATCCCCAGCTGTTTTTGACGCTTTCACTAAGCGGACTGCGTTGAATAGTGGGCGTGAAGAAACTGCTTTCAGATTGTGATCCGAAAAAAGGTGTTTCCTCTGTGACAGGGGAAGGTTTCTTACATTGGTTATATTTTTTCATCGCCATTCAACTCTTAAAATATTTTTCATCCATGGCAGCCGGATATGACTGATACTCCATGGCAAGTAATCTAAAAGTATATCGAGGGGTTGTTGTTCAACCTGTATATAGGTTTGTTCATTGAGGGTAAAGATCTTTCCGTTGCGTTGCAGAAAGCTACCTCTCAATGCATCGACAGATGTATTTTGTAGTTTTTCCCAGTGTTCGATCACCACTTCCAGCAGGTTGTCTGCTTCTTCACATTCTTCGGGTGTCAATACAATTTCCTGTGCAAGGTTTTTACCTAATGGCCATGCGCAGAGTAACTTGGGCACTACTAAGGCATGTTCAGGGGTTTCGGTTTCACCTGTAGCGAGGTAATGCAGCAGGTACAATGCCTTTTCGTGTGCCGTGATATCTGCAAAGGCGTTATTTTTTAACAGGCCTAGTTTTTTGAAGAAGGTGGAAAGGAAGGGATTGAGCAGGACAAGTCCGGCGTTTATGAGGAAGATGCCATCGGATGGGATGGTGTCATCTTCATGTTCAATACTGATTGCGTTATTTTGTGAATTGGGGGCAATAGGAGGAAGTACATTTGAAACGGTCATTTCCTTTAATAGGGGAAAGCATACCGGTAGTACGTTTATTACCACTTCACTTAATTCCGCTATAGATATTTTCATTGCAATTTCCTCCTGCTGTATGTAAGCCGCTGCTACCTGAGATGTGGAGAGGTTTTTTCCATGGATTCCTGCAGCCATCTTAAAGATCAGTTTCCAGAGCTGATGCCTCATAACAACAGGAATGGAATAAGATGATGATGGGCGGAAACCGGACGGATCTTCACTTTTTGAAAAAGCTTTGAGCGTAGCCAGTTCATGAAATACGGTTAGTATATTCGACTGACTGGTGGCAGTCAATATTTCCAATAATTGAATCAGAAAAGGAGCTGGGTGATCAGTGATCACTCTCTGTAATACGACAGGATCATGCAATAACAGTTCTCTGAGTAACGTGACCATGTGGAAGTCAGTAGCAAATGCTTCGAGTACATGATTGTACCAAACGGAGTCTGCCTTTAATGTATTCCATGGGAGGTACCCTTTTTGCATGTAAAATAGCCACTGCCGCGCGACAGACAGGCGGATGGTATTGCCTGCCTTTGCTGAAATACGCAATGCGGTGGGAATGTGCTTTCGCAGTTGTTCCAGCAGGAGTGCATAGATTATTTCTTCGCTTTTACCTGCCCTCATGTCTTTGATACGTAGAATGCCCAGGTCAATGGTAACACTATCCAGTTGTATTACTTCGCCTTCTACACAAAGTTCATTGCATGCTTTTTCTAACAGCGGCACCAGATGATGATGGTAATACCTGCTCATTTCGTGCTGCCATTCGAAAGCAGGTGCTGACTTTGGAAATTTCAAAGCCAGCACTTGCCTGCGGATCATATGGGGTTGTTCCGCTGCCATGTATTATTTAAAGAGATTTTCAATCTGGATCATGTCTAATGAAGGTTCGTATTTTTTCACTGTAGCAGCATTCCATTCTCTATAGATGTCTGCCAGCGGCATTTTGGTTTTGATCTGGTCTAAGATAGGTTTGGCAGCAATGAGGTCATTGATGTCTTTGCCACCGAAAGTGTATTTGTCCAGGTAGTTACCGGTGAGTAAGCTGAGGAGAGAAGTGGCCTGTTTTTTATTCAGGATCTTCTTTTTGCCACTCGGCCAGTCGGCTATAATTTTGTCAACTACTTGCTGGTATTGTGTTAAAGAGGGATCAGCTGCTTCGGAGAAGGTGGTGATCATGCCAGCGAGTTGTTTGTCTTTAATGTCGGCAGCCAGTTCTTTGATGGCTTTTTTGCGGGCATTGAGACGGCCATTGACAATTCTGGCTTTATTGCTTGCGTCAATGTTGGCAAGTGGGGGAGTCTGACCAACAGATTTCGGCTCAGCAACAGCTACTGGTTTTGTGACTGCCTTGGCCGAAGTTGTAACTGCACTTACCACCTTAGCCTTGCTCCCTACCGTAGCCGCCGTACTCTCCACTGCAACCTTACCCTCCGCTGTCACTTTTATCACTGGCCCCTGCTCCTCACAAGAGGTCTTCCAATCAAACAAATCATTCACCTGCTCCTGGAAATCCTGTGTCTCCACATCCCTCGTCAACACATGTAAGAATCCATCAAAATCAAACGGCCCATTACACACCGTCTCCTTCGCCATCCACCTGATCCATTGCTTATAATAACTTTCAAACTGGCAGAATTCTTTCGGCATCAACCAGATAATGCGTAGCAATACATGCGCTGGCGCTTCCCTTTGCAACATATTTTCAATCACCTGCCTGTTACCATCCTTTTTTAACCTCTCCGGCCATGCAGGTAATACAACAGTAGCAATAAACGAATAAGGATCATACCCTGCTACTAAACCAGGAAAATCACACTGACCGAACAGCTCTGCCTGATGTGGTAACAAATAACACCCGCAATTATTTTCACAATGAGGTCGAAGCAGAATATGTTCTACTACATGTAGCCCTTCTCTATTGATCAATTTCTGCGCTCTCTTCACCGCCTCGCAAGCCATCTCAGAAGTGGTATACAATTGCGGATTCCAGGCAAGCATTTCACCCGCCGCAGGCAAACCGGCCATTTGCTGATTAGGTTGTCCATCTGCCCCAACCAGATTAACAACCTGCTGATTAGGTTGCCCATCCGGAGTACTACATCCACAACTATATCCCGGTGCATAGAACGTTACTCCATATGGCCCGCAACTACAATCAAAACTACCACGATAGTTTTCATAATCACCCAGCATCGCCAGTATGTTCAATAACTTTTGTACCGCATCCCTGTAAGTAGCAAAACCATTATTGATCAGCCATCGATCACCTACCCCACTGCTCAGCGAATAAGCGGTATTGTTATTATCCTGTAAGAAAGGAATATTGATATAGTATTGTTTATCCTCACCCAACCTGATCAGGCTATTATAATACTGGAATACCGCCAGCAATTGCTGCTTCCAGGTATCAAATGGAATGGGATTGACAGCCGCATAAGCCGTCACCAATCGTTGCTGATTCCCATTGGTGAGGTAATAGTCATTCTGTTTTGTACTGGCTATAATATTGTTTTCATTCCGCAAGGCATCAATCACATCCACCCAATTACAGGTACGCCCCTGTAGCACTGTGGCAAATGGCACACCGTTATTATCTTTCAGAATACTGTTGCCATTCTCGTCGCTGGTAACAAAAGGCTTCTTTGCGGCCAGTGTTTTATATTGATTATATAACGCAATCTTAGCCGCATCTCTTTTGGCAACATCATCATATTCACAAGGGTGTATAATCAGTTGGTCCGCACTCCCCATAAAGAAGCTGTATGCACATGAATGACTATACCGCTGAAATTTGCCTGTATTAATAAACAATTGCACCCCTTTTTCTCCCCACGCATCATCAGGTGTAAGGAACCGGGTATTACTTTCAGCCAGCACCTCTCTCAGGTAAGTACGGGTTACCCCATTACAATCACAGGTGTTGGTATAGTTGCCTGCATACTGCAAGAGAATAAGGAAAAACCTAAATCCCTGCATCGCAGCCGCCGGATCACTATAATACTCCACACTCTGCCATTCGCCCAATGAAAAATAATACACTGCCTCATCCGGTTCTGTAAAACAACATTGAGATTTTATATCAGCACATGGATTGGGTTCGCAAGGGCTAAAGCGGCGATAGAACTCATCACAATCCGCTCTTTTGAATAATTGTTTAATAGGGTAGGTGCTCGCTAACTTCGCCGCTGCTTCTGCATCCATCACAGGCGTAGCAACAATACGACCTTGTAAAACCTGCAAATAATCAGTCTTAAATGCCTGCAAAGCCTCCTCCTGGGTACTGTAACCAGTCAAACTCCTGTATAATATTACCTCTTTGTCAGGCGCATTGCGATTAACGGACTTTATCTGGTAATAGTATAATTCCCCATCCTGAACCACGATATCTCCACCAAGGTATATTTCCAGATAATCCGGAGTCGCCTGTTTACGTGCATCAATAATTCCATTATACACCGCTACAGGATGATCCTTATCCACCAGTCTGTACACATATTGCCCACACTGACTGATTTCATCTACCTGCACATACTCATCATAGGCTTTCGTATCAGTAGCACTCCGTAAACCGTCAATATGCTTACGGATATTCAACAATGAATTAATACTACTATCGGCCCGCACCTCACCTGATACCTCAGCCGGCGTATCACCCGCCATCTCAGTTGGTACATCACTTCGCACCTCTGCTGACCCAGCCGTTTCTGCTCTCACGGCTGCTGACCGATCAGCCGCCTCACCTGCACGCACGTCAGTCACTAATCTACTACTGATCTTATTTGCTTTTAAATTGCCCCCATTGAACTTATATTGAGGCAACGCTGCTGTAAACGTCCTCGCAGCCTCCAGCGCCGCTGGCTGTGTATCATACGCCTGCTCACTAACAAAAGTATATTTCTGAGAAGGCAGATATCCAATAGTATAATTAAACTTCCAGGTATCAGGTGCCTGATTGATGCTCATATCATACCTGAATTCATTCACAATCCTGCAGATCTTATCCTGCAAAGCCTGAGCTGCTGCTGCCGAATTTGTCTCCATCGCACATACTGCCATGGGAGTTTCACCATCTTTTACTGACAACAGGTACTTATCTCCATCCGTCTCCTTCGCAATAGAATAATTCGCTGTATCCAGCATCAGCACGAGTAACCTAAACGCATGCACAGTTACCTGCTCCTTATTGTCAAACTCTGCAAGGGGAGTGAATTTGAAACGGTTCCCTTTCTTCTCCACCAATGCATAAGACATCTTATCCGGCTTATCTATGATATCATTATCTCCAATCTTGAAAGCCTCTGTATCAATAAAAGTTGTCGCCTGCTTTTCATCAAATGCCAATATACCGATTGGCACAGATGCGGCTTCTGTATCCTCCCAAACCGTGTTATCATTGATTTTGCTGATTGCCTGTACTGCTACCGTATGTGCCTGTTCTTCTTCCGGCGAAGGGGCAATAAACATCCGCACCTTATTCCCGGCACTGTCTTTTAATACAGCATTGTAACGGTATGTGTAGATATACACATCATCAGGAGCGATGTCTGTAGTATATAATCGCTGTAATCCATTAATAACTGTATCCGCTGTTGCTGCCGAAGGCTGCTTCACAGAGAAAATCGCGTTGTTCGCCCTGATCACATAAGCCTGTTCATGGGCCAGGTATTCAGTAGAATAGTTTTGCTGGTCTCCCAGCTGTGTCAAAAAGGATTTTGCAGCTTCCTGCGCTTCTGCCCTGGTGTCGTATTTCAGTGTGCTACGGAAATAATCATTTTCACCAACAGGCAATGTGAACAGGTATTGTTCTGCATACTGCACCACCTCAAAGTTACACAGCGTATGGTGGGTATGATCAGTTATACCCGCTAATGCAAGAAAGCGTTTTTCAAAACCAGAAATATCTTTTACCTGGCTGTAATCATAACCAGTACCTCTGTTTGCACTGAGTTCGCTATAATTACCTAAGAAGTTTTCCTTCACCTGAACCTGGTCCTGCCCATAAGATAAAATAGCATAATCCGTAAACTGCTCGGCAAACCTTGACAACAAATGATCCAGGAAACCCTGTCTCCGTGCTGCATATTGATTCTCATCCTCAGCTATCTGTTGCAGATACGCTGAATAATTACTCAGGTTAAAACTGATTTCAAATGAATACCGGGTATTTGCTGCATATAGAAATGCATTGTAGTTACTATCAAAGGTACCCATATACAGCAATGCTGTTGCTGCATTATTAGCAGATGTAGCATCCGGATAATAACGCTTACTGATCAATACAAAATCAGTTGCAGTACTGGTGATGTAGTAAAAGCAACAACCATCTTTTTGTGTAATGACCTGAATAGTGGCATTATTATTCCGCAAATCATCTTCCAGTTGTGCAATCGCAATCGCATTGTCAGCCGTTGTTTCAAAAGTAGCCGGTGTTAGCTGACCAATATCAATCGTCTGTAAATCGGCCGTATCTATAACTGATTTGTCAATGGGATAACACAAAGTATCGCCTGTATTTCCCAATGACCCATCACTAAATCTTTGTAATTTATCCAGATCTGGCACACTATCCAGCCCATTGATAAAATAGGTATGCTGCTCTCCCGGAGCAGACATAGAAAACAGGGTACGTATATGCTGCAGCTGGGTCAGGTAGTTTGCCAGCAACTGATCAAAGAATAACAGGTACCCCTTTAACTGCAAAGCCTGCGCCTTACGCATGGCCGGTGCACTTGCTGAAAGTCCGCCTTTGGCAATACCATACACCCGTGGAAAATCATTTTGAATTGAATAATAATCCGCCAGATCTTTTCTATATACCCCTGTAGGAATCGCTGCATCCAATTGCTCTTCCTGATAGGTGATCTTACCCGTATACCTGAAATTCACCAACAACAGATCATTGTACTTCGAAAAATCAAATGCTACAGGTATTCCATTTCTTGTAAACCTGAATGCACAACAAGCCGGATTTAACAAGGGTATATGGTTCTCAGGAAGGGATATCTTCCAGCGTTCATCCGCATCACGATCACAGAATTTTATTCTCAGGGATTGTAATCTGCTGATGCCAGTTGTAGACAACAACACATTGTATACATCTGAAGTATGGATCTCTTTCCTTAAAATAATTTGTTCAAACTCCGTTGTATCCACAAAGCCATGACTACTGGTCACATTATAAGGTCTGCCTGCAAAAGCCTCATCCATAGAAACACCTTTGTCCAGCAACTGGGGCAATGTATAAAACTGCGGCGCAGGAGAGAAGAAATTGTTTAACCGTTGCATCAGGTCCAGGTACGTCTTTTCAGGATCAGCACCATTACCCAGTTCTATATCCGCCGTCACACCCAGTGGCTGACGGCATAAAATATAGATCTTCAGGAAGTCCTCACAGAAGTTACGATGTGCCAGCAGACTCTTTTTTACCTCTGCAAGCACGTTGGCTTCCACTGCGTTCTCTTCCAGTTCTATATATACATTGTAAAGCCCATTCAGCGACACCCTTGCATTGCGTTCATCATTATAATAACCGCAAAACTGCTGTACATTAAAATCATCGACCACTTCCAGCCACGCATTTCTTACACCATCAATATCTACCAACATCTTCCTGTAATCCAGTATAGTCAAAGGATTACAACCTAATATCTGCGCAGGGGTAAAGAAGTTACTATCCGTAGCACCACTGCCGGGCGCCGGTGTAAACAGATCTACCGCTGGCAGATTGGTACGATAACCCAAATCCAGCAATGCATAGCAAAGTGTTTCCAGTATAGTAATACCTGGATCATGTACGTTATGATCCGTCCATATCTTACCTGATAATTGTGCGAGGTAACCGATTCCTTCCGATCTCAACCTTGTAAAATCCAGGTAGTCCGGGAAACCGGCATTTTGCTTACTGATGACTGTCGTATCGTTTAAAACATCTGCCATGGAGACTTACTTATTTGGGGGTTACGGAATCTTCACAATATTGCATAACTGGCGTAGGCTGATTACCGCATGTAAATTCGCGGTCCCAGTTTTCATCTTCATCATCCGGAATATTTACTTCCACATCGCCGGCTATGAGAATACTACGTGGGGTAATGGGGCACACATTCGTCACATCAGTACCATTGGGATCCCCTGCATGCCATAGCCGCAGGTCCTTTACATAATCAACATAATCTCTTGTTTCGAGGAAATAGACAATATCTGATCGATATATACACTGCCCAAAGCTGAGTTTATCATACACACCTACTGCCCATGGTGCCAGGAATTCCCGCAGGTCGGCAGCCAGTTTATCTTTATAATAACCTTTGTCCTTTCCGGGATAGAGCTTCACCTGTATACAGGCATTCACCTTTTCATACCTTGGATTCATCACCTTTAGCTTTACAAAAGGAGAGGACACTTTTTGCAAACTTTCCTGTATTTTCTCCAACAGGCTCAATGGTGCTTTGGGTTCAAAAGCCTGCGATGCCTTCAACTTGTTCAGGTCAGGAATTACAGCTACCAGTACATGACCCGGTGCCATCGGGAAGTCGTTGGTGAATGCAGCAGCATCCAGTGCATGACTATGATTGATGCATTTTACTTTAAATACCTGTGGAAAAGCATCGAGTACAATCCGCTCATAGTCGAACTTCTGAATGGCTCTTCCTTTGTGACGCAGCAACTCGCTCACTCTTACATAATACTGACCCTGTTCTTCCGGTACACTGCCACCAAAGGAAGGATAAGGCTGGGAAATCTTTTTCACCTTCGCATCTGCCTCTTTCAGTTTGGAGATCTGGCTGCCATCCAGTGGTGTGGCCAGTCGCATTTTATCATTGGCGGCATCGTTTGTAAACGTTACCCTCACCGCCTGTGTGTGGATGCCAATCGTCTCTGCCACTGTCCTGCTGTTAAATGGAATAGCCGCTTTGATCCAGTGCAGTCCTT